>Ga0123357_10010185_pt1 | contig 11936 bp, 11 predicted proteins | sample TergutEmb28metaG_FD_89873 | JGI IMG/M metagenome (GOLD analysis project Ga0123357, IMG submission 89873) | Embiratermes neotenicus P4 segment gut microbial communities from Petit-Saut dam, French Guiana - Emb289 P4 | ecosystem: Host-associated > Arthropoda: Insects > Digestive system > Gut ...
ACAAATGTAAAAACTGAGGCAGTTTTTGGTGATGAATATTTTCGTTCAATTATCGGAAAATACAAGATTGAAAAGTAGGTCCCTTGTATGTAATTTGCATGTATATAAAATCGACAGTGTGGCCTATGATGGTAAAACAAAGGAGGTCGTATTTGCGGATTAAATGCTTCTTGGACATGAAAAACGCACTATCTAAACCCTAACCGGGTTTGGGAGGGAGCTGCAGCTAATAAAAATCAGAGCTCCTGACATGGCGAAGACCAAATTGTTGCATGCTTCTATCCATATAAAGTGACATTAACTAAAACCCTTATTTCTGAACGAGCCATTAGTAGCTGTCGAATATCCTCTACCCAACTTCCTTATTATTTTCACAGTGCTAAAATACGAGCGAATAAGAGAAAAAGGTTGGATAAAGTTTTTATTATATTGCATTTTCACCCTTTTGGGGGATTGACAGGTATAAAAAGCTTTAATAATTTTGCAGGGTGATAATAATATTAATCCGCTCTGCAAGCGACGAGAGCGCAATGGACAAAGAATTGAAAAATTGAAATTTAGTTAAATAAAAATTTGTATAAACCGCTCTGCAAGGGGTATAAAAAAGAAAACAATGGAAGGTAATTTAGCAATTTGGGCAATGATTTGGTGGATATTTGCAATCATCAATATTGTGTTTTGTGTACTCACAAGAAAACGTTACAAAAAAGTTGGGTGGAAAGGATCTGGGAAACGGATTATCCTTTCGTGGGTAATCATTTTGTGTGGTTATAGTATTAGGCAGTATAATTATTAACATCCCTGAAAGGGTAAAAAAAATTTAAGATATGAAAAATATGGTTATTACAATTGGAATCTTGTTTATTCCTCTTTTAGTTCTTGCTCAAGAAGATAGTATTATTATTCCGAAAAAGAATGACGGGAAATGGGGGTATTATAATAAACAAGGGGAGGAAGTTATTAAAGCAATGTACGATAATGTCGGAAATTTTTATGAAGGTGAGAAATTGGCAGCAGTTGAATTGGATGAAAAAATAGGATTTATTGACAGAGCCGGTAATTTAATAATTCCTTTAGAATATGATGTCAGTATAGAAAAAATCATATCAGACGAGTTAAAAAAGCAGTATGTTTTCTCGGCGTCAACGTTTTGCTTTAAAGATGGAATCGCTTTAGTAATAAAGAATGGGAAATGGGGCGGTGTAGATGAAACGGGAAAAGAAGTCATCCCGTTTAAATACGACTTTATCGGTGACTTTAATGAAGATGGCGAAGCCTTTGCCCAGATAGATGATAAATATATAAAAATTGAAAAAACAGGAATTGAAAAAAGTATAAATTATCGAACAGGGCTGCCTGTTGAGATTAAGTGTGCAGATGAGACATTCCTAATAGTAGATGTTTCAGCGGGAAAAGAAGATGGGAAAACCGTTATAATTTTAACTAGTTTTGGAATTTCAGATGTTATTAAATGGAGTGTTCTTTATAGTGGTACTCGCATGCCATCATTTATACATCCAATAAATTGCTCGTTCATTACGAAAGATAGGGAAGGGTATGATAAGAAGAAAAGACCGATAACAATTAAGGGAAGAGAATATCTTGCACAAACAATAAGATACAAAAGGCGTATACACGCTATATTCGGTTTTAATACTACTGAAGTACCGGACAGGGTTGTCTTTTATTCTGAAGAAAATCCTACGGAAAAAACTATAATTAAGTTGATTGAACCTTGACGCAATAAAATGAGGACAAAATACCTGCATACAATGAGCGGTTTTGCGAGATGGCGGCATTAACCCCGCAGACAATTTTGTGCGGAATTGAACGTTTATCTCCCGCAGGAATGTTAGTGGAAGCCGCCACCTCTCAAAGCCCCCAAAACGTTAGGTGCAAGTGGCGAGAGTGCGATGGATAACGACGGTAAAAAAAATGACAGTTAGTATAAAATAGTATTAACCGCCTCGCAAGGGGCATAAAAAGTATAAAAATGAAAAAAATAAAACTCAGTAGCGTATTAATAGTTGCTATAACGGCGGCGATATGTATGACTTCATGCGGCGGTAGCGGCAATCAGCCAAATAAAAAACCAAACGACAAAGTTGTGTGCGGTGATAAGTCATATATATTCCGAGTTGGTGAAATTACCAGCAACAGTGAAAAAAATACGACAACCATCCAACTTCTTACCGATGGTCAACGGATTTCATTTTCATTTAGTATGTCTTCCAGTGGAACTATGGGACAGCCGATTAGCCCTGTAAAAATGAAAATTGAAGCAGGGAATAGAACTATCGAATGCGACAATAACATAGGTTATACAAACGAAGCAATATACTTTACTTTCAACACCTTGGACATGCCGGAAAAAATCATTGTTTACAGCAATGATGACAAGAAATCGACAGTGGCTTATGATGGTAAAACAAAGGAGGTCGTATTTGCGGATTAAATACTTTTGGGACGTGAAAAACGCACTATCTTAAACAAAGAAGTTGTATGAATGTTATAATAACGATTGCGGGATTGCTATTAATGCTTTCGCCCATATTATTGGTTATTGGTTTGATAAAACCAAAACGCATTTTGCGATGGAGTAAAAAGCCTACTCGTTTAAAGGTAATAGGGTGGTGGTTTTTATTTGCATTCTTTTACATGATGTTTTTTGGTTTTTTGTTAAAAGTTACAGGATATGAAGTAAAATCTTCTGATAATGATAAGTCTACACAAATTGCTGAGAATAATAAGCCGCCTAAAGGGAAAAAATTGGAAGTAAGAGGGAAAAAGCTTACCTTTTATATAGACACAATCGTTGTGAACGATAGTTGTATCAAAATTCCATTGCATGCCGACGGAGCTATTCCTATGGATGGGATGAAAAACATTGTAAAGATGAGAATAGAGGTAGACAAACAGGTTTTAGAAACCAATGATATCGAAATATCAGGAATAATGACAGGGTTGGAGCTTGGCAATAATGAAGGGATGACAGGGAAGGATGCGGGACTGCTTGGTAATCTTTATTTTACTTTCCCAACAACAAAAATGCCTAATGCTATAATAGTATATAATAATGACAATAAGAGTATTGAATTTGATGGGAAAGCCATAAGGTACACCCGTCAATGAAGATAATTTGTACTTAGTGCATTTTCACCCTTTTGGGTGATTGACAGGTATAAAAAGCTTTAATAATTTTGCAGGGTGATAATAATATTAATCTGCTCTGCAAGGGGCATAATACAGAAATTAATGTGTCGGATGCCAAACTAAAGTTGAAAGCGTCTACTCCTATTTCTGTAAAGATTCCGGAAGGTAAAAAATGAGATAGCCGCCCACCGCGAAACTGCGTGGCGACAACGAGGCAAGACACCTGCGAAGCCGTTAGAGTAGGAATATCTTTAAAGTTGCGCCCGACACAAAATAGGGATTTTAAATGTTGCAACACAATTATTTCGACAGAGTAATGGAGACCAGAGACCATTTTAAAAACGGGGCGAGTTCGAAAAGCCAAATGAATAGAGAAAACCACAAAAGAATAGATGTATGGAAGATTTGAACGACAACGCAAACACTCCAAAACAAAGACATGGATGTGTTACGGCTTGGTTGATAACAATGATTGTACTAAATTCGATAGTTGCTATTATATATTTCTTTGCAAGTGATTTTATTACAGATAATTTACCAGATGTTTCAAAACCAATGCTTATATTACTTGGAATACTTGGTGTCGCAAATGTTATTTTTGGAGTGATGCTTTTCCAATGGAAGAAATTGGGATTTTGGGGATTTATTGTATCAAGCATAGCGACGTTGATTATTAATTTGAGCATTGGTGTGGGAATATTACAATCGGCATCCGGTTTAATAGGCATTGTGATTTTGTATGGAGTATTGCAAAAGAAGAAGGATGATGTAACAACTTGGGAGAATTTAGAATAATATCTATCTATGATTTGCAGAAAAGGCGCATAGCGCCGTGTGTTATTGACAAACTGACGTAAATATGCCGTCAGGCATAAAATATTGGTAGAAAAGAGCGTTTTCATCTTGTTTTTCGACCCCGTACGGGGTCGGGTGCGAGAGAGCGGAACATTCATTTTCTACCAATATCTTAACCCTAACGGGTTTGGGAGCTGCGGCTAATAAAATTCAAATATAAAATTATATTATATTGCATTTTCACCCTTTTGGGGGATTGACAGGTATAAAAAGATTCAATAATTTTGCAGGGTGAGAATAATAATAACCGCTCTGAAAGGAGCATAAAGATATATTTTTAAGTTGTAGCAATGAAAAACCAAACTCAAATTGCAAGTGAGGTGAAGAACAGTAAAGAAGCATAAAAAATGAAGAATATGAAAAAGAAAATTTTAATTTTAACAGCATTGTTTATAACTGTTTTAGTGATATCCACTTCTTGTGGTACAGGAGGAAATAAGCAACAACAGGTAATACCAGCAAATGACAGTATTCGGGAAGCCCAGCAAAAACTGATATCAGCGCTCGAAAAAGTAAATCATGACAAACCGCAAGAAGTAGCGTCAACGTTCGAAAATGCTATTGAAGGTATTAAATACCTGAACCAAGATCTGGTTAAAGTCAACAATCCTTATGCGAATGTTTATTCTTTAGTTTTGTCGGGAAGACCAACTGTTTTCGTATTATTCAATTCAAACGATACAAAAAACAGTATGTTGGCATTTATAAAGATAATTGATGAAACCGCAGAGAAACTGGTAAAAGAATACAGGGATCATGTTTATTATGCGTTTGACAATGAAGGTAAGCTGGTGCTTGCTTATCAGGGGAATCCATCAGAACAAGTTTTTAGCGTTGAAGGTTATCATTTTTTTGTGAATGAAGAATCATCTGAAATGGGTGTTGATTGCCCTTTCAGACGCGCTTACGCAGATATAGTGAAAGAAAAGCGTGGTGTAAACACTTTGACGGAATGGGACTATTATATGTTTCGTAACAGAATGCCTCTTGATGAAACTCCGAAACAAGGCGGACTGATAGGCGGTCCTATCGCCATAGGTACGTCAGCCCTGATGGAAGTTGCCAAAACCGATTGGAATCCGATTTTTGAAATGAGACAATTTGAAACGTTTATAAAGATATTTGAGGAAAGAGAAGGTATTCAAGATTATGTGGAAAAACAAGGCAATTATGGTATTATCTGGTTTGATAACGAAGGGAAACGAGTAATGGCTGAAATAATAAGTGGTCCAATAAATAATAGAGAAAGAGAAAGAAAATGGTATAATGGTTACAAAACGCCGTAAAGATTGTATGTTAATAATTATGCTTGCTCAGTAAATAATTAAAAATAAGTATAAACCGCTCCGCAAGGGGCAAAAAAAGAAAAGAAAATGAAAAATAAAAGTTTATTTACCCTATTGATTCTTACATTCAGTGTAGCTATTGTGCAAATGCCTGATCTTTATGCACAAGAATCAACGAATAATATTGGAGGCAAATTAACGCCTGATATTACATGGCGTATAGAAAACGACATTCTGTACTTAAGCGGCAACGGGGTAGTACCTACCACCAAGTTAGGTGCAAAGTCGGCATGGTTTAATTACAAGTCTCAGTTTCAATCCATTGTCATTGAAGACGGCATTACCGGCATCGGGCAAAATATTTTTATGAGCTACAAAAACATCAGATCGCTTACCATAGCCGGAACTGTAAAAGACATTTCCACCAATGCTTTTAATACCTGCACAAATCTATCTTTGATAGAATTAAGAGGCGCTATTCCGCCGAATATAAATATCGCGACGTTTTACAAATTGAAATTCAATAACGTAAAGCTCATCGTCCCGTCCGGAACAAAACAGACATACAAAGACGATCCCATTTGGAGTCAATTCATTAATATTGAAGAAAGCACATATCAAGCGCCCGCAAATCCTACTACGCCAGAGTTATTAGAAACGCCGTGCACCATCCATTTAACACGAACAAAAAATTTCGTAGGAAGCGCTAGAAAAGTTAATGTTCTTCTGAACGGATCGGAGATGGAAAAATTGGGCAACGGACAGACCATCGAGATGAGTACCGATCGTGTAAAAAACATGTTGCTTATCCAACAGGACAAAAATCCGGTTACCGTTTTCCGGTTTGATGCAACTGCTGGAAGCAATATCAACATTGAGTTTTCGTACTTTTATGGAAAAATGGAAATTATAGAAGAGGGAAATGGAAAATAAGGAATTGAAAACAATACCTTATTTTCACAGTGTTAAAATACGAGCGAATAAGAGAAAAAGATTGGATAAAGTTTTTATTATATTGCATTTTCACCCTTTTGGGTGATTGACAGGTATTAAAAGCTTCAATAATTTTGCAGGGTGATAATAATATGAACTGCCTCGCAAGGGGCATAAAAAAGAAGAAAAATGAAACACAAAATTTTAATTTTAACAGCATTATTTATCACTTTTTTAGTGATAAGTATCACAAAAATGTCTGCACAAGACACTGGAAATAAAAGCAACCCTACCAGATCTGTGAAACTGACCTATGTAGAAGATTGGGAAAGCAAGAAAGGAGTTGAGCAAATCGAGATATTTTTGGCGTACAAAAACCCAACGACATCGGAATTTACATTATTGACAGAAAATTCGGGGAGCAAGGGTACGGTTATTTTCGATATTCCAGCCGATAATGAGGGTAATTCATGGCCGTTTGTTTACGGCAGCTCAAAAGATAATATTTTTAATGATCTAATGAAAGCAAAAAAAGAAGGGAAAAAGATAACATTCGATGGCTTTCATATGATCCGTGTGCATAAAAGTACTGAAGGAGATGTAGAAATCACTTTCGGTGGAGGACGTATGACTGTCGTTGGGAATATCCAAGTGTGGAATTGAATTTGTTGCTATAATAAATGGCAAAAGAAGAAATGCAAGCGGACGAGAGCGTAGTGGACAAAGCCGTGAAAACTTGAACGTCTACAGTAATGAAGTGTAAAAAAATTGTTCAATTAAGAATAAATTACCCAAAATGAAAACAGTGAATTTCAAAAATAATGTAAAGGCGAAATATTCTCGTCCAATGTCGAATTTCAGAATTCGCATGGCAGTGATGACAGTAGTAATTGGAGTAGTAATCGTTTCATGTGGCGGTGGCGGCGTTCAGCAACAGAAAGCCCAAAACGCTGCCGTTCCGGAAACAAAAACAGAACAGGCAGTGTCAGTTGACAAATATGTTACTAATTTAAATGAAAACTGGAATAATTCAAATGATGTTCAATCGGGCTTTACTAAAAAAGCAGAAGAAAAAGGAGTTGGGCTGATTGACTTTATCAAGGCAATGGATGAAAAAATAGCTACTACATCCAACAAAAACGTTTCAGTGTATTCTCTTAAGCAGAACAAAACATGTCTTACTATTTCCGTTGTTTTCAAGCAAGAAGAACCGGTTGCAAATATGCGCGATTTTGTTGAAGTTGTCAATGAAGTTAGTCAACAAATTTTTGTTCAACCTAAATTAGAAAACAAATTGCTGGGAATTTTTTTGGGATTTACTCCTGACGGAGAAGCTGTTTGCGGATTCTCCATGTATCCGCAGGAACAAGTTTTTTCTTTGATGGGATTTGATTTTTTGTCCCCTAAAGCTGATATATATCGTAAGGCTTTCGATACGCTTGTAAAAGAAAAGACAGGGAAAGAAAGCATTAGTGAATTGGATTATTTCATTTTCAGATCGATGCAAAAGCCTGATTTTGGAAATCTTGGAGACCTCTGTGATCGTGCGATTATTGGTGTTGCCGGTACAACCATGATTGAGCTTTATACTTTCAAAAATGGGGGAGAAGACGCCATATTATCAAATAAGAATATAGCGGAAACCATATTTTCCGCAGTTTCAAAAAGTGATGAAAGAAAACAAATTATGGATACGGGATTTTCCGTTAATGCTATTTGGTTTAATAGTACAAATAAGCGTATTATGGCTGAATTGGCGAGAAAACTTCCTTCCGGAGAAATCAGTGTCGAACGTAAATGGTATAATGGCTATTCCATGCCTAAATAAGATGCACTAATTCTTCACGGTGCATATCCTATACGGACAAAAGCGGTTGGCGGGAATCGTATTCTATTGATATGAAAGCCCTATACGGACTATCTCTTGTATAGTTCTCCATGAAAGATTCTTATAATTATGCAACAGATATATGAAAATATTGCCAATAACCCACCGGAACGAAATTTTTAATATTCAAAAGAAAAAACTACTTTTGTCAAAAATATGAATTATTATTTACGATAAAAAAATAAAACAATGAAGTTAGATAATCGACAGTTTTCAAAAAACGGAGTAATCAAAGGATTTCATTTAGCAGTTTTAATCTTTTGTTCTTCACTTGTTTACAGTCAAAGCGCCATAAACATTCTCGATTTGTATCACGATTCATTCCCGAGCGATAAGGCGCGGATTATTACAGCCAACGCTCAAATCGGCGATTATAATTTTCACGCAGGCACAGGCGGTATTTCATTTCAAGCGGTTGCTTCTCCGGCTGCCAACCTGAAGAATGAAAACGTCTCGTTGGATTTTACAGACAACCGGTTGGTAGTGCAAATCGGAACGGAAACATTTTATCCCGATTTGCCTTTTTGGCAATTGGCTCCCATTGTCAATTTCACCGATAGTCGCTATACGGTGGCAGTTTCGGAATTAGGCGATACCACCAATAACAAGGAAGCCCAATACCGATTTCATCCCGCTTTTTTAGATAATTTATTAGGTCTGCGTTTGTTTCAAGCCGACTTGCTGAATCTGACCGATATCCTGTGGGATTTACCGGTCGACGCTCAGCGAAATTATATTTTAGCTCCTTCCGAACAACCTTTCACTCCGGTTAGGGATTCAACGCTTCACCGGACGATTTATGAAAAATTGGCGTCGGATGACGATTCATTTACGTCGTTTGTGTTGACCGATAAGGATGTAAATATTGTTTTCGATATTGATGAAACCGGTCTGAAATTTTCCGGTACTCCTTATTATTTATTTACCAAGACAACGCTGGATACGGCAAATATCAGGCAACTGCGCCAACAGGCGCTTAGCTGTTACGATGATATTGAAACCCATGCAAAAATTCTATTGAACGATGAATATACACCGGCGCTTGATCCGCGAACCCATTTGAGCGACTTGCTGAAAGCCTTGGATAATAATAAGCAGCAAACGGTTTTTAACCCCTTTTCAATGTATACGATTAAGAAAGCAGTGAGTAAACTTGATTCATTGAGTAATCTGACGGATGCCCAATTAGGAATACAATTCCAGGTTATGAAAGACTATACCGAATCTTTTAAATCGTATTGGGACTTATTGGAAAAGTTCAACCCACCGGTTTATTCGGCAGTTGAAAGGACATCGCAGTGGTCGGCGTTTTTCAGGTACGTACAACGGAAAAATCCCGATAACTGGTTTCAATTCCTCAGGAAAGTAGCAAATAGCGGCAACAGCGACGCTCCCGCCGTTCAAACGCCTACTTCGTCCGATATCAATTATTTCCGGTATTTCGATGAGAAGGAGAAAAAAAATGATTAACGGTTAATGATTAGAGGCTGTCTCAAAAGCCTGTCATCCCGCGCTTGACGCGGGATCTCCTGAAAAAACAATACTTATTATCAGGGGATTGCGGGTCAAGCCCGCAATGACATAATTGTTAGAACGACTTTTGAGACAGCCTCTAATCATTAACCATTAATCATTATTCAAATCCAATTCTTCTTTAAACGAATCATAGAATTTGTATTCAAGAAATCCCAAACTCTGGTCAGGGACAATGCGCATACCCATGGAATATTTCAATTTCCATTTCCATTGCAGGGAAAAAATTCCCTGTTTAATAAATGCAGCAATATAAGGATGTAAATGTAATTTGAACTTCTTCACTTTTAATGTTTCTACAACATCTTTGACTTTCTTTTCCAGATCATCCGTAAATAATATGGAAGATTTAACTTCTCCTTTTCCAAAACAAGTCGGGCAAACTTCATCCGTATTGAAATCCATAACCGGACGAACCCGTTGACGGGTAATTTGCAGCAATCCGAACTTTGTGATTGGAAGAATGTTGTGTTTAGCTCTATCATTAGCCATCAGGCTGTGCATACAATCAAATAGTTTCTGACGGTTTTCCGATTCACGCATATCAATAAAATCGACCACAATGATGCCACCCATATCGCGAAGCCGCAATTGGCGGGCAATTTCTTCGGCAGCAGCCATATTCACATCTATCGCCGTATTTTCTTGTCCCGTACTCGATTTGGAACGGTTACCGCTGTTTACGTCAATAACGTGCATGGCTTCGGTGTGTTCGATAATCAGATAAGCGCCGCTTTTAAACGTTACGGTTTTACCGAAACCTGATTTGATTTGTTTGGTTATCGCAAAATTGTCAAAGATAGGGAGTTCTCCGGTATAGAGTTCAACGATTTTGGCGCATTCGGGAGCAATTTGTTCGACATAATCGCGCACTTCATTGAACACATCTGTGTCGTTGATGTGAATGTTTTGAAACGATGGATTAAATATATCTCTCAAAAGAGCGACAGTTCTTCCGCTCTCTTCGTAAACCAGGGAAGGAACTTTGGCTTTGAGCAACTTAACCATATTGTCATCCCATCGTTTAACTAAAGACTTTAATTCCAGATCCAATTCGGCAACTCTTTTCCCTTCAGCTGAAGTGCGAACAATGACGGCGTAATTTTTAGGTTTTATGCTTAAAATAAGCTGTTTCAACCGCGACCGTTCTTCTTCGGACTGAATTTTTTGAGAAACGGAAACTTTATCTCCAAAAGGAATTACAACCAGGTAGCGGCCTGCGAAAGAAATTTCGGAAGTTAACCGCGGTCCCTTGGTGGAGATAGGCTCTTTGACTATTTGTACCAAAACTTCATCCCCTTGTTTAAAAACGTCGGTGATTGAACCATCCTTGCCCATTTCTTGGAAATGAGAGAATTTGTTGATAGAGGGTACCTTTTTTTTGTCAGCAAGTGTAGCTTTCAGGAATTTGTCGATCCGGTTATAAGTAAACCCCAAATCCTGATAGTGAAGAAATGCATCTTTTTTATATCCAACATCCACAAATGCAGCATTCAGACCCGGCATTAATTTCTTAATTTTGCCGAGATAGACATCGCCTACCGAAAACGAGATATTTCGCGCCTCTTTCTGAAATTCCACTAATTTCTTGTCTTCAAGAATGGCTATCGATATTTCGTTAGGTCGAACGTCAATAACTAATTCGCTGTTCACAATCCTGTTTTGTTTTTTAGTTGAATAAAATTGCGATTAAATGCTAAAGGTTAAATGCACATAGTTGATAAGCGCCTTTAACCTTTAACTTCAATCCACCCAAAAAAGAACTTATTTTACTTTTTCTTTTTATGTCTGTTCTTTCTAAGTCTTTTTTTGCGTTTGTGCGTAGACATCTTATGCCTTTTTCTTTTTTTTCCGCTCGGCATTGTTAATTATTTTTTACGATTAATAAATTCAAGCAATTACTTTTTTCCTTCCAGGCTATTTCTCAGATTTTCGCTGAAATATTGAGATGGTTTGAATGTTGGAACAAAGCGTTCCGGAATGATAATCGTGGTTTCGTTTTTAATGTGACGAGCCGCTTTAGCTGCCCTTTTCTTAACTACAAAAGAACCAAACCCTCTGAGATAAACATTTTTTCCGCTGTTCATAGCGTTCATCACTTCATCCATGAAGCCTTCCACTACTGCAAGGACATGAGCCCTGCTTACACCTGTACTCTTCGCAATTGCGCTTACAATATCTGCTTTTGTCATGACAATAAATAATTTAAATTATAATGTGAGATTAATTTCAAGCTGCAAATATAAGCTAATATTCTTAATTAAAAAAGTTTATTCGATTTTTTTTTA
>Ga0123357_10010186_pt1 | contig 11936 bp, 3 predicted proteins | sample TergutEmb28metaG_FD_89873 | JGI IMG/M metagenome (GOLD analysis project Ga0123357, IMG submission 89873) | Embiratermes neotenicus P4 segment gut microbial communities from Petit-Saut dam, French Guiana - Emb289 P4 | ecosystem: Host-associated > Arthropoda: Insects > Digestive system > Gut ...
AGAGATTAACGGCCGTGGGGACTCGTTGCGCTAACCACGTGACACCCCTCTATCCGCAACAGTTGGCACTAACTTCGCCTACCGGCGGCGGCCGCTCTGTCGGTATGGTTCGCTCGCGGAATAAAGCCACGGAGTTTAGTTTATATAAAGGGAAGGTCAAAGTAACAATGAGAAGCACCTACACGAAGATAAAAAACAGAAATCAGTGAAATAAATATGAACTGAAAACGTCCCAGTATTCCATGATGTGTTCTCGGCCTACCAGCCACGTCATAACTCGGTAGAAGTCCAACGTTTCTGAGACCTACTCAGTCTCCATCATCAGGTTCGTTGTGGTGAGGAAGAATGGCTGGCCATCCCTGAACACATCCACCCAGCTATGAAGGGCTGGGCAGTCCCAGAAACGTTTTAGGTAACCAAAATCTTGTACTGCAGCAAAAATCTAGGGTCCCTGAAATCTATTCAATTTCAGATAGAAAATTTAATGATATAAAAATTAAGTTTTCATATTAGGATGACTATTATCATTTGCATGAACAGTAGCTTCATTGGTAAGTCAGTTATTTAGGTTTGTTTTAGATCTGACGTTAACTGCTTTCACGGAGTAAATTATTTCATTCAAGAAGTAGCTCTCCATCAGCACTTGCATAGACGAGAAGATGTGAGCCTGTTTTGTTGTTACGTCACTGCCAGGAGGCTTGATGCATGATCGCTAAATACTCAATAGCTACTCACTTACCATTATACCTGTAGCCTTACAACGCGAGTTCAAGTTGTCACTTGAAACAGATAAAAGAAAACGGTTCGAGGAATTCTTGTCTGTACTGTAAGCAGCAAAGGCCTTCTGAAGTTCTCTCTGTTCAGCAGAACTGCTCACGGGAGTTGTGAATCAGTTCTAGGCGTTTAGAAACATTTTCTTCAATGGCATCTCTACAGACGGTCAACACAAGTCCTGAATAAGGAATCCACGTTGTCATTCTGCAGGGAAACAATTTATTTTCTTCACCAGGACACATTAATCACACGTTACAACAATATTATGTTGGACATCAAGCATTGTCTGTGGTACATCTTATATACACAACATTTCGGGCGCTGACCCGTGTTTCCTCAGGTGATAATATAAACCGAGCACTGTCACAACTGTGAGAGAATCACGTGATAAACAAGACGTAAAAAAGACACACTGTGTTGGTCAAGGCGGTGACGATTCTGACTTAAGTGCTTCGAATCTCCGCCGGGACATATAATAGTCTGAGGGCTTTTACGAGTTTATTGAATCCTTCCATGTAAATTCCGGAATAATATATTTAAAATGAGCCACGACACTTCTTTCTGCATCACGTCCACCCACCATCGCCACACTATTCGACGCTATATAGCAGCATCAGTATAGGTTATAGTCTGTGTTACTGACAGATTCTCCAGTGCATACAGACACGTACGAAAGGCAGACGTTGATTTGTATGTACAGTACAACGACTGAACTTCCAGAATTCAGCACATGCAATTCGATCTGAGGGAAGATGCGGTGCTTACAGTACTAGTACTGGGCACTAGTACTGAACACTTTCTGCGGTCTGATCCCAACCGTCGCCACTGATTTTACAATCGTAACAAAAAGAAACTGCAGAGCAATAATGAATCATAACATTCCGGTATTTTGGATGCGATGCAGCGTCTTTGGATGGGACTGAAAATTTCTTTTTGGTTCCGGGACCCTCGAGAAGAAGGGCAATAGGTTGCTTCGAAACGTCGCAAATCACACACGCTATGATACTGCGTCACATTCCAGACGACTGGAATCCTCAGTTACAAGGTAACAAAGCCAACTTCCGAACTGCTGTCTAAGTAAACACGTGATAATGGCGGGCAGCCAACTTCCAGTGCAGTGCTGCGAAATGAGTCAACGATTTCCACAAATCTTAGAGAGTGCTAAACTTATGTGGGCTAAAACATTAATTAATACGTCAGCACAACTATTTTGTCGATGTAAACATATTGAGATCACAACATGTACACAGCATCAGTTGATTCAATCTGAAGATGACCGTTTAAAGGTTCGAAACATGTAGCTTCGCATAATAAAATAGTTGTGCTGACGTATATTAATTAATGTTTTAGTATATTCCTAGCACATCGTGTTGTCTTCCATCAAGTTATGTAGGTTGCTCAGTTTATCAGTACGGCTCCCGTTATTATTAGGAGTATTTTCAGGCCAGAAGTTCGTCTATATAGCAAATACATTAAAAAAAATACGTTCCAACCTTCCAGTAAACACAGCGCATCTCCGTTACAAAGAAAAGTCGATTAATGTTTTGGGAAACAATAGCTGCTTCTGGTGACAATCAAATAAAACAGATAAATCAGTACACTCCGTGGGTTTATCAGACGTTACATAAGGCCTTACACATAACGGTCAAGGTCACCCTGTTACATGCCAATGCAAGCACAAAGGGGAGGTGGAGGTATGGCTCTATTCCTTCTTTAACTTCGGCGCTATGGGGATGGGTTGTCAACGCCACGCCCGGGCCTTTTCACTCCGGGAAAGAGTCCCGGTACCCATTGAACTGGAGGTTGGGTGGACCCCAGGGCCAGCATGGACCGGTATGGCGAGATACAATCTGTTGTCACACCGAGAGTCGAACCGCGGACCATCCAGCCCATGGCGAGTCGTTACAGCGACTACGCTATTCCGGCTTCCATTACATACATAGGATCATTTTCTTATTTGTAGTCGCAATCCCTGCTCTTTAAAAGCAACGTGTTTTAAGAGTGGAACAGAAAACTAATGGACCAGAGCACTGATCACCTATTGCAGTTGATAAGAACATAAACCCAAGGGAGCGGCCAGGGGGAAGCACGAGTGGTGCGGCCACTCCAGGGCAGCAGGATCCAAGGGGCAGCAAAGCGCCCAGCAAAATGAAAACTTTTCATGAAAAAGTGATGCTATCCCCTCAACAATTTTAACACATTAAGAAAAATAAAAGGAAATTCGATAATAACTGTGCTTTTTACAGTTCGTAATTTCTGTTAGGGCCGGCCATTGTGATTACTCGGCCCGGGCGCCAAAAACCTAGCTACGTTACTGCATAAGCCTAGTTGATACGAGTGTTGTGATTTGGTTCTACAGACCAACAAATACGGTGTAACAGTAAAGAGGCTACAGTCTACAAACACTACACCGTAAAAGCGTAAGGCGTTATTTGGGGTAAGGTCCCCTACATTCTTAGTCTCGGCACTATATGAAGGTGTGGGATTTGCTTCACGATCCGGCTGTTTACTTCCCAAGGAAAGGGTCTGCAGTAACCACTGGACAGGAGGATGGGATACCTTGCGGTCGGTCTTCAAATATCCGTCCTTGCTCCTGCTGGGTATCGAATTACCGTCATCTGGCCTAGATAATTAATGAGTTTAGTAAAAACAAGAGCAAATTCGTACTGTAGGCCTACGTATGTTTCGAATTGTGTAGCTACTGTACGTTCAGAATTATGTAGGTACAGTACGTTCCAAATTATGTAACTACCGTACGTTCCGGTTAATGTAGCTACTGTACGCCCCGAATTATCTACAATAGCTACTGTAAGGTCCGAATTATGTAGGTACTCCACGTTCAGAACTACGTAGCTACTGCACCCCACGAATTACGCAGCTGCTGTAGGTTCCGAGTTGCATACGACCAACGAAACTTACGGTACCTTTTTATTACGATTCATGCAGTTGCGTTATATTATACTGAATACAAAAAAAGTATTACAGTCAACACAACTCCGCAATATCTGCCTTCAGTGCTATAAGGTACAAATATTCTACGTACATTTGCAACGTGCACTATCGCTTTAGTGAGATCTGTCCAGTTTACAAAAATTTACTAAAATAGTAAATATATCGAGTGTACTGTCGCAATGCCTTCGGCCAGTATTCTCCGTTACTCCAGCTCTGGCGTGGTTATTAGGCAACCAAAACCATTTTTATAGTGGTAACGTCACCTACGCCCACCGCTGTTTTATTGCGTAGCAACGCTTTAATACATAAAGCGAGCATTATAAGGCGGAACACAACGTTAATTAACGGAAATGTGTATTCATAAAACTGTCGTAATAAAGAAGAATTATTTCAGGAAAATCTATTTTAAGAAACCCCGTGCGAAGAACAGGCACTTTCGCTGTTATTACATTCTTTTATATATCTTGTTTCTGCATAAAGAGTGCGCGAGTTTCCTGTCTGGAATTCTATTTTCTTTGCAGACTGCCTTCAGAACCACACTTACGTGCTGTATTTTGGTGGTCTGACTTTTCCCGCGACCCCTGGAATACCCTAAATCACAATTCACCTGAGAAAGAAAGAAAAAAAAAACAGCTTATAGAACCGCTGTTGGTGGTAGACAATCCCTCACTGCACCCTCACAGCCTCTTTTGACTCCCCCTGTATTCCATTGGACAAGAATTATAGCAGCAGAAGAAAGTGTTTTGCCAGTGGTTCCATTTCAAAGGCCATAACTGTCAATCTTACGGAGATACTGGCAAAGGATACGGTCTTGGATTCCTAATATGACAACCATAATTGACATAAACTTCCAACATTAATGCTGTGTAGAAAGGAACACGCTAAACCGGAGCCTGTCTTGAATACCAATCTATCGAAAATCGGTTCATAGAGAAAATTTATAGTACTGGCGCGAATATTTGCGCGGAAGAATCTCATGAATAGATAAAGGTATGAATACATGAATAATGTGGCTTCAGAGCAGTGGTTGCTATAATATATGGGGGACAGAGTTTCTTTTCTTTCAAAGCGGCGCACTATAATGGCAAGTAGCGAAATTTCGAAAGTGCACTGAAGACACTTCGCTGATGGCAGAAGAATATGAGCTATAAGCAAGCAACAAACGCATAGCCGTCTGGTAGCTTTCATTTTACAAACTTACGTAACACTTCGTGCCAAATGTATTAATAAGCAGGCCCTTATACAACCTGAAGAAGACAGTGCTGTGAAACGATTTTTTTTATTCGATGGGTACTGTCTTGATAAAAGTGGACACTCGACGTTTCGAAGGCTGGCGCTGGTCAGGCCCTCATGTAACCAACTCTGTACACTAAACCATCTCTTATTACCTCGCTTTATAGCTTCACGTTGCCCACTGACTCGTCAGAAAACTGGAGGCCGGCTACATCGCCATGTTCAGACAACTGGACGGATCCGAAACATAAGCCTGACCTTTATTGCAAGACATTTCATTTGGGCTCAGATCACTGTCCTGATGTGTAAAAACCGCTAGATATTTTGGGGGCTGGTTTTGTCTCCGTGTTCAGGTCAAAGCGAAGAGGCATACCCTCCGCTGTCCTTCATCATTATACATCTTGCAGATACCGAAAACGTCAATGTAGGACGCGACAGAGACTGTATAGGCTGTATTCCGATAAAACGGCATGTTCATATATAGGCCTAGGTGAATATGAAACAAGATACCACCTCGATGTAAAATAGCCCTAATGGGCACAGACAAATAAAGGCAATTAAATAGGATCTACTTACCACGCTTCCAAGCCGCAGAAATGCTATTTGCAGTTGGAACGAACAAATATCACCAATATCAGTTCACAGAACTTCCGAAGGGGCTTCACCTGTTGCAACCGACAGTTAGGTGACGCCTGCCAAAGAATAACAACCTCTGTATTAACTGGCAAACGACTGGTTACGCCAGACTAATCTGATAATCTTATACACTGTAACAACAGTAAAAACAAACTTGATAAAGAGATACAAATTTAGATGATCCTGAGTGAGCATGCCAGCCGACCGTCAGCTTGTCTGTGGGTCCATGCTCTTCGCCAGCACTAAAATCTTTCATGATTACTATCACAAATACACAGAAATGCCAAGCACATGAAACAAATAAGTTAGAAGCTACGACTGATCATTCTTAAGCATCGCGGAATTCAGGCGTTCGGAGACATCGAGATTAAATTCCGATAGGCGTCGGAATTTAATAGAAGCGAATGCCATGTTTCACAGTAAAGGTAGAGCAGTCCTGTTACAGGCGTGGAGTGGCCCAGAGGGTTCCAGGAAGTTAAGGTTCCCAGATTTCATGCCAAAGGCACAGTATGGTGGTAAGGTTGTCAGCCTTACGCACCGGCCGCCTTTACCCCCCGGAAACGCTACCGGTACTCATTTCTGTTAGGGGCTGAGTCGACTCAGGGCCATAGTCATGTTTCATAGAACGGCCGTTTTATTCCCAAGAAAGCGCCTCTGGCAAATACAGAACAGGCCGGGTGGTTGGGTACCAGGACCTATCTGGACACAGTTGTGATAACGAAAAACCTTAATTTCCCTGTAGGAAATCGAACGCGGGTAATGAAGGTCATAGCCAGTCACGTTACTGATGGAATCTGCCCAAAATTTAGTCAAAACAACCAGTTCTCTTCCGAAAGTTTCTAATATTTATTAAATTTTAGTCACGTTAATGGTATCGCATATCGCACTATCTTGTCGTAATGTTAACATGAGCAAGAGAGACGAAAAACTTTGCTTCTAACATAAGCATTAATTTTGAAGGGAAAAAATATTCACATGTATTAAATTTAACGCGAGATTTGAGGTTCTCACTGCCACTAACTGTTTTAAAAATGAACTACAGTACTAACTTACTGATGACCTATTAAAGATTACCTGCTTAAACTACCGAAATGTCACGACCCTCTTTGTTACAGAGTTAATCAGACCCCCACGACGAATATGTGAATCTCCTATCAAGCACACAGGCCTATAGGAGTTTTCAGTACAAAGCGTACAGTCATACAAATCAGCAATCTGTGTGATATACTGATTAATTTTTCCTTACCCGAATTTTGCTTAACTTGAACATTCATTCTTTCTAAAACACAACGCCGTATCAATTCAAAATCATTTCGTTTCAGAGGAGCGTGGTTCTTCCATCTTCAGGGTCAAAGCAGTCATAGAAGAGTGCGTAGACCCTAAAGGCGGAGCCAGCAAGCTTATCCGATCTGTCAGTTACTATTGACCAGTCTACCAATATTCTAGAAAGCTGAAACCTTCAACTTAAACTAAATTTCAAAAGCAGTTATTTCGACAGATAGTCGTTTATTTAATCCCTTCGTAGCCCATGGCTAGCCCAGACAGCACTGCCAAAACAGACTAAGCAAGCATCGTTCTGAAGGCGCCCCTTCGTGACGTGCCACGGCTTGGTTTCCAGTAATTTAACGTTGAAGGCAAAGGCTGTTCTATCAGTGGTACACCAGCAGAGTGGCAGACTGCCAGCGGGCGAAACATGGCGCTGACCTGTACGTCACAGGGGTCATGTCGCACGAATATTAAATATGCGCTTGTAGTGTCCGATGACGTTAGATACAGAAACTTTACTTTCCGACTCGGACATAAAGAAAACCCGTGACGACAGCCGGGGTGCATGCTACACTAGCGACAGAAGGAACAGTATCTTTGGACAATCAACCAGGCTTCTTGCCATGCTACACACAAGGCCCCGCGCTTAGGTTAAGCAGTGATGCTTCTGGTCAGCTTCTATTCGGTATCTGAGACCTGAAAAACAGATATGTCCTGCCATCTCTCAGCAATGCCAAATAAAATAACTTTGCGACCTTCAAACAACAAGATTTGGCCCACTATGGTAATGCATGCCTACCAATAAAAGAAGACAAAACGGAGAAGGTTAAGAAGTGTGAAAGACGAGATTGGCACAAGCTTATCTGGTTCATGCCAGTGTGTTTCAAGAGCACCCGGTCGTCACGTGGGGGTTTGTGGAGAGCCACGACAAGTCTGTTTATCTTGTTCTACTCTTCGAACTGGGAACATTATACTGGAGGAAATCATAACATGTTTTGTCTCGGATCCGGTCGAACAGACGGCTGTCACACAACACAAAGCGACGAAAATATAAAATTGAGAAATTCTTATAACTAAAGTTTTTATTTCTTACGAAGTGATAAAAGGAAGCCATTAATCTAGTTCAGTAGCGGAACACCAGCTTCACCTTCTGGCCGTTTTACCCCAAGCAAAAAACCCCCGTTATTGTTTTGACATATGTGTATCAGAATCCCTAACGATATGGTGACGACATTCGAGGCTTGAGGTTAAAGAAGCAAGTTTCTGTCTCCCATAGCACGCAGACCGGCTCGGGGGTCCAACCAATTTTCTTATCCAGTCGGCACAAACGGCTCGTCAAAGCGGCCACTCACGCCAATCAGGTGTCGAAGTTACGAATGCGTGGAGCTACATCTTGTCTCTTCTTTACTTCTTCATGGCATAGTGCCTGATTAAGAGGTATAACTGAGGAAGTCTAAAGAAAATCTTCTAACACGCCCTGTCGGCACATCCCAGAGCAGATTTGGAAATCGTACTTCATGGGAGAAATGAATGGTAACCACTACAACACAGTGATAAATGTTAACAGTAAGTCGGCTCTTTGAGGTAAGAAAATTTAATGTTGATATGATAAAGGCAGTTTGTTTTGTACACCCTTTTGGGCCCTGTTATGGGTATCCGCTAAGACACAATATGAACTGGTAAAGCAGTGTGTGCAGATAGCAGAGAAGTTTATCTGTAAGTGGCGTGTCAGGAGAGGATATAAAGAGGGAGAGACGCTATGCTATATTGATGATTGCAGAGGTTTCTTTGTGGGAGGGAGACAAGACAGTCTGCCGTTAGATAGATCGGATGAGGCTGAACTAGACCATAGGAAGAGAACGGCAAACCAATCGCATCCATATAATATTAGACCCCAGAGGAAGGCACAGAGGGGGAAAAAACGAGGAAAATAAAAGAGGAACGCAAGACTTTCCTCCAGATTGGATGTGAATCTACTTTAAAATGCGTATATCTTCCTAGAGTAAGAAGCAAAGCCAATCGCTGGTAGAGGGGCTGTTTATACTACCGCATCATCAAGCTTCTTCTTGCAGTCCTGTTCTCAACATGCAAATCCTGAAGGAGACTAACCAATCGCTGCAGTGTTCATCTCCCGAACGATGTATGAGAAAGGAAGAGACTCCTGCACAAGATTCTTTACAGTAAAACCCGTCTCAAGGGACCATGAAACAGCTTTCGGTCTCACAGAACTTCTTACTAGAGATACTGTAGAGGTTTGAGCATTGTAATACATAGGAAACGTGTTGCCGATAATACAATACAGTGGAAGAGTGCACTGTATGTATGGAACCATGGAAACAAATGCAGACCTGACAGAACTGCTGAGGACAGGTGACCGAACAGAGCATGCAACTGTAAATAAAGAAACAGAATGCCGACTACCTAGGAGATACTAGGAAGATTGTTTTGAGGCCGTTACAAGTATTGGATTGCCTAATCCTTAAAAACGAAGACATTTAAAGTCGAGTACCGCAGCTTGCGAACAACTGTGGTGGCACGGGCTCCAAGAAACCGTATCGTTTGTTGAGGGTAGTGACGCAACACGCACGGCACAGGGTAAAATAAGGACGCAACCACATGAACAGAAAAAGGAACGGGGAAATGAAGACGCATCATGAAATATTCATTACTTCTGCTACTAACACTTTCAACGATATTAAAATGGTTCTTAGTGCTGTGCGAACCATTTGAAAGCAAGAGTAATCTCAGTCAAAGCTGCGGACGAAAAAGGGCTCATTAGCGAAGGGATAAATCCCACATGTGGATCTCGGCAATCTGTAATCATATCAAGTTGCTTCATGCGAAGGTACCAGAAAATTAAGTTTAAATACCAGGTATCTACAGTAAGAAAGGGTAACTAACGGTATAAATAATAGCTAAGATTAATGTCTTAATATACACAATAAGAAATGAATAGCTATTACACACTCATTCAGCTAAATAGATAACTAAACTTATAAATAATTCAGTGGCCGCGCGGTCTAAGGGGTGGATTTGTGGACGCTCGCTTGCTGGGGTTGTGGGTTCGAATCCCACCGGGGAATGTATGTCTGTTGTGAGTGCTGTGTGTTGTCAGGCAGCCGTTTCTGCGACGGGCTGATCACTCGTCCAGAGAAGTGCTACCGATTGGAGTGTGTTGTGTCTACATCAGTGTGACCGGGAAGCATCGACAATGAGGAAGCCTCGGTCCAATGCGACTGTCGGGTCACGAAAAAAGTTAATAATCAAGTAACTGTCTAACTTGACAACTGACAGACAATCTAGCTCAATAAAAATAATTACCGAACCAAAAAAACAAAATGTTTTACCAAATCAGGTAGCTAATAATACGGAGCAAACTGAGCAAGTATCCGTAAGACTAACCTGATTATTATTTAAGTGAAGCAGATGAATAATTATCTACAGATCATTTGATTTGCGCTTCATTCATTAGGTTTTCAACAAAAATGTGCAAGCACACATGACGCTTTAAGTGCCAAATACGCAGCCAATTTCCGTCCCACAGATGACGTCTGCGAACGATAATGTGGCAGCACAAACGAGGAAACTGTCCATTTTGATATTTTCTCCTTTCTTCCTTAATTCGCCGCCCGACTGTATCCTGATATTCTCCTCTGTCATTTACACTGTAACAGTGTATCCTCACATTCCCCTCTCCCATTTGCACTGCAACAGTGTATCCTCACATTCCCACCTCCCATTTCCACTGTACCAGTGTATCCTCACATTCCCACCTCCAAATTGCACTGTACCAGTGTATCCTCACATTCCCACCTCCCATTTCCACTGTACAAGTGTATCCTCACATTCCCATCTCCAAATTGCACCGTACCAATTTATCCTCACATTCCCCTCTCCCATTTGCACTGCAACAGTGTATCCTCACATTCCCACCTCCCATTTCCACTGTACCAGTGTATCCTCACATTCCCACCTCCCATTTCCACTGTACCAGTGTATCCTCACATTCCCATCTCCAAATTGCACTGTACCAGTGTATCCTCACATTCCCACCTCCCATTTCCACTGTACAAGTGTATCCTCACATTCCCATCTCCAAATTGCACTGTACCAATGTATCCTCACATTCTCCTCTCCCATTTGCACTGTACCAGTGCATCCTCACATTCCCCTCTCCCATTTTCAATGTACCAGTGTATCCCTCCTCTGATCTCCCAACAGTTTTCGTAATTAAAATGTAGTCTCTGACTTCAAAATCGGGGTACGAACAAGTATCCTCTCATTGTGTACTTCGACGGTTAAGTCTCAATAAGTCAGTAAAGTTACTGCCTACAAACTGAAAGTCGGGGTTCCCTTCCCGCTATCTGTAAGTATTGCATTCAAGTTTATATCGGTTCCGATACCCACATAGCTTCTCGTTCAGAGCAGTGCGTGAGCTGCAGCCTTACTACATGCAGCGCAGTCTTTCTTGAGAATTTGAAACTGGAGCACTAAATAAATGCCTAACCTTTAACGTAATGTTCAAACACCCTGCCATAGGATTGAAAGAAAGACAACACGATTCTATTCCGTAACTCATCCCTAAGTCTTTAACATAAACTTTAATAATATCCTACAATTGAGTCCTAGGTGTCCCAAGTGGCCGCCTACTTCCGGGTTCCCAAGCAATATTTAGTATACGTTTCTCATCCATTCTACTATAAATTATAGCTTTATCACATCTCGGTATTCGCCTATACCGTACGGGAGTATTCATGTTAAAACGCAAACCGGCTGTCAATAAAATACAATTATGTGCAATACAAACCTCGATGCATACAATACAATACAATACAATACAATACAATACCAACAGTATTCCTTTAAAATAAAGACGATTTTCTCATAAAATAATAATTTAAAGGATGACTGTTAAAAAATAAAAACCACATTGTTTGACCCAAAAGCATACACACACACACCACACACACACACACACCACACACACACCACACACACACACACACACACCACACACACACCACACACACACACCACACACATACACCCACACCCACACCACACACACACACACC
>Ga0123357_10010187_pt1 | contig 11935 bp, 8 predicted proteins | sample TergutEmb28metaG_FD_89873 | JGI IMG/M metagenome (GOLD analysis project Ga0123357, IMG submission 89873) | Embiratermes neotenicus P4 segment gut microbial communities from Petit-Saut dam, French Guiana - Emb289 P4 | ecosystem: Host-associated > Arthropoda: Insects > Digestive system > Gut ...
TTAACTTATCTTTTTTTATGTTTGAAAAATTTATTTTTTGTGGAATTTTTTTATTTTTTAGGGGGGGGGGGGATGTGACAGCTTATGAAAAAATAGAAAAAAAAAAAAGCACACTATAGCTATATTCAGTTGTAGAATAAAATTTTATAACCTCAGCGTGTTCCGATTCCTTAAAAATCAATTTCAGGGAGAAGACATCAATAAAGTATGTATAAAGGAAGAATGATATTAAAATAGTAGCTGTAGCGGAACAGTAGCAGCATGCAGAACTACCCGCAGTGTGAAGGGATGCCTGTCCTTCCACTCCCTTTCACTACCGCTCACGTCCCTCCAAGAGGTGACGGCTTCAAAGCTGTGCAAGGACTCGGCATTTCGAAATTCTATTTGGCGTTGTGTATACAACATTTATATTTTATTGTTTTGGTTATGTTGTGGGCGTCCTCCCCCCCCCCGCGGAGATTTCAGCTTAATTTCTAAGAATTTTAAATTGGCCAGCCATCGCAAGTGAAACCCTTTCATTGTCCGACCTGTCACTAGAAGGAAGTTGATGGAGGTAACCGCCATAGCGAGTGAGGGGCAGAAGTGGAGAGGGGACGATTTTGGAGAGAAGGATTGTGGTGTGTAGCGGAGACAGAAGTTGGCAGTGCCAAGACTGAGGGATTATTAAAAATAAGAAATTTGTATCGATAAATCAGCTGAAATTACAAAGGCTCCTGAAACATATCCTGCTATCCAGGAGCTAGCCGGTTACATAATGTATTTTCAATATTATATATTGTTATATATTAACCCTTTGACGCCTAACGACCACTATAGTGGTCGTACCATACCGCTATCCTCTAAACGTTGCCTTTTATATATTTATTCAACAAATACAGATACTGAATATTTTAAACATATTACATACTCTCCGTTTTTTTCTCTTCAAAATGCAGTTTGTTTCATAATTCTAACATATTTGGTTCCTGTTTTATTCATATTTTATATACAGAGTGTGCTAAAGTTTAAAAAAATAATTCCGGCGCCAAAAGGTTAATATATTGTTATATATTAATATAGTCGAAACATGTGAAGAGCGTACTTGTGAAGAATAGTTGTGTTTAGTGGTATTGTGAAGTATAAATGGACCCAAGACTCCCTTTCGTCTGCACCATGCCCATTTATGCTGCCAAGCCTCGTATGATAGCAGAAGGAAGTTGGCATGAAAGCAGGCTTCCTTCTGTACAAGAATTTCCCTTAGAAGATCTGGCAGCGTTGTTTGTTTGTCGTTCCAGATTCACACAAATTAAATGATCACCATTGAATAATAAAGGAACGTGTTTTTCATCTGCACCTGCTACTCGTTTTTCGGTTGTTAAGTGCTGGTATTCTTTCCATGAATGTCTGATAATATAAAATATGTTTTCGGTATAAACACGTCCCTCAGCAGTGTTACTAGCAAGTCAGGTTACGACGCGCCGCATTATACGGGTTTTTTAGTGACACTTTAATTTTATTTTTGGCTAGAAATTTTTAAGACACACTTAAGTTAGTTTCTGATGCCTAGTGCCTATATTTTGATAGTGCCCATTCGTTATGATTATGTATACGTTTCTTATTCGTATGAATAATTGGCTATTGTTTCGCGGGCTTTAGTTCGGTATATGTTTGTTTTGTTTGAATTTTGTATGTTTATATGTATGGAACATTTTAAGATCTACGACGCTGGAGGATTTTATGACCGGATGTTGTCTACCTATGTGGGTGTACAGACCAAACATCTCTCGCTCTTTAATATCACCCTTCCAAAAGACTGGGGCATATGATTGGCGTTTATTTTTCTTTTAACTCAGGCATGAGTCACTGAACCAAGGAAAGACGTGGATTGTGTTCACAGGTGTCAGCTACTGCGGGAATTATTGCATAGAGCAGGCAGATAATCTGTACGGACTAAAGAAGTAAAAATTCCCGGCAATTTTTTTTTTGTTTCCTTAATGTATCAGGCGGAGCAAAACGAGAGGTAAACTGAAATGTGATATAAAGGTGAACTTGACGTTATCGAGAAATGTCTCTTGTCCCTGGAATACAGATGTTATTGATAACGACATCTCTCGCAGCGGAAACTGCGGCACACTGATCAGAGCAGTGAGTAGCAGTACAGCTGGGCTTGTCCGTTAGAAAGAACTACTCACAGTTTCTGGACACACCAAACAGACAGTCAGAGTAGATCTTTCTAAACAGCCGAACCCAGGAAGTATCTTCCCAGTTTTTCCATCTGACGATGGAAGCAGTTCCATTAACCGAAACGTTGTGTTATATTTATGTGTTTTCTTACGTCACCCGATGGAGGTCTACAGACCAAAATAGTTTTCATTGTAATCACGTATTTCAAGTACTTCTTGTAATAAAATGTAATGTTCACCCTACCGGCCATGAAGGCCCAGATGGGGAGTAGAGACATATCTCTACTCTTTCTTTGACCTCGGCGCTAGCTGGGGGGTGGGTGGTCAACTCTACACCCAGGGCGCTTTACTCCCGGGAAAGAGCCGCTACCCATTGTACAGCAGGCTGGGTGGTCCTTTGGGCCCATCTCGCCGGGTTCGAAAAATCTTTCCCTGTACGAGATTCGATCTCTGTACCGTCTAGCTAGTCGCTATACCGACTACGCTGTTCCGGTCCATGGTTTTCCCAATAGCAGCGATTATTTTCCTGAGCAATCCTGTACAGTAGCATTATGTTTGCTGTGCGGTTGGAACTGAATTCTTGCATGTTATTTAGCTGGAATACCGCGGAGACCCGCTTTCTTTCCCGGGCCAGACATATGAGATTTACGGTGGACTAAGTGGCGCTGGGATCAGTTTTTCTCTGAGTACTTCTCTTTTCCCCAGTCAGTATCATTCCACCAATGCTCCATATTCATGTTCATCTGTACGCTACTTTTACCAGAAGAACAAGTAGAAGACGCCCATGATTTCAAACGAAATCATTGCTTTTTCTTAAATCGGCAGGTTGAACAGATAATACTACATTGCCGTCTGTGAAAGGATTACGGTAAATTCTTGGCTGGGTGCATGGCGTTTAGCTTTTCAAGGGAGGATATATTTCATGGAGGTAATGGGTAAAAGTAAGGCTTCAGAAAACTGTAAATCAAACAAAGTATCGAGGATAATAAGCGGAGTAACTGTTGGAAGGGGTTAAATTAACGGGTTTGAAGAATCGCGGGTTCGGCTCGAAATCAGTTTTGTTAAAACCCGCACAGGACTTGGTCGCCGCCCCCGGTATGGCACGAGCCCAACTGAACATTCCAAGACGACGCGCGTCGCGGGCACACCCGAGCGTCGTTCCGGACATTCCCGAGTGTGAGGTCTTAACAGGGGAGCATAACCGTTCTGTCGTCGCCAAGGAGTAAGAGACTGGGAGGTGGCGGGTCGGGCGCTGAGGAAGATGCGAGAAGCTCACGGCTTCGTACCGGTGCTGCATACGACGACCACGACCGTACTGGACGCACGCTCGCTCGCTCGCATTCAGTTCTACGCTCGACGACACAAGCGATAGTGTCGACAAGTAGCAGGCAGGGTGAATAAGAGAAGACAGAGGAAAAAGAGAGAGAGAGATAGAGAAAAAAATAGAGAGAGAGAGAGAGAGAGAGGAATTTAAACAACTTTGCACAGAAGTTTCAAAACTAGAAAACTTTTTAGAAGCAAGAGAAGCTCGTGGACGAATCCTGTCAATACCGAACAATATACAACGAATTAACTGAAAGAAGGGGGCCATCAAGATACCATTAGAAGTAGTTTTATGTTTGTATCGTCGCCATCTGAATGTGGGGTGTCAGGAGGACAGTCAGCTGATGCAGAAGAGGTGTGTGCGCTACGCCCCTCGAAGCGGCATCCGTTGCAGCTGCAGATGGTCGACTGGATGTCACATCATAATTAATAGCGCAAGTGTTTCCTGTGCACAACCAAACTGCTGTTTCATGCAGCTGTTCGCTTAGGGTAAAAAATAAAAAAATACGTTTTGAAACATTTCCGCCCAAATTTGTTAGTTCCAGCTTTGGAAATTTCCATTTTTTATATTCCAAATGTATAAAAGTAATGTGGAAAGTTGTGTGGTAGAATTCCGAAGATGGGCTCATGTTCAGACGTCGAGTGGTTAATTTGACAATGGCGGTGGGGTTATTGTGGAAATGTTCGTTTCGCCTTTTGAATAGTGGACGACTAGAGAAACTGTCAGCGTTTCATCTGTGCAATCAGAACTGACGTGTGCTGGTGTATGTGTATGACATGAAAACATGCTCTGTGATTCTGTTGGTATTTGGGAGCAGTAATTACTTCTGACTTGGTTGCTGGAGAAGGGAATTCATAATGACGAGATCTGGTGTTGAAGTGACTGGATCGGTTAGTACTGCCGCACACGATCGTAAGGACGGTACTGCGTTACCCCTTCTGCCACCCCCGCGTGCTCCAAGAGGCGACGTCCAGTTTAAAACATCTTTACCACTCTTACAAGATCCGTTTCCCTTGAATTCAGAAACTGGTAAAGGAAGAAATCAATTCAGAAAATAAGGATTCCAGTATGAAGCCGCCATTCCCATCGTGCATGCTGCGTGGCTGCAGCATCAGTTCTGTAGCCATCCTTTCCCTTATCAGCATGTGCTCCTTTCCATCCGTATGGTTGAAACTTGGAGTTTGACTGGAGCTGTGTGTTTTCTATAGGACGTCATTGAAGTTCAGAAACTTGCGCCGTGGCGGAGACTGGTGATTTATATGGTGATTGTGGCCGGTGTTGGGAGATAGCGATTGTGTAAATTGTAATGATAGAATGATGAAAGAAGTGATAGTTGCAATGCTTCCTGGTGGCTGCTAAATTTGCCGCCACCATTCGCCGTTTCGTCAACTTGTACGGCTCGCCAGGATGCCCGTGAGCACCGGAGCCGGCTCCTCCAACGCCGACCGCGCCAAACGTTGCAAGCACTGTGAAGGTAAGATCACGATTTGTCGCATCTCTGTCAAATTTACGGATTTCACGCTTTCACAGCGGTTAGTTGGTAATGTCGATCTTGTTTCTGATTGATAGCACTCCGCAGATTGGGCGGTATTGTCCACTTTTCGGTGGTTACCTGAATGTACACAACAGTACCGCAGTATCGCCTGCACCTGACGGCGAATTTATATTTGAAAATGGAGACTAAGGATATCCAAATTACGATCAGTACGGCGAGTATGCGTAGATCTTCTTCGGCGTGATTCCTTGATGTCTTACCGATATTTATTTGTTTAAGATATCCTGGTTAAATTCCGATAATGCCTGGCATTCTCCTTTCTTGATAGTTGAATTTCTGTACTGGGTAAACCTACGTTCCCGCGCCTGCTTCCCCCCTGTCATCAGTAAACTTGCTTTGTCACGGCTTCCTCCTTCTGTCTTCCGTAAACTTACATTGTCACGGCTTCTTCTTTCCTGTCATCAGTAAACTTCTATTTTGACGGGTTCTTCCTTCCTGTCATCAATAAAATTGTATTTTGACGAGTTCTTCCTTCCTGTCTTCAGTAAACTTATATTTTGACGGGTTATTCCTTCCTGTCATCAGTAAACTTGTATTTTGACGGGTTCTTCCATCCTGTCTTCAGTAAACTTCTATTTTGACGGGTTCTTCCTTCCTGTCATCAGTAAACTTGTATTTTGACGGGTTCTTCCGTTCTGTCATCAGTAAACTTCTATTTTGACGGGTTCTTCCTTCCTGTCTTCAGTAAACTTGTATTTTGACGGGTTCTTCCGTCCTGTCATCAGTAAACTTATATTTTGACGGGTTCTTCCTTCCTGTCATCAGTAAACTTTCTTTGTCACGGCTTCCTCCTATCATCAGTAACCTTACATTGTCACGGCTGCTTTCTTCCTGTCATCAATAAACTTATATTTTTACGGGTTCTTCCTGTCTTCAGTAAACTTTATTTGTCACGACTTCCTTCTTCTGTCTTCAGTATACTTGCATTGTCACGGCTTCTTCCTTCCTGTCTTCAGTAACCTTACATCTTCACGGCTGCTTCCATCCTGTCATCAGTAAACTTATATTTTTACGGGTTCTTCCTTCCTGTCTTCAGTAAACTTCCTTTGTAACGGCTTCCTCCTTCTGTCTTCAGTATACTTACATTGTCACGGCTGCTTTCGTCCTGTGATCAGTAAACTTACATTGTCACGGAACTTGCTTCCTGTCACTCTTCTGGCGCCCAAAATTCTGAGGTGGTTCATAGTTTGTTGGAAAATATTTGCGTCTCTGGTGTGGCGATAACCTGGTCACATGAAGCGTTATTTGTCGGTAATGTAACCCCTCGCTACATAAGAAAGGAATATGCTTTAATGTCGTGTATTTTTGCACCGTGTGGATTAGATCGCAAAGTAACTAAATACATGGAGGAGAAGTTCATCTTGAGAAGCTGATAGTCGCTTATCTACACAAGACATTTCCCACCTCATTTGGATCCCATGCTTTACTTACGTTGTTCACATGAGCCTGCCATTTGTCCACTTCCCAATGCAGAGAAATTTATTTCACTCCTACAGTGTTTAAGATAAATTTTGATATTATCCTCATACTTCTAGGTACTGCAAGTGATCCGTTCAGGTTTTGTGGTCAAAATATTTGTATACATTTTTGGTTTGTTGCATGGTTGTTACGTGTCCTGTACACCTCACACTGTCGTGGTCTCCAACACATACAGACTGTGGGGCTACTCAGTATGTAATTTTCGCCAGGTTCCTGTCATTTCCTCACTTCGAAGGTTCAAATATTATCTTGCGCATCATTTCCTCGACACCATTAGTATATCCGTCTGTTAATATAAGGGGCCAATATTCACACACAAAAGACAAATAGTTTGATGTACTATAATCTCTACGTTGCTACTAGTATATCGGAAAAGTAAGTATTGTGAATGTAATTACTGTTTCAGCACACACGGCCATTTTAATCGCTCTCGATATCGGGACAGTATGAGGTAAAGGTAAAGGTAAAAAAGGTCATCCCATGAAATGCCTGTGTAGATACAGGGGGGAAGGCGGAGCTATAGCTCCAACCCATTTGCAAAATCGGGCCGATTAACCCCCAAGAAAGTCCAGGTATTCATTTGACAGGAGGCTGGGTGGGCCTCGGGGCCGGAATGGACGACAGGAAAATATCTCCCCCACAAGGATTCGATTCCCGGACCGTCTAGCCCGTAGCGAGCCGCTGTATCGACTACGCCATCCCGTCCGCCTTATGGACAGATGTTGGTATGTTTAGTACATAAATCGGTCTATAATATACACTGTGTAATTCGCTGCGACAGAATGTTCATTATACTAAGAAGTCCGTACGGCTACAGCAATTCAATTGCCCTTTCAAATCACTTACCGTCACTGAAATGCAGGGAGCGAGATCCTTTCGTACCGTTCACCGCGAGTGCTGTTTCTCTACTGGCTGGAACATGCGCCTGGTGAGAGGGCAACATCTCTGACAAAGTAGTGGGGCGGGTTGCCGATATTGCAGGCTTGCTCTGTTTGCCCAGTATGCCGTATGACTGACATAATTTCGAAGCTGAGCTGCGGCATTAGTATAGCGGTGACGTACACCTATCTGGCTGTATGACGCTAGAGACAACTGCGACACCGGGACTTACGTTTTCCGGACGTCTGAATCTTGTTTGCAGACGCATGATAGGAGACTTTCTAAGAGGGATGAACCTGTTACAAGGCCTCACTACCTACACACGACAACACAAATACAGAAAGAACGTCACCAATGGAATTCGAACTCAGAATCCACGTGTAGGAGAGATAGAAGGCAGTGTTTTTCTTGGACCGCGTAGCCGTTTTGGTGGGCAGTGATTTTAGTGCTTGTAAAATGAAAATAGCTATGATTAAATCTATAAAACCCTGTAACAGGTATTGTGAGGATGAATATGTGCTATGGAGTCATGGTCTTGGAATCAGGGTGGAATCTAGATCTCCTATACAGACCTGTTCAGATACAGCAGTTCAGTATCGATATTACTGTCCTTATAACGTCCAAAGTATTTTTCTTCATATTATATCATTCATGTTTTCTAGCAAGGTGACACTTTCTCACAGCGGTGTTGATGGAAATTCGGGTCTTCTGGTATGTGGCGTACATTTCGTCGATGGGGAAATCGTGTCCGAACTTTCGACGATTCATGCCACCTTAATCTTCGAGGATAATCGCGCTTTATGGATTGATCTTCCTTGAAGAGGAAGACGACACGATTCTGCAAAATGCCGCAAACAACGTACCCAGCCACAAGGCGTGCTTCGCATCCCGGAAGAGTCGAATCCACGTGTGTTATTATTGTGCGTACTTCGTATGATGTGCATACACTGACAGATGTTTGGTGGAATGTCGTGTCTTTCCTTGGTCCGTAGGTTTTAATTCGCGAATTTTTAAACGGGTTGTGATAGAATTTTTCTTACCATAAATCTTTACAAAACGTTACAAAACCATATGGATATTCACAAAGCGTTGCAAATGAGATTTTTCTTTTCCAAAACGTCCAGACTGGCTATGGGGCCCATTAAGCCTCCTGTCAATAGGTATCTGGGTTCTTTCCCGGGGGTGTAGCGGCCAGGGCGTGAAGTTGACAACTTACCTCGCTCTAGTGCCGATATTAAGAATGATTGGAGCTAAACCGCTCCCCCCTCCATATGCCTTCCTGTCATTGACTGGGAAAACTTAACTTTATAATGGACGTCAAGGAAGCGCTTTCTTAAGGGAATATTGAAGACGGCAAGTGGCAACACTGTGTTCTGTGGTACGGATTATACCTCTTCATTCTTGTTTATGTTGCGAAACTTGGTCATATGGCTATAAAATGAGACAGTGAAAAATGGGTACAGTGACCCATTTTAGTGGGAAGTTCCGCTTCATGGAAATACTAGATTTGCTGTAAACTGCATGCTGTCGTGACAACTCAATGAATGGGAGGTGGTGATGGTATTTCCAGATAACTTCTCGCTGTGCTGTATGTGTCTTTTAAAAATGCGGTATTGGCGGGGGGAGGGGGGGGGAACTTGCTTAATTTGACATTTGGCATAAAGCTAATTCGTTGAGTGGCTGGCTGTTGGCTCCGTTGTTGGGTAGTTCAAGGAACTCTTTGACGAGAACCGGTCCACCAGGGTGAGACTTGTCAGGGGTGATAAACATGCGAAGTAATCGGATTAACGGAGTTCTTACACAGCTTTTTGTTGCGTGCGATCATAGCAGAGCGGCTGAAAACTGAAAGCCAGATGTGTTGATGTGTGGATGATATAAAAGAGAGGATCAATGAAGCTAGAAGGAGAGACGGCTTTATGAATGAAATACTGAACACACATTTTGAAGTGTAAATAACCCCTTGTGAAGTGTGAAGATGTGCACATTTCGCGGTATGTGAATGGTAAGCGTCTCTAGGTGTATTTCTGCACCTACTCTTTCGTATAATGTCTCTATCGCGCTTTTTGAAACCGTAATTAACATCCATAAAACTGTGGTTCTCTGGGTAAAAGGTAAAGGTAAAAGTGATCCCGTTACAGGCCCGGTGTGGCCCAGAGGGTGGGTAGAGGTATAGCTCTACTCTTCCATGACCGCGGCACTAGAAGGGGGTGAGTGGTCAGCAGCACGACCCGGCCACACTCAAGACGCGGTACCCATTTTACAGGAGGCTGGGTGGGCCCCATGGCCGGTCTGGACGTCGGAAAATCTCGTCCCCACCGGGATTCGATTCCGGACCGTCCAGCCCATAGTCAGTCGCTATACCGACTGAGCTACCGGGCCCACTGATTCTCTGGGTACTGTTTCGAATTCCACTGCAAACAGTAATTAAATGGTAAAATTACTGAGATGTTGGCTTAAGGTGAAATCACTTTTGGCGCTGCTGTCTTTAGTGTCGGGACTGCTTGTCGACCTGGAATATATAAGATGCAAGCTTTTAATATCGACTTTGAAGCTTGAGGCAATAAAGATGTTCGGAATTAAGGTACGTAGCATGCATCTACACGGATCCTTTATCCTGAAACCAGATTCACATTAGGTTGCTGTAATATCAAAATCTGTTATAGTTCCATCAAACACAACCAAATTTTATTCGAGTGTGATTACATGTTTCAATCTAAAAGTACCATCAACAGGCCAACAGTAGAGAAGTGTTTAAAATAAGGTATCATAGCGTGCAATTGTGTTCGTTGTATGGGATCCGTTGTATGGAATCCCATATGACTTATAGTGGTTGTTAGAATGAAGGATTTGTAAAATTCTTATAATAAAAGCAACTAGATGCACTAATTTCTCAAATTTATTTTTGGAATAAAACTGTACTTGTTTGCTGACAGCTCGCTCGCAAGCTGTCAACAAACCTGTATGACATATACCATTGCTATGTGCACAGTGAAAAACTGATGATGGACAGAGGAACTGTCCGAAACATTTAGAGTTTTATTCCAAAAATAAATTTGAGAAATTAGTGCATCTGGCTGGTTTTATCGTAAGAATTTTATCACGACGCAGGTCACCTGAACGTCAAAAAAGGATTTGTAATTTTTTGAAGCACAGAATTTATATTAAAAAAAGGTAAAGCAGTCCCATGACAGTCCCGGAGTGGCTCAGAGGGTTCCAGGAAGTTAAGGTTCCCAGATTTCGTGACAACGGAACAGGATGGTGGTAGGTTGCCAGCCTTACGCACCGGCCGCCTTTACCCCCAGGAAATACTCCTGGTACTCATTTCTGTTAGAGGCCGAGTCGACCACAGGGCCATAGTGCGATCGAAAGGATTTTATGTCAGTGAAAAATCTAGTGACACCAGCTGGGATCGAACCAGCGACCTTCCGATTTGTAGCACAGCACCTTAACCACTGTGCTACCGCAGTCCCCTAATTTATATAAAACTACATAAAAATGTCGGGTCGATGATGTACTGGCCGGTGTTTGTGTCCAACTTGTGTCTAAGTAATAGCAAAGCGGCCTTATGGAGGTACTGTTAGACTGAAACTTGTAGTAATTCTTGAATAACGTTTGGTTGTGTGTGACGGAACTATAACGGGTTGTTTTAAGTTTGTAAGACAACGTGGTGTTGTGTATTAAAAAAAAAACTGATGTAATATCTTTCTTCGTCTGCCTGCCGAATGTGTGGGACGTTGCAGATGGTCTGTTGGAAGTAATTGCGCCCTTCTTTCAGGACTGGAACAAAAACGATTTTGTGTTGCAGCTTTCAAGTATGTTGTTATGAGAAGGAACAAGGTGCTTTTTTTTTTTTAAGTGAAAATTTAATGTACATATTTTTATGTTCGTATAACGGTGATTTAAACACTTGGGCGTATCGCTTTTATGACAGTGTTTTGTTCTCTGGCGTAACAGTCCAAATCGGGCATAGGCCGCGTCATTGTTGAGATTTCTAGATAACACAATCATTAGATACACGTACCCAGTAGGAGCAGAGGCTGCTAGCTACACAACACTTACAACACACGAACATCCACGTCCTCAGCGGGATTCGAACCCGTAATATGAGCAGTCGAGCGGCCTCCTGTACCGGGTCTTTCCCGGGGGTAAACAGCGGCCGGGGCGTGACACTGACCCCTCACCCCCTTCTCGTGCCGTGGTCAAGAAAGAGTAGAGCTATACCTCTGCTCCCCCTATGGGCCGTACGGCCTGTAGAGAGCCTCAGTGTCTGTACAAGGGTGCATTTTACCTTACCTTACCTTACCTTTTCCCCAAAAATTCAACGTCAATGATATGAAAGCCCACCGCGACTGGACGTTGGTGTAAACTCTCGCAGTCCGTTTATCTTCTCAGCTCATCTCCCAAACGCCCAGATTAACCTTTTGGCGCCGGAATTATTTTTTTAAATTTTATCACACCTGTATATAAAATGTGAATAAAACAGGAACCAAATACGTTAGAATTATGAAACAAACTGCATTTTGAAGAGAGAAAAAA
>Ga0123357_10010188_pt1 | contig 11935 bp, 8 predicted proteins | sample TergutEmb28metaG_FD_89873 | JGI IMG/M metagenome (GOLD analysis project Ga0123357, IMG submission 89873) | Embiratermes neotenicus P4 segment gut microbial communities from Petit-Saut dam, French Guiana - Emb289 P4 | ecosystem: Host-associated > Arthropoda: Insects > Digestive system > Gut ...
CCGTAAGTATAAGTATGACACGAATGCGAGGAACTTTGCAGTTACAATTAATGGCTTTATGTCACTCACAAGTTAATTTGATGAAAAGTACAGATATTAACATAACAGAAACCACATATTCCTGCCAGTTTCAATACAAATTTGGTAATCAGTAAGTGTGTAACAGCTGTCAAAGTTTCAAACTTCACTGGCCATTATCTCCCAAAGCGTTCAACTTTGGGTATAGGTGTTTTGGGGTTTTTCGGTATAGTTTAACATAAGGAACACCCTCCCGAAGTCTGGTCCTGTCCTCCTGTTACACCCTGTATAATCATAACTAAAATGTCGGTCAATCAGAACACAATATATTCAATAATGTAAAGTTTGCTACATGTTTAAAATGCAGTAACCATCATCACGCAGACATTTCAGTACATGGACATGACATGTTCAGTGTTTCAGTAACAAACTTTACATTATTGAATATATTGTGTATTTTGACTGAACGACAGTTTAGTTAGTACTACAACACAACGGGATGGCTCCTATCAAAAGAAATGTGTAATCATAAAAGTTCGTGTTTCCTTCCAGGTTTGTTATTACAGGAAACATAACACTGGAAATTTCTTGGTCATTATTACATTGTATCAAAACAGTTCAGTGGTGATTTTTTTTTTCTTTAATACAGCCAATAAAGTTTGCTAGTACAGTAACATAAATGTTAACAATTCTGTGGAGTTGTCATCCCTGTTCCACAATTCACTTTCAGAATATTCCGGCTCTGAGTTCAATTCTGCGCCGCTGAACCTGTTTCCAACAGCGCTACATTCTACAGTCTTTGAATTTCGGCGTATGACATCAAGTATCTTCGCTACCTAACCGGTATTTTCGATTATAAAAATTAATGCAACAAAATGCATACCATTAAGGCTAGAAGGTCCGTATTTTTCACGAACGGGAACAAGCACTCATTTCTAGGATGTATCGGCCCACTTATTTCCTTTCAAAGCACAGTTTCTTACAGAAAGATCCCAAATATTTGTGAAAAAAAAAAAATTATGCACATAAGCCTACTTTAACAATCACATTCTAACGACAAGTACTTGATAATCAAAACCAATGTGGCGAAGTGTATACTGTATCTTCGTTTCTCTTCCTGAGCCCAAAAGCATAAATTCTCTGCTACGGGCTATATATAGTACATGTTGATGGCCACGACTGAAGAACTTGGCGTAGCACATAAAAACGGCTGTTATGCAACAACGTACACTGGAAGTGCAAAACTATAATGTTACTCTTCTCCTTGTACAGACATCTGAAAATGCATGCAGCTTTATCTTACACGAAGCTCATAAGCGAAGGAAAAGCTTTAATTTAGGTCTTCCTTTGATATGACTTCATCATATTCGTACATGTACAGTACATGAAGGCTTTGCAATCCCAAAACTACGTACTTCAAAAACGAAAACCCATGGCTATCTGCAGTAGAAGATTACAGAGACACGTAGACGCGGAACAGGCATGGTTTGCATAAAATCCATGACGCCACTTTTCCTGTCCCTAAACAAGATATATATACACGCACGCACGCACGCACGCGCACACACACACACTTGTGCTGCTTGAAGATCAGTTTTCTCTCAACGTGTAAAACTGCGATCCACTCTCTGCCATACATTGCAAGGAAGCGTTATTTTCTCCAACAATTTTCCATTTCATTTTATCACATTTGCCAACATACCCGCACGAGGGCGACCACAGCCACGATTAAAATGTTCTTTGAAAAAAACCGTACAAACAATTATATATATTCAACATTTTGATTGAGTATTGCAATTTCAGTTGCACATGATGGGATATTCTCTTGTTTAAGAGCGTTTATGGTTGGTATTTTGGAAGAAATATTTCCCATACTTTCACAGTTGATAGATGAGGTGGAAAATGCTTCTTTCCTTCACGTCCATAAATCTGACTCTCTCTTTTTTTGATGAAACTCAGTGAACTCAGTATCTTGATCCAAGCAGCTGACTGCAGGCGAAGACGGTTCCAGCACACTGTGGGAAGTCTTCAATGTCCTTTTAAAGTACAAGTCCCATTTCTGACTTCACGCCTAATTATTTCAGTGCGTTTTATTTCAGCATAAGACGAAGCAGATCTGTTTGTACTCTACTGCACCAGTCTTGAACTCCAGTAACCAAGAAATGATGACAACTCCCTTCGTCCAATGTAATCAGGAGTTCTCTCTTATACTGCATAATTAAAGTACTACATTTTTGCAACTGCCTCTGCTTCCGTCCTCACGTGCAACCTACCTGGTGGACCCCTTATAACAAGCTATTCTTAGTCGCTGGGACCGGTGACTGACAGAAGGCGAAACGGCTGCGGCAACGTAGTACTTCAGTTACGTAAAAAAAGGAGTACTTCGGAATAGCGCACACTTTCGTCAAAACCCTACAGGCGTGAGTCCCCTTTTTGATCTCAGCGGTTATCAAAACAACCCGTTTATTTAACATGGACTCGACTCTACAAAGCCTAAAAAATATTGTCGTTATACTTTGTAATAATAAAGGAGGTTTACAGAAAAAAAAAATTCTATCAAGACACAAGCCACAATGTCATTTAATTTCGCTGTAAAGCAGCTCACTCGGCCGTAAGATCCACGAACCACAAGTCAAAAGATTCCTGTGTACTTTAGACGCTTCCAGTAACCTCGAAAATAAGCAGCAGTTTGTCCCGCCATTCGTTCAGTTACCAATATATGCATTATCCGGCAGCGGGAACCTAACAGTTTCGATAGTTTACACAGCTCGATAAGTAAGTTACAGCCATTAATAAAGTGTTGGTATTACAGCCATCGAACATTTTAATAATATCAATTATCAGTCTTGTTATGAATAACCAAAAACATACAGCAAAAAATACATAGAAATCTGAAACTCAAAGGTTTGGATAGTCCTGTTAGGGTTCCAGAAATTCAAACGCATAAAATTCAATATTTTTACCCTCATGAAGTGTATAATACATAACTATGTCTAGAGATGACCACTCGATGTATTGAAATTACACGTTCTACCTCGTGGCTTTACTAGACGAGAAACACAAGAAAACCCCTTCCAAATTTTACCCCCCTCTACCTCCGAATCGCCCACCCATCCACTCACCCTCCCTCTTCGTGTCCATGAGGTCCAACATCACGTTTTAGTTCCATATTTCCTTTTCTCGCCCGAGAGATCAATTCGCCGCATTTTGGTGTGAGGGGTCCTGTAGCACGGTGCAAATGTATTGGTGTCCTCAACACCTGACGGAACATATTTTCAGTTGAAATGTCTGGTGATTACTCTTTTCTCCCCCTATTCCAACGCTTGGCCAGCAAAGAAGAAAGTAAACTTACGCAGCTAGGCAATGGGCTTTTATCAAAGAATAAGAGCCAACTTTCGTGAAATTATGATACTTTCCCTAAGACCTGCTTTAGGCTGGCAGCCGGCACATAACAGTCATTCATATAAATTGCTACAGATATAGCCCACCAGTGGAAGTCCTTCTTTCCTTAGTGCTTTAGAGAGAAAATAGAAAGGAATCTGCATAAATCAGGTAATACACATTATATTCTAAAACTTTTAAACCGTAAAGTGTTGAAAATACAGCATATGTCCTCATAGCCTGCAGAAATATTTCACGGTCATCAAAAAACCACATATTTGGTATATCATAGATATCCAATAGTATCCTAGAAGAAAAATTATACTTTTTCTTCAAGTTATTTGATGGGTTTTATTGGACATTTCCCACTCAACGACGAATCTTTATACATCATCTTTACATGCCAAAGGCAGAGTACGGTAAATATTTCCCTGCGCAGATCATGAAATTATATGGGGTAGTGGACATACGGATCCGCGCCTACCTCCGCACTAAACAGGGTGACTGGTTAGCTTCATAACCAGCCTGCTTTATCCTCGCGTTTAGCTATTATAGAGCTCTTTCAAAGGCACAGACTGACGAATGGATGGGCACCCTGTAGATATGCGAACGAGTCTGAAGATGAAATACATTTCATCCGCAACGCAATTTTTCCGTATGTATTGTGCTGTAGATACAACAATTAATAATGCTCTGTCAAATACTTGCGAAAATTGTCGAAATTTATTATTGTCGACAGCAGTTAAATATTCCTCCCATCTGAACTTATATGTCTATACAATAATAGGGTAAAATAATTATATCAAAAGTAATTTAAAATAATAACATAAATACGTTTTAAAGTATTTCAGCTTGTCACAATGGGGATAATCGAGCTTCACATTCGTAATATCTTCCAGCGAACGTGCCTTTAAACTGCATGCCATATATACTGAAGTTACAGATTCACAACTAACTTCGAAAAATTTGCTATAAATTAGTCCTACATCATACGTTACTTTACTTACGTGTTAAAACTTAATGTAGTAAGCCGAACATTCAGTAATTTATACCTTGAAGTGTATGGGTGAACGGAAGGAATGGAGCCACCTAAAGAAAATTTGAAATAAAGCAAAAGGTAGAAGTATTTTAAAAACTGATTTAGCAGCTAGTAACTCAGTATTTCTGCCGCGATATATACACTGATTTTGCTAAGAAATGTCATATTTTATGACAAACATGAAGAATACAAAAAGGATGCATTAGCCACTACTCCACTTCATACACCTGAATGAGAACCACACATGACAAGTCTATGGAAAAAAAAAGCATTAAGTCGAACATATCCGTAGTATCACTGGAAACTTAATAAACTAAAAAAAGAATGGCTATGTATTACATCATACAAATTTTCTGTAGTCCATTCAGAATTCTCAGTTGTTCGTTTTCTATTTCGGGGCATGTACATGTAGAAAATGCGGTAGTTACAGCCCCAGTTTCAGTTATTAATAGCAATTAATAATAATAATAATAATATCTGTAAGATTTAACAGCGATGTGTGGAAATGAGAATCGGCACTGAGTAACAGAGGCCACAGTGGTTCTCTTTGCTCCAGACATCATCTGACCGTTAATCGCAGAACATAATGTCCAAATCTATTACACCACACTGACTCTCCATGCATACTGAAGTGCTTAAACAGCTGCAAATGAGACAATATAGTACTTCGGTATACTTGCCGTACGTCTGTTATTGTATCGCTTTAGTGAGAGCAACAAGGAAAACACCCGCATGGCTGCTAGGCTGGTAAACGAAGTCCTCGCACTGATAGGCGGTTTCCGTTTGCAGTCTCTCCAACACCTCGCAGACGCACAGGGCCTGACCTCCCAAACCATTTTAAACTCATCAGTATTCACAATAAAGTTGTGGTTCCTATGACCCGATGGCTCGCATTCCTCCAATCTCTCCTATTAATAACCAGTACTCTTGACTAGAAATATGCACCCCGTGTCTATCGTAGCTGCTTCGGACCTTCAGAATATAAATCCAACATAAATCATACCGTTATCATTTGCGCAAAATATTCAAACCAACCGAAAATGCCTATCCCAAAATGTAAATGTTCGATAGCCAATACGAACAGCAGCAGTGCTCCCATATTATTGTTTTATGACGATATTATGCACTACAACATACATTATTCTGGTTATAAATTAGTACGATTGCACATTTCACACTGTAATGAATCATTTCTATACACAATGAGCAGTAACAAACCCATGTGATATTGTAAATTTTGTTATTAAATGTTCAAAACTGTTGTTTATAGAAACGAATTATATGACCACGTCCTCAGAACGTAATTACAACTCAGCATATGCAGTTGATGGGTGGTAGTGTGTGTATCGCTCATAACACTGAGCTTAAAGTGCAAATTTTCTGGACTGACAGGGCTAAACAAAACTGTTCATCAGGTAAACTTACACCGTTCTACTATTCGTTTCCTGCCCCTTTCCGAATGTAGGTGCGCCCGTTTAAATATAACCGAATATTTCTATTATCCAAACCACTGACACTCGCAGCACTGCCAACAAATGTTAATCAAGTTTTAGCTTTACAAGCTCAAGAACGTGAATAATCTTATGTTATTCGCTTAATAATTTAAAGTCAAATTCGATTTGAAAATGTTAACACAGCTTAAACACATATTAACTCACTTAACAATAAATAACGTTTACAATAAGATTTTACTGCGTACAAAACCGTGCCAGTGACTGAATACACAACTGTAAAACAAACTATAAACTGATAAACCAATTAGCCTACAAGCAGCAGTCTTTCAGACGCTGTCGCTCAGCTTGTAAATAAACTCTCCGCCTTTTATGGGACGCAAAAGTTTCATTGCCGTGTTCACAAGGCGACACACTCCATACTCGCACATGTCCTGAAGCAGAACAACCCGACACAAAACTCTATTTCGTCGAGGTTATTTCCAATACCTGCTTTAAGACGCTGTAATTTCCGTATTTACATAATACTGATTGTGAATTTAGACTCAACGAGCGGGTCGCGTTTTAATTTGGACACTCTGTAAGTTGTACCGATATTAGCGTCACTGATAGTTTTAAATTATAGTTTATATTTGGAGTATTTAAGGCATGTACACCCTTATAACGTTTACTGTCATTTTAATTGGGCTTACCACTTACGATGCACATCATGATGGGTGTGGAACGGGCTTATGTACGGGCGTGTAACAAAGTTTTTAAACGGAAGAAGCCCATTTTTGGAGGGGACGTCATTCCGGTTCGTTCTGGTACTAGCCCTCTGCATTATATCTGACCGTGGAAAGAAAACACGTTTCCTGCACTAAAGAACAGAGAACAGCTTCACATATGATGCATATTCACCGGACGGAACGCCACATCATTCCAACCTCGCCACTGTCCAGTGCGAGGGGAAATACGTCTGTGGCACAGTCAAAGATTACAACACGCAAACTGCCCAGTAACCTATTTATATCCAGTGGCTGTTATCTCATGCCTCGTACGTACGCAGTTGATTTACATGGCACGTCATCGTGAGAGCTTCTGGAGCAGATAATACTGCGCATACAGCCACGCTATCTCACTACAGTGTGCACAAGAGCCAGACTGTCACGACAGTTAGTCGTTGATGTTAGCTGACTGATTAATTGGTGCTTCGCTTTCTTTTGTACGTTTAGTACCAGTTCGCCCTGGAGGTCCAAACTCTAATTCTCAGTACAATTTTCTTGTTATCTCTCGAGGAATGATGTGGCACAAAACACTTAAGTTTCACTGCTCAAAACTTATTTCAGCCTCGAGCAGAAGCCACGTAAAGCGGTGGTAAACCGCACCTTCCTGCTGTGAAGACGAAGACATGTTGCGAATGCGTTTTACAAGACTCTGCAATGCCCAATAAAGACAAAGCGACACAAAGGAAGGGAAATTATATAATGGAAAGGATTATAATTTGTACTTCGTCACCAAATATGATGGGCAAATCGAGGACAGTGGATTGCAGGGAATTAGCACTTGTGAAACTGATAAGAAATGCACAAGACACTGCAATCGAAATGTATGAGAAGCGCATACCACGTGCGATTAATTTCAATACTTACATAATCTGTATCATAAAAAAAGTGTCCGTTTCTGTGGCAGCCACATCCCATCAGAAAACGAAAACAGGAGTGTAAAATTTTGGCATTATAACTTTTACGTATATCATCCTTTTGTGTTAATTTTCAACAAAGAAGGATTTAAATATGGTCAAACACAACTAATGTATAGGGTATTTTTCTTTTCTCCCCTCCTTGAACGATAAGCGGCCGCCCGACGCTCGGCTAGCGTCACGTCATACGCCGAATCTCGGAAGGTTTAGCAGTTGGTGAAGGAAGCGAGAAAAAGATTCACTGTGATAATGACCTTCAGAAAGTCTATCAAAAACTCAACAGTTCTAAGCAGATACTGAAAATGTTGCCCTCCTGACCGAATGCAGTCAATATACTGGCGGACCCCGTTATTTACTCCCTGGACTTCTGGCCACAAATTGTTGAAATCTCATGGCGGATCTTTTTTCTTAGTTCTCCCAGAGGGTGCATTGGTTTTAAACACTTATCTGTTAAACTTCCCCACAAATAAAAGCAACAAGGCGTTAAGTCAGGGTAATCTAGGGACCAAAGACCGCGCCAAATTACGCGAACACGTTAAGCTCTCTCGCACTGCTTTCAAACGAGAGTGTATCTTTAGCTGTGGGCGATTAAGACTTGCGTTATGAATCATCGGATGAGTTGCAGGTAAATGCAATCTCAGTTCTTCAGTGGCGTAACAGCATGCCTCCATTCAGTTACGCAGTTGAATTGCGGGTGTATTTAGTGCGCCAGTATTGCAAATGCGAGTCTGCTAGAAACTGTCGCAGAACATTTCTCAGCTGGGACACAAGTGTTTCGAAAACGTCAGCAAGAAGGGCCACAACTACGAACATGTAAAGCAACAGTAGTTCATGCTTGGAAGGAACATGATCCGGTTGCAAGAATACGTTTTGGTAATTGGTTTCTTCAGTCTGTAAACGATGGAGAAGTTCATACAGTTATTTTTTTTTTTAATGAGGGTTGGTTTTCGTTACGTGGAGAGGTGAATTCTAAGAACGGCCGGTACAGGAGCGCAGAAAACCTAGGGCTTGTTCACTAACTCCATCTTCACGACGAAAAAATTGGTGTGTGGTTTCCGGTAAAGAACTCCAGAGAGCAAACAACATGCTCCGCCAGTTTATTGACTGCACCCAGTCAGGAAGGCAACATTTTCGTCATCTGCCGTAGCACTTCTAAAGGTTATCACAGCAAAACTTTTTGTCGCTTCCTTCACAGACTGTTCAACCTCCCGAAACTCGGCGCATGATGTAATGCTAGCCGAGCGTCGGGCGGCGCTTATCGTTCAACCAGCAAGAAAATGATCCTATATAGTATATACTTTATTGTGGCTCCATATTCGACCTAATTCCGCCATCTTAAGGCCAATAATATAAAAGTCTCAAAGTAATGAATAAATTTTTCCTTGTGTAATTTGCTGCTGACAATGTATATATAGTATTTCGGAATAAGCTCTCTTGGAATACGTTGCTGGTTCAAGAAAATGTTATCATTTCAATGTAATAAAATAGTTTTAAGAATTATATATCAATGGCCTGAAAATGGGCGAATTACGTCGAAACGTGTTGCAACAATAAGGTATATATATAGCGACAGTACTTAAATCGTACTTTGGCACTAGCTTTAAGATGCATGAGATGTGCCGTTTGGGAAATTAAATCCAGGGCTGCAATGGCAAAAACAGCTTTCAAAAAGAACTCTGTTTTCCCCAGCATACTGCGCTTAAATTTAAGGAAGAAACTAGTGAAGTGCTACATTTGGAGTATAGCTTGGTTGGTTCTGAAACTTGGACACGTCGGAAAGTGGAGAGAAATACCTGGAAAGTTTTCAAATGTGGTGCTGGAGAAAGATGGAGAAGATCAACTGGACAGATCATGTGAGAAATGAAGTGTTACAAAAAATCAAGGATGAGAGGAATATCTTACAAACAATAAAATGAAGGAAGGCTAATTGGATTGGTCACAGCTTGCGTAGGAACTGCCTTTCTAAAACACGTTATTGAAGGAAAGGTACATGGAAGAATAGAAGTGACGCGAAGAAGACGTAAGCAGCTATTGGATGACCCTCAGGAAAAGAAAGGCTACTGTAAATTGAAAGAGGAAACAACAGATCGCACTCTGTGGAGAGCTCGCTTTGGAAGAGGCTATGGACCTGTCGTAAGATAGATAACAGAATGAATGATTAAATTAATGTGAAATCTGTAGCTAGAGAGAGGAACTATCAAATTCTGTCGTTACATTCCGACGGACTTCATCCTAGTGTTCAAATAAATATTAGATACATAATGTATCAAAATCTGGACGTGACTGAACTGATTGGACAGGTTCCTGGGGCCGGCTGTTGTGAACATGGTACTGAAACTTCAGGTACAGTAAAACCTGGGAAATTTCTGCATAACAGAGAAACTGTTTCTCAATACGGACTCTGCTACATGAAGAAAATTAGTTATTATCTTCATGAAAGATGGTCTCAAACCAGCATGAGACAAGATGGCCTTGTCACTTCTTCTGAATATAAACTTGAAAACGAACCGCTCTTGATAGAATATCTGCTAGAAACTCGACGGGATATCTTTTCTCTCTGGATACCTTACAGCACGAACTCTTCAGGCAACGTACCCAAACAATTCAGTCATCTCCAATGGACAATCCCAGATCAGAGAAGAAGACCTTACAAGGTAGTCACGAAATTATAAGAGGGCATGCTCGTTGAATTTCCACTTAAAACATCCCTCCAAAGTATTTCCTCTACAACCAGACTCAACAAAAGGAATTCGACATACATTTAAATCTCTTGCGACAAATCTTCCACTCTTTGGTAGTTCAGCATGGAATAAAAGAGGCAGGAAGTGCCCTACGCATACCAAAGTATTTTGTACAACGAAGTCGCCTGCGTGAAACGCCTGCCATTCATAATTAACGCCATCCCTGGTTACAAAAGGAATGTCAATGTGGCTGTGCAACCGTGCTCTATCACACCCGCAAGGCACATCCAGTAAATATCATTTCAGGTCGGCAGACCACCGTGATAACAATTTCAGGCCACATCGAGCTCTCGCCATTATCTGTTACCGCAGAAGCAGCCCTCATTGTCTGGCTACAAGACAGATGTCAAACACACTGCTGGAAGTGCAGTTATTAAACATCAAAGATGAAAAGTATCGAGAAATGCTCGAGAAATGCTCAGTGCTGAAAATCGCTTCCACGAGATTATGTATGTGCCAGTGATACGTCCAGTTGTCGAGTAATTAAGACTACACCCGAAAACGTCTTCCTACGTGAAACTAAATTTCTGGTCCTCACTCCTCGAATCATAAGTATTATTCATATGTGTTGAAACCAGAAAACTATAAGGTTCTAAATACCGCAATTTTTAAGTTCAGAACTATTCAATACAGCACCTTGTCACGGGATTATAATTATGCACAGGAAGTCACAGTAGTCTACTACGTCTCTCTCTCTCTCTCTATACTCACTTTAATATTATCCTCCAATTTTCCCCGTTCCAATATCATGCATAGCAAAATTCCGTCGTCTTAAATTTCTGCTGCATTTTGCTCCTCAATTTCATCGAAATTTCTGCACAACAATACATTTCACGACTTCCACAACACTATTTTAAACAGATAAACCGCGCATATAATTCTCGTGTTTAATCACGCACCGATGCACAATTTTATGTACAGGAGTACAGCTACAGGGCCACAGATTCTTATACGTGGCATTTACGCACTTAAATTGTGAGTAATCAGTTCCACGCTCCGATCAATTTACCCATGCGTAGTAATTATTGGGCAGGAAGCTGGCTGGGTCACAGAAAGTGGTGAAGAGAAAAATCCCTGTCCCACCCGGGAATCGATCCATAGTCATAAGATCATAGCCAGTCATTTCATTTACTGAGATACCTTCATTCACAGAGGCATTCATTTACAATCTTCTAAACTGTTTGTTTCAAAGTGTCCACTAAGAGGCAAAGGTCTTCAACAGCCTGAACACTACATTCGTGGGTTCGAAACTCATCTCATAGAAGGAGTACGTCCATGTATGAGTGCATTATGTCTTTATGTAGGTAAGTACCGTGTGTGACGATGCACTGTTTTCAAGTCCTACCAACTTCATCAAACCATCACTGCTTCAAAATTAAGTATAAAATGACAAGGGTCGCGCGCCTGGTCTGTGCTCTGTTACAGAAAAGATAATCCGAAGTGTCTTACCGCACACAACACACCGGTTTGTAATTTAAATTTTTGTTCAGAAGACCTAATAAACTTGTTGGTTTACTATAAACCTTACTGTTTTATTTTACTAATGGCAGGTACATTGAGTGTTTATCATTGACCTATGCGACCGATAAAAGTAAAACATAGAGAAAAAAAAATTACACTTAAA
>Ga0123357_10010189_pt1 | contig 11933 bp, 10 predicted proteins | sample TergutEmb28metaG_FD_89873 | JGI IMG/M metagenome (GOLD analysis project Ga0123357, IMG submission 89873) | Embiratermes neotenicus P4 segment gut microbial communities from Petit-Saut dam, French Guiana - Emb289 P4 | ecosystem: Host-associated > Arthropoda: Insects > Digestive system > Gut ...
AAGCAATCCTACTGCCTGCAAGAATCCAGCACCGACTGTCTCCACAACGCAAGCAACTGTTGTCTGTTCTATTACAAACCACTGGCTGTACACGCACGCCAACGAAACCACAAAGCATCACTTGCCCATTCTTGTCGCCAAACAATCCAATCGTTATCTTCTTTATGATAAACCACTGTCCGCACAACACAACCCACGCAAGCAACACTAACAAAATATCTCCTCTCTTATTTTCAAAAAGCAATAAAATACAAAAAAAGTAACGACACTCAATACTGTGTCGTTACTTTTAAAAATTTACACAACCAACGATGCTAGCACAAGATACTGTTAGCCTTTGTATTCAGCCACAAATTGATTGATGACAGCGGCTTTGTCAAGATTACTTGCATAGTCTACCACTTGGTCAAACGCATACATTGTTTGCGTTTCTTCAAAAGCATCCATTGCTACATAATGTCCGCCTTGCGTCTCATCATTGGGGTCATTATTCATCCATTTTGCTACCGCTATCCAAGTGCGAACAGAGGGAGCACCCCACGCCCCTTGTGTCTTTTTGCCCTCAGGCGAGGTTCTTGTTGAATAAACATCTATAATATTTTGTGAACCAAACGCTACAAAATCTTCATTTTGAACAGTTACATAATAGTAGTCTGCATTGGGTGAACCATTTTGTTGTTTGGAGTCCATACTCTCCCAATCCACCTTGCTTGCATCTATACTCACTTTGCCGTTGTCTGCATTCACCACAAGTCCTGCCTCCTCAATAGACGGCGTATCGTGTACGAAACTTACATTAGCGGTTGCCACTTTGTTGTACACAAAGTCAAACTTCCACCCACTTTCAACTTGCCCTTGTGCATTGTAGATATCCAATTTGATTTCATAATCCACGCTATCCAAAGCAACAAACCTATCACCTTGTTTTTGACCTACTTGAATCCAAGGCATAATTCTACCGTTCCATACTTCTACAAACACGCTCCCTGTGCTATTATTTCCATTCTTGTCTCTGTACTGAGCCTCTACCTTTGTGCCCTCAGCAAGTCCATCCACCAACACATTGACGCCCAACATCACTTTGTCTTCTGATACAATGTTTGGGTTGTTTGCGGTCACATCCATCATACCAATATCTTGGTATTGGTCAAATGTTACTTTGCTGCCTTGAATGTTTGCTTGATAATACTCATCCCAATTGTCGCCGCTTTGGATGGTATTACCGTTTTCAGCACTCACAAGGCTGATATCCGCATCTTGATACCCAATACCTGGTGTGCCTTGCTCTTTGTAATGAGCCACCAACGATTTGTCAGCATTGATTGCACTCGCAAAATCAAATTTGCTTGCACCCTCAAACCAACCCTCAAAGACAAAGTCTGTTTTGGCGGGGGTTCCAGGATTTGACACCTTTTGACCCTCTTCTACTTTGACAGATTTTTTGCCACTCTCAAAGCCATCAAGCCCTGTACCACCCGCAATATCAAAGACTACGGTGTACTCTGCTTTGTCGGTAGGCGGCGTTTTGTCCCCATCGCCCGACTTTGCATCCTCTCCACACGCAAAGAGCGTGAGGCTGGTCGCTACCAATACAACAATCAATAGCAGTCCAAAAAATTTCTTTTTCATTTTTTACTCCTGTTTTTTTATTTTTTTGTTTTTTTTTACACCATATACATTTGACTCGCATATGTAATGACAAAACTATCCTATTTTTTGATTTATTTTGAATATTTTAAACGAATTTTGAGCGCAAATCGCATTTTTTGATTGGTGACACAATTCTTTCTTATATATCAAAAATTTAAAAAAATATCAATCTTTTTGACCCTTATTTGCCATCTATTTTGTTTTTATCTATGAAATATTTTATTCACAAGTCTTGCTTTTTGCCCATTTCGCCTCTTTGTGTGCTTTTTTGTCATAAAAACTCTTTTTTTGCAATATGTATAGTATATGGATTCTATGGATAGGGCTATACATATTGCCAATTATATTATTGAACAAGACACGACGGTACGATACGCCGCCAGCGTCTTTGGCATCAGCAAGAGCACGGTGCACAAAGATGTGTCTTACCGCCTGCAAAGCATCAATTTTGCCCTATACCAAAAAGTGCAAAAGGTTTTGCAACACAATCTTTCCGTACGACATTTGCGAGGTGGCGAGGCAACCAGGTGCAAGTACAACCATACCAAAACCCAGCATCTTTTTTGATTCCCCCTCCCCAGCTTGCCCTACGCTACCAAGTGTCTGTCTTGCCACATAAAAAGCCCTGCTCTGTTTTGCAAGGCTTTTTTGTCAATGCTTGTTGGCTTTTCTGTTTGCCCTGCACCTTGCATTCCCTTCCTTTGCTAAGGAGAATTTTGGCTTTGCACTGTTTGCATAATGTTCTTGCATTTGGGTGCATTATTTATTCAGCACTCCATACATACTCACTATGAAACCAGTCCGCAAATTTTTCCATTTTTTTTGCGTGCGGGGTCAGCAAGTAGGCTGGGTCAAGCCCCACAAAACGCACACGGTCCAAACAATCTGCATCTTTGAGATAGGCACATAGTTGATACTGCGTGCTGTCTTTGGCAAAGGCTGTCAACAACTTGCTGTCAAGTGAGTGGTGTTGGATGGCTATTTTTATCATCTCCAACTCCTCTTTGGCGTGCACACTCGCCAACGCCGCATTTTTGCTTTCATACATTTTTTGCACAATGTCCGCACTACGCCCGCTGTGTGCCGGGTCTTCTTGGTTGTCCACACGCCCACAGTCGTGGTATTTGAGTGCCACCAACAACAATCTCCAAAGTTCCAACGGTGCTTTTGCACTCACGCAAAGCAAGAGCCCCAAAACAACCACTCTTTCTATGTGGTCTGGGTTGTGCCCATCAAACTCCTCGGTTCCATCATCAAACAATATACTCCTATCCATATTGTCCAACTCTTCCCAAAACTCGTCCACCCTGTCTCCAAAGTAGTCCTTGATGGCTTTTTTGTACTTGGGCTCCAAAATTTTTTCAATTATCTTTGTGATTTTCATTGTAGTGTTCCTTTGCGTACTTTACTTTTTCTTCCTGAGCAAATCACCTGCTTGCAACTTGTGACTTGTATACAAATGCACCTTTTGCAAAACTAGTTTTGCGTCTTGAATTTCGCCACCTGTTTCATCGGTCATTTTTTGGATGGTCAAAGACGCTCCCAAGGAGTTTGGAGAGACTATCTCCAACACATCCCCCACTGCAAAACGGTTTCTCATCTCTATGACCGCATACTTGCCGTTGTGACTCTCCACACAACTTGCACAAAAGTCATAATCCAATTTGGGCTTGGCTGAATCCAAGCAAATCGTTTGGTCTTGGTTGCCCTCATAAAAGAGTCCAGTGCTACTGTCTCTACTGCCCGCCTTGGACAACTCTTCTGCCACTTTTTTGTCCAAGGGCTTGCCTTGCAAATACGCATCCAAGGCTCTACGGTACGCACCCACCACGCACCCTACATAATAATTGGACTTGACCCTACCCTCTATTTTGAGACTGGTGACCCCGCTCTCTATCAAGTCGCCCAAATGCTCAATCATACAAAGGTCCTTGCTATTGAAGATATAAGTCCCACGGTCATCTTGCTCAATGTCCATTGTGTTGCCCTTGACTTTCTCGGTCACGGTGTACTCATAACGACATTGTTGCGTACACGCCCCGCTATTGGCAGCCCGCCCCGTATGATAGTTGGAAATAATACAATGCCCACTATATGCCATACACATCGCACCGTGACAAAAACACTCAATCTCAACCTCGGGCGGCAAGCCCTCTCGCAGGGATTTTATCTCCCGCAAAGACAACTCTCGTGCCGGAATAATTCTTGTCGCACCCAAACCAATATACACCATTGCCGTGTGTGCATTGGTCACGCTTGCTTGCGTGCTGATGTGTATCTCAATGCTTGGTGCGTGCTTTTTGGCAAGCGTAATGACCCCAAGGTCGGCAATGATGAGTGCGTCAGGTCTGATACTCTCCAAATATTCCAAGTACTCAGGCAGACCTTGCATATCTTTGTCTCTTGCAAGCACATTGAGCGTCACATATATTTTTTTACCCCGTTGATGACAATACGCAATCGCCTCTTTGAGTTGTTCTCTATCAAAATTGTCGGCAGCCGCACGCAAACCATACGCCTTGCCGGCACAATACACCGCATCAGCCCCAAAATACAACGCCGTTTTGAGTTTGTCAAAATTGCCAGCAGGGGCAAGGAGTTCAATTTTTTTCTGCTTGTTTTTCATTTTTTTCTCTATCTAGCAAACTTGTCTGGTTTTTTGTTTTTTGCCTTTTTTGTTTTTGCTCTCGCTCACAAATGGAATCATCATCAGTCCCATTCGCCACACGATTTTTTGTGAGCGTTTTTTTGCAATCCCCCTCACAAACGCTCGCAAAGCAATGGTCAAACTTGCAATGCACGCACTCACAAAAATGGACAAATAGGGGTCATACCAAGCACCCTTCTCCGACAAAAGCGTGATAGCAAGCCCCACTCCCAACGCTCCACTCAAAATGCCACCAATATCCCCTATGATATCACTACAAATACTGGTCACCATATTTTGTGCCTTGATGACACGCAAAGCATTTCTTGCACCTTTGACCCGCTTGGATGCCATAGCGTGAAAAGGTACCGGATCTGCAATCATCACTGCCGTACCAATCATATCAAAAAAAACGGTCACCACCATCAACACAGCAATCACAACGATTGCCAAAATCCAACCCGCATCCAAAAGCACGGTGTCGCTGATGGTGGCAAACACAAGCGTGAGCACAAAAGCCAACACAAAGGCTTTGAGAATCCACTTGTCAAATTTTCTTTTTTTCTTGCTTGGACTATACATAAATCAAAAATAAAGTATCCTTGATGGCAATGCGTTTTGTAAACTTTGTGGCTTGTAGGTTCGGTAAGATTTCCTCCCTTTGTACCCTCGTCGCCGAAAAGGCCCTTTCGGTTTGAACAAAAAGACAATGGTCGCCCACATTGCAACCGAATCGCCGTAATTCCACACCATAATCCAAAACGCACCCAAAACAAATTGACAGCCTAGAAGTTTTCCTTTTCCGCTGCTGGCATACCTTAGCCACTTTTGCAAGCGGTATTTCAGGTCACCCATCCGCACCGCTCACTCATAGCAGGCTACACTGTACAAAGCAAGTTGGGTCAAACACGCAAGGTCACCCTTGCATCAAGTACCGCCCCCATCCAGGGGTAGCCACCGTGACCGCCCTCACCTCATAGCAGGTTTTCACTACGCCCGTACAATCCCAATGGAAAGCACAATGCATAGGCCTCCGCAACAAATGGGCTTTGGACATATGCCTTTATGTCCCCCCCACTCATTTTTACTCCCAGCACCAGCCCTTGCTTGGCAACAAAAGCATAGCACCAGAAACTTCATCGTTATGCCCTTCTGTGCGATTTTACCCACACCTTAGAGTCTACCAGCCCCGACTAGAATACTGCACCATCCACAGATACTCCTCATAGTATAACACACCTTGCCCAAAATGTCAAACAAACCTTGCCCATCGCAAGGTTTGTTTGTGATAACTCCTATTTACAAGTTATATGTTACACCAAAAATTCCAAAATTGTCACTTTGCAAAATTTGAAAGGCTCATATCAATCCGAATCTATCAAAATAATGTTCAAAAAATTCGTACACGGTGGTACACGGGTCACAATCCGCAAAGTTTTCTCCCCGGTCTTTGTGACTCTCTATCAATTGCTTTGCTCGTTGCATTGCTTGATAGATGATTTTGAGTTGCCTTTGTTCTTTGCTCACACCGCCCTTGCCAATCTCGCTGATTGGGACACCACCCCCGCTCAACTTATCGCACGCATCCACAATGATATCAAAAATATTGGCATCTTCTTTTTGATACTTTTGGTCAATCTTTTCTTTCAATTTTTTATAATAAGACTTTGCATCCGTAGCAACATTAAAGTAATCAAAATGTAACAAAAACCATAATTCAAAACATATGTTGGACCACAATACCTTATATTGCGTTTTTTTATTGCTTAATTTTTGCAAGTCTTTCACCGCTTGGTTAAACTGTTCTGTCGGAATGGCATCTTTGTCAAAAATCACCCACACGATATCAAATACCTTGCTACCAAAATTTGCTTTGATTTTGTTCTTTATCTTTTGTGGCAACTGCATCGGTGCAACTGGGTCACAATAGTATTCAAATTTGACACCATCTTGCTTCACCCCTTTTGCAACTTTGTATTGAGTATTGATCCACGCCCCCGCTTTTTTAAAATAATTTTTCTCCGTACAGTCTGCATTGCATACAATCAGTGACTGCTCAACCAACTGCCTTGTACCGACTTTGCGTTCATTAAGACCCGTACTCTTGCCCTTCTCTATCTTATTCACTTTTGCCACCCCATCCACAAATCGTCTCAAAATATGGGTCTGCCCCATACCTGCCTTCTAGATACCTTTTTGCAAAATTCCCATCTTTGCGAGTGGTCTTTCCATCAGGTTCTTTTATCTCCACCAGTGAATACAACTCCGAGTCCTGCTCCTCTGACAAACACATAAAATAAATTTCATCACGCCTAAAATTCTCACTCTTCATCGTAGTCATATCGTGCGAGGTAAATATGAGTTGCCCACCCCCAGTATTGGTTTGTGGATTGGTATACAATCTGATAATTTGCTCCAACAGTTTTGGGTGTAGTTTGGAATCTAATTCATCTACAAACAATGGGGTGCCCTTTTGCAAAGATATATGCAACCAAGGAATAAGTCCAATAATTTTTCTAGTGCCCATTGACTCCATTTGAAAGGGCAGTCTATGATTTGTCCCACTAATAGTGTGTATTGTTTCAAAACTCACTTGTCGTTGCGTGTCTACCCATAATGGTGTTTTAATCTCCTGTTTATTGAGTTCTTTGATTTCATAGTCACTCACTTTGGAACCGAAGATTTGCAACATTTCCACAATATTTGCTTTCAATTTTTTATCTTTGTCATTTTGCAAAATGTACTCTTGCAAAAGTCTTTCTTGCCCATCTCCATTGTAGTCAATAAACATTGAACTTTGCATCCAATGTACAATATCTTTAATTGGGGAAACATTGTAAAATTGATTGATAAAAATCAACATTGGCATATTGCTAGCCACTTTTTCCGCCATTCTCTCTGTAATCACACCCTTTATATCATCGCATTGTATAGAAACATTTTTCCCTCTCTCAAAAACGCATTCAAACTCACTATCATTATTGTTCTTCTTATATAGATACTCTTTTTCTATCACATAATGAGATACATCCATTCCATATTTATACTGCCCATTGTTCACTTCAATCACTATCTCAAACTTAGTAGCCTTGTTTTTGCATTCTTTATCAAATGCAAATGGAATGATTGGCGACTCTTGCAAAAATCCATTCGGTGCAAACATTGCCCCATCAACTCCCAACATCCACATACGAGTAACTACCCATTTCATTGTATTAAAAGCGTGCAACAAGGTCGTCTTGCCCCCACCATTGGGTCCATAGATGGCCGCCACTGGCAACAAATGCTTGTCAATCAAACTATCTCTATGTTCCTTGATGGTGCGACCATCAAGGGCTCTCATATCAAGGGTGGCCTTGTCTTTGATACTTCTAAAATTCTCTACTGAAAATTGCACTAGCATTGTTTTGTCTCCTAAAATTCCTACGGAAAATCGCACTAGTCTATTTTTGTTTTTTGCAATAACACCACTATCATACTCATTCTATGAAATAAAATACTAATGGTGATATTTTTTATCACCATTAGTATAACACATTTAAAAATATTTTGCAAACTTTTTTTAGAAACTTTTATAAATTATCTTTTCCAATTTTTTACAATACGATTTTCTACCTTTGCTTGATGATATCCATACTGGCAATCATACCATCATAGCAGGAACCTACGATTTGTTTGACACTGCCGCTGCGGATGTCGCCGATGGCGTAGGCACCTTTTTGGTTGGTTTGCATTGAGTTCATATCCACCTTGATATAGCCTTTGTCGTCGGTTTCAATTTGACCATAGACAAGGGCGGTGTTGGGGGTGTAGCCTAGCGTCACAAAGAGAGCGTCAGCGGGGATTTTGGTGCTGGTGCCGCTTTTGGACTTGGTTTGGATGGCGGTCACTTTGCCCCGCTCATTTTTGTCTATGCCTTGGATAGCGGTGTCGTAGACAACCTTGATTTTGCTGTTGGCAAGTTTTTCAAGTTCGGTCTTGGGGGCAAGAACACGGTCGCTGGGTACCACCAAGGTCACGCTTGCACAAGGCACTTGCTCCAAATAAAACGCATCCGAAAGCGTGTGCAAAGTGTTGCCCACGATGACGGTATTGCGACCTTTGAAAAACGCACCATCACAAGTCGCACAATAACTGAGCCCGTTGCCAAGCAGTGCATCCTCTCCATCCAATCCCAATTTTTTATTGCCCGCACCCATTGCGAGCACTACGCCTTTTTTTGCCACCAAGGCTTTGCCCGCCACGACCACCGTTTTGTTGGCTAGGTCAATGCTGCTCGGAGTCCCATACTGTACTTGAATCCCCAAATGCTCAATCTGAGAACTCATATTCATAGCCAAATCAAACCCTGTGCCACCCACGGGAAGCCCAGGATAGTTGTCAAGTTGCTCTATGGTACCTGCCACGCCGCCCAAAATATTGCTCTCCACCAAAATGACATTTTGTCCAGCACGATTGAGATAGATACCAGCGGTCATCCCAGCGGCACCGCCACCGATGACGATTGCATCACAATTTATATTTTCCATAATTTACTTCCTTTCATTCTGCCTGTATTTGACCCACAAGTCAAAAAACCAAGCCAACTTGGGTGCACACCTCTGTCAAAATATCCATCACATCTTGTGTATTTTGGTGCGTTTGCACACCACTTTCTTTTTTGCCCGCACTCACCAAATCCACAAAGTGTTTTATCTCATAATAAAAACCATCTTTGTCGCCCATCTCGTGGTGCGTACGCACTCCATCCACAATGACCGTATAATCTGTGGCACCGGAGAAATTCATAACCTCTATCCTTGCTTTTTCAAGTTCTATATAGGCGTGCATATCCCGTATGTCCGCTATGCAACTGCACTTGGCAATCGCCTTTTTTACCCCCGGGTACTCCATCTCTACCACGGTCTCTATGTCCACACCCTTTTGCATTGTGGCGGTCGCTTTGACGGATTGGGGCTTGCCCAAAATCGCATAGATATACGACAACGGATATACGCCCAAATCAAGCGTAGCCCCACCCCCTACCGCTTTGTTGTAGATGCGGTGAGAGGGTTCGTGCGTCATACTCGTAAAAAAGCACCCTTCTATCTCCTGCACTTTGCCATACTTGCCACTTGCAATCAACTCCCTGACCTGCAAATTGACCGGCATAAATTTGGCCCACATTGCCTCCATCACAAGCGTATTATGTTCCTTGGCGGTTTGCAACATTTGTTTGGATTGCTTGCCCGTCAGTGCAAAAGGTTTTTCACACAAGACCGCTTTTTTGCTTTGCAAGAGTCCTATCACATTTTCAAAATGCAAATGATTGTTGGTGGCGACATACACGCACTCCACCTCGCTTGACTTGTACAACTCCTCATAGGTGTACGCTTGTGACACTCCGTGGTCTTTTGCCCAAACCCCTGCACGCCGTTTGTCACTGGACGCACACGCCACTATCTCAATCTCAGGGATATCTTTGGCAACTCTGAAAAATCTCTCAGCAATCCGCCCAAGCCCACATATCGCCCATTTTTGTTTTTTCATATCATACCCTCCCAAATCCTTGGCTCCAACTCCTTGCAAGCCGGCTTGCGTACGATTTTCCTTTGCATAGATTTTGTCGCAGGTTGTGTCTAGGACAAAGTGGCTTTGCGATAGTGGCTATCCGCTACCCTGAGCCAGGACACCGCCGTACTATGGCAAAAAGATGCCCAAAGCCATCAAACCCTTGCAAGCCGGCTTGCGTGCCGTTTTTCCTTGCGTGGATTTTGTCGCATATTTTGGTCATAGGGCAAGGTGGCTTTGCGATGGTGTAGCCCCACGCTACACTGAGCAAAGTCACCGCCGTACTATGGCAAAAAGATGCACAAAGCCATCAAACCCTTGCAAGCCGGCTTGCGTACGGTTTTCCTTTGCATAGATTTTGTCGCAGGTTGCGTCTAGGACAAAGTGGTTTTGCGATGGTGTCTACCCGCTACACTGAGCAAAGTCACCGCCGTACTATGGCAAAAAGATGCACAAAGCCATCAAACCCTTGCAAGCCGGCTTGCGTGCCGTTTTTTCTTGCGTGGATTTTGTCGCATATTTTGGTCATAGGGCAAGGTGGCTTTACGATGGTGTAGCCCCCGCTACACTGAGCAAAGTCACCGCCGTACTATGGCAAAAAAATGCACAAAGCCACCAAGGAAAAACGGCAAAGCAAGCCTATCTCAACTCACCCTTGGCTCTTGGATACAATGCCGTGTCTCTAATATTGCCTATGCCTGTGAGATACATCAACATTCTTTCAAGTCCCAAGCCAAAACCACTGTGTGGCACACTACCAAATCTACGCAAGTCAAGGTAGTTTTCATAGTCTTGTTGCTTCATCCCTCTGTCTTTGATGGCTTGCAAAAGTTTGTGGTAATCCGCCTCTCTTTCGCTACACCCAATAATCTCGCCCACACCAGGCACCAACAAATCCGTGGCGGCAACGGTCTTGCCATCAGCGTTTTGTTTCATATAAAAAGATTTGAGTTTTTTGGGATAGTTCACCACAAAGACCGGTTTTTTGTACACCTCATCGGTCAAGTACCGCTCGTGTTCCGTTTGCAAATCACAACCCCACTCCACAGGATACACAAATTGTTTTTTGCTTTTTTTGAGGATATTGATTGCGTCCGAGTAATCCACCCTTGCAAACTCACTATCCACCACGGCTTGCAATTTTTTGGTCAAATCCTTTTCATAGAACTTTTCAAAAAAGGCAATTTCCTCTTTGCACTCTTTCAAAACCGTTCCAATAATGCTTTTTATCATCTCGGTTGCAATCTCAATGATATCATCAATCTCCGCAAAAGCAACCTCGGGCTCAATCTGCCAAAACTCGGCAGCGTGTCGTGCCGTGTTGGAGTTTTCCGCCCTAAAAGTAGGTCCAAAGGTGTAAATCTTGCCAAGTGCCATCGCAGCAACTTCGCCCTCCAATTGTGCAGACACCGTGAGACCGGCCGTCTTGCCAAAGAAGTCGGCATCGTTGTACTCTTTTTCGGTCTTGTATTTGTTGCTATATCCAAGAGAGGATACCCTAAAAATCTCTCCCGCTCCCTCGCAGTCGCTCCCCGTAATAATGGGCGTGTGCACATAGGTATAGTGTCTGTCCAAAAAGTACCTATGAATCGCCTCGCTCAATTTGGACCGCAACCTAAACATCGCATTAAAAGTATTGGTACGCACACGCAAATGGGGCAAACCACGCAAGTACTCCAAACTATGAGGTTTTTTTTGAATAGGATACTCGGGCGGACACTCTCCAAGCACGACCACGCTCTCAGCATTGACCTCCACACTCTCAGGATTGTTGGCAGCCACAACACACTTGCCACTCACTCGCACAGCGGTGCAAAGTGGCAAAACTTTGTCCACATTCTTGATTACCGCTTTGTCAAGCACAATCTGCAAATGTTTGAGCGTGGTACCATCATTGACCTCCAAAAACGCCACGGTCTTGGAATCTCGTGAAGTCCTCACCCATCCGCATACCACCACACTCTTGCCCACAAACTCACTCTTGCGTGCAATCAAATCAAAAATATCAATGTGTTTCATCACCTACTATACTAGCACATAACACAAAATAAGTCAAGTTATTTTTTCTCCAATGCTTGATGGACTA
>Ga0123357_10010190_pt1 | contig 11932 bp, 7 predicted proteins | sample TergutEmb28metaG_FD_89873 | JGI IMG/M metagenome (GOLD analysis project Ga0123357, IMG submission 89873) | Embiratermes neotenicus P4 segment gut microbial communities from Petit-Saut dam, French Guiana - Emb289 P4 | ecosystem: Host-associated > Arthropoda: Insects > Digestive system > Gut ...
AAGTTTCAAACTTCACTGGCCATTATCTTCCAAACCATTCAACTTTGGATATAGGTGTTTTGGGGTTTTTCAGTATAGTTTAACATAAGGAACACCCTCCCGAAGTCTGGTCCGTTCCTCCTGTTACACCCTGTATATATATATATATATTTATATATATATATATATATCCAGGTAACAAGGACATTTACTACACTTCGTAAGACACTGCACAGTGTCTGCATTATTTCCCAAGAAATGGAGTTTATTACGTACATTGTCTTTTTTTTATTCAAATAACATTCATGTTTTTCATAAATGGTGCACTGATATTTAAAGGTCTCCACCACAAAACACCACAGTGCAGAGCCAGCTGTTTCAACTTAAATGGCACCGGTTACAGGTTAAAATACGGTATAAGGCATCTTTTGATGTAATCCAACTGCCTGTTTCCCATTGGGGTACTTAGAGGGAAAATTCAGAAAATATAATAAAAGAGCTTAAAAAAGGCAAATACATGTACTACACTGCAACTGATACAAAAATTTTCGTTGGAATACTGAGTGTGAAAGAACAGTGGTATAGCTTGTTGTATTAGTCACTGCTTTATTGGAAGTGACCTTATAAGTGTCACTTATAAGGTGACCTACACTTCTGTGTGGCTGTTTATGTAGTGAGTTTAATTTCTAAAGTATGTCTTACATGGCAGGTTATATCAGTTAATGAATCCGTCTCATGGCTGGAGGACATGACACATGAAACATTTACAGAAGATACATTTACTGGCTGGATCAAAGAAGGAAGTAAGAAATTGACAATTGATGATGAAACAAATTTCTGTGATCCTAATTTACTTCGGAATGTACTTAGTTCTAAGGTAAGGAAAGAATTCCAGTAATGTTGGTATATTTAAACATTACGTATACCTGTATGCATTTAGCAGTGGTTCTATATCAGTGCTTAAATAACATTAGTATATTCAAAGTAACCGTTTTTTATTATGTGCTTTTATGATACTATGCAATTATGGCTGTTGCCGTGGTTTTGTTAATCTTTCATTACTATAGACATTTGGCATTGAGATGCTGATTTGTATTTGGCTTCTTATTGGATTCATTACATTACATTTGGCAATGCAAGAGTCAGAAGTACAGCTTGCATTTTGTTTACCTTTCTTTCACTGTTTCGAATATCACATGCACTCTTATGGACAGACAACATTTCAAGTGGGTAAACATTTCACGAACCAACAGTTTCAGTTTACCAGTCGGTGGAACCGTGAAAATCTTGCCTTGAAGACTAGAAATAGATTTGTAGTATGTTTCATACTCTTTGTTTTAGCATAAAAATATTGTTTTTAAAGATGATTTTGTATTGCATGTCCATAATATAAATTTATTGTTATTTGTGCAACTATTTGTGTATGTGTATATTTGTGGAGACGTTCAGTATGTGATATTTAGTTTGCTACTGCAGAGTGTGTTTGATGAACTGGACCCAGAAGAACTGCGAAAAGCTAGAGCAAGGTCAAATCCATTTGAAACCATTAGAGGTGGATTCTTCCTGAATCGAGCAGCTATGAAAATGGCAAATATGGACAGAGTTTTTGATTTCATGTTCACAAAACCAAAGAATGAACACGATGTAAGTATACCGGTATTCTTTCTCTTTGTTGTAGAGATCATTACTGTGCAGATTTAAGAATCATATACGTCAGAATCACACACATTCCTTTTGAGTAGATCTGAATATGAGGGGTTTTCTTATTGTGTCCCATTGGACATACATTGTGTACAGATGTACACTGAACATGATGCACTAGAACATATTGTTCTGGAGTATAGATATCATTGCCTGTGTTTAGACGTGTAGATGAAGTATTTAAGGTATATTTTCTGACCATACAAGCCTTGATTTATTTCTGCATTAGTCTTTATTGGATTTATAATTGATAAAATGATAATGAGAGGGACTTGTTCCTAAAAAATTTGGTTTCCATTCACTAATTATTATTTAGTTATTTACCATTTCCATAGATATTTTATTCAACAGAGCCCAGAATATGTTACCAGAAAACAGACAATGTATTTGTGATATGTATATGAGGGTCACTCTGTAAATCATGTCAAATTTTTCAGGAGGCATAAAATGTAGCGTTGCAGGAAATGGAGTTCAGACTCTTTTGGTCAAAGAAAACGGCTGTTGTAACTTACAGTGATCTGATCCTTATATATGTGTATAGCCTGTACTTTTACATTGTTATGCTTGACAAGGATATGCTTTTTTATCTCTTTTCTGCACAACCAATAGTCCTGGTTAAAGGTGCCAAATCCAGTATTACACCAGCATTATGACAAATTATCCCTCTAATTGTTTTACTTTTTCTGTATTGAATGTTTTCATGCGTCTGCTGTGACATAAAAAAAGTTCCAGTCTGAGTACACACAAATATTAGGCACCACTGTGTAGGCACCACAGCAGTCTAATGCCTGGGATGTGTGCTCCCCTGGTTTAGAATATGTTGAAATCAGTTTTGTTTTATCTGTTAATATAATGACAGTATTTACCAACCTTTCTTTCATGGAGGAACCTTTCATGTAATTTTTCATATCCTGAGGCATCCATATCTGTGAAAATGCTTACAGGTCAGACAGCACAAAGACAGTTGGTAAACTCATGAAATTTACTCCATATTGCCAATTGCCAAACAAAAATTCCCACAATATTTTGACAGGTGGTCAGAATTTATCATGGTATGTCAAAAAAGTTACATATTCTTAGCATGATATCTTGCAGAACCTTTAAAGAAGTTATCCGGAACCATTGTTGGGAAACCCTGCTCTAGTAGAATACAACTTAGAAACATGTGTTTAAGAATGTATATACATATATAATTTTCATTGTGAATAAGTTCTGTATCAATTTGCTATTTTTTATAAATGTGTGATATAAACAAAACATTACTTATTTTATTACATGTGACATGAAATGCTTGTCGTTCACAATTCCTTCTCCTGAGCATCTCTGTTAAAGTGTGCATTGTATACTTTTACAGTTGTTTTATGTTAGGGTAGGTTTACAAATATTTACATTACTTTCACTGCACCAACAGACTACATAATTAGTTATTTTCACTTGAAGTCAGGAGCCACATTATGACATTGGCATGGGACCTAAATTAATTTACTTCATGAGTTAGTTTTTGTTGTTCGTAAGTAAGAAAGCCTATTTAATTTCATATCCCATTGTCATTAATCATTGCTCTGCATTATGTTGCACGGTGCTTGGGGTAGGTGACAGACACAGATAGCCAATGCATTTATCATAATGCTGATCCCCAACCAGATTTTCCCATCTGACTCCATATATAGAGCAGACTGCTGCTGTTCTGAGGGTGCTTCTCAAACTCACCATCTGTATCATTGGACTATCTTTCATTATTAGTCTAAGTGTTATTAAGATAGGAAATGTGTTTCTTTGGAACATTACAGTGTACTTACACCGACAAAGAGCCCTTTATTTTCTTCGTATTATATTGCCTATGATTTGCACTATTTTCTTTTGTCCATTACTGAAGCATTTCAGTAACACCAGGGAAACACCCTGTATGATACACGCTAAAAATAACTGGGATATTCGTGGATATATAGCCCTTCCATGTTAATTTATAATTGTTGCTATATTTGTTTTAATGTTGTAGGTTATGTACCATCACTCTAGCAGTTGAATGTTGTACAGTGCTAGAATGATGGGACACTTACAAGTAATGTATTAGAAAAAATATGAACTAGGTCAGTCATTGCCTGTTTTAAGATACTGTGCCAGCCATTTGCACAGTGGTGTGAAAAACCTTAGTTGGGATTGGCATCCTCTAGATCAGGATTGTAATCCAGGGCTTCTCACATGTGAAAGCAAAAGTTGTAACAAGTAGTAGCTGGAAGGTGATCTGCAAATATAACATGAATTCTGATTTAAAAAAAAAAAACGTTTAAATAAGACATATTATATAATGTAATATAGTTGGATTAAATTGCGGTGTTTTTCTCCTCCTTCATTTAAGGTGATTATGAAAATTGTCATAGATATCGCTGTACTATGTTACAGTTAATTCTTAATATTACAGGCAGAACTGGTAGGTCCCGATGACTTATTGTACTTTGCAGACGTATGTGCCGGCCCAGGTGGTTTCTCAGAGTACGTCCTGTGGCGCCGATCTTGGAAGGCAAAGGGATTTGGTTTCACCTTGAAAAATGAGAATGATTTCCGCCTGCAAGATTTTTATGCTGGTCCATGTGAAAGCTTTGAACCCCACTATGGTCAGTACAAAACTTTGGAAATTTTTAAGTAGCCTGTGCAGTACAGATTGGAATTTGATTTTTTGTCACTTTCTGTAGCTGTGCTTCAGTCTCGTATGTGGACATATCTTTAGTGCGTGCTGTACGTGAAACATAAATTACAAGAATTTTGTATTTTCTGGCTGTTACACGTTTGTCGCTGCATAAAACATTGCAACTTTTTTTCGGGGGGGTGATGGACACATCAAAAATGTGACATCGCATTTTCCCTTATATAGTTAATATGTTACAGCCCCTATTACAGGGTTCTTTAAGTAGTGAAAACACATAGTGCCTGTGTAGATTGTGTCCAGTTACACATTTTCCCTTTCACTGAATAAATTTGCAGTTCCTTTAATCACTCTTTCTCTTACTAGCATGTTTTGCAAGGCATCTCTTGTGGCATTAATTTCACACTCATTCAGTTGAGGTTCCTAATGAAAGTAGACTTGTCATGCTAAAACTAAGTGACAAACTTCCAAGGTAAAATGTAATCCAGATTTGTTCAGTTTCAAGACTTGGTATTTGTTGTTTGTTTGTGTGTGTGTGTTTGCAGGTAGGTGTGTGTTCCACACAGTCTTGTAATATACACAATATTAAGGGAAATTGTAAAAGAAGCTGGTGAGTCCACAGAGCATTGCAGTGTGCCATGTTTCCTCAACTAAGGAAATAATCACTTTTGTAAAAATATCAGATTCAGAACAGTGAAAATCAGCCCATTATATTAGTAATAATCTCATCCTACATATGTACACAAGAACTGTGTCACCATTTAAATTAACTGTCACTCATGCCTGTGCTCTTATGTGTGTTTTCACAACTTTTGCAGTAAATATTGACTTCTCTGTATTATTTATGAGGTATTATTTTGCTGTCCATGGTTGTCAGCATATTTCTATTCCCCTGTTTGTTACTTAATCTGAAACCTGAATATTCTGTGTACTACAATGCTCTAATCTCATAAATGGCTTCAAAGTGACATTAGTGATGTGGGTTTTTGTTGCTTTCCTAGTTCCTTCTAACTCCATATTAGCCACAGCTGCCTCAGGTTTTCATCTGTTTATTGTTAATAATCATCTTCCAATCTCATACACTTCTACCATGGTGACTTGTATGTATATTTTTAATTTTAGATCAGATTAAGGAGAAAAGTATGTTGCCTACGTACATGAATATTGTGACCACTTTGTTGCAGAATGTACAATTTTAGCTTTGTTTTGAAATATCCATATTACTTGCAGGCTGTAATGGAGTGGATGGAGACGGAGATGTCTTCAATCCTGATAACATATCTGCATTCTCAAAATATGTACTGGATCACACTCACAACATAGGTGTACATTTTATGATGGCTGATGGTGTAAGTAGAGCATAATATGTATGTTTAGTCTTCAGTAAACATCATATATCTAAAAATGGTTAAACCACTTAGCTGTTATTTATTACATGAATTTGTGTATGTAATATAAGAACTACCGTAAAACTTACTTAAGACATCCCCGGTTAAGATGTTTTCCTAGAAAAGATGTCGGGGTAATGTAGTGCCAAAATTTTTCCTTTATTAGTGCTATATATGTTGCCTTTTTAATCTTTCCCCTATAAGAACATTTCGTATCTTAGAAGCGTGAGAAGTGTATAACTCAGCAGATTTTTCACCCGTTTAATATATTTTCTCTATCAGAATTGTAAATTATTTCTCTGATTTTCTGTTTGTTCAGTCTGTTCCAAATAGACAGCATTGAAATTATGCTGTTAGTTTGTATAGGTGAAACTTCAGGGTCAGTTCTGCATGTGGCTTGCGCACAGTTGCATGATGCAACTTCATGGTGCTAGTGTTTAACAGAGTGCTTTTTGCCTGCAACAGTTTTGTACTTTAATTCGATATTTTGAAATACTGTATGCACAAAATCAAGTCATGTCACATTGTACATGGGCCATTGTGGAAGTTTTGTGTGTGATTTTATTGTAATAACAAAGGACGAAGTAACTACATTATTCATATTCATGAATGTTTATACATATATCCTCTACTTGTTGTAATTACCGGGCTTGTTCACACACTTTTCCCATCTGCATGATAAATGATCAGTTTGCAGATCTGTGTTCATCCTTGCTCAGTGTGAAGAGTCAATGACAGCAGAGTTGGTATCGTCTTCCAATTCAAATTATTTTCCCCAAAGATGTTCCTTCACATGCAAACAAACAGTAATCACAAGGCACAAGATCTGTAGAGTAGGGAGAATGTGCCAACATCTCTCAGCCCCAACATTGCACCAGATTTGCTTTGTTCTGTAGCTAAATGACATCACACTGCAGCAGTTTTAGCTGTTTACTTTGAAGAGCTGGCCTTTCCTTATCCTGCAAGAGTGAGCAGAAATATTGGCCATTGACTGTGGTGCCAACTGGCACAGGATGGTCAAGCACAAGTCCATTTTGGCTGAAGAACAGAACGTGTATGACTTTCAGAGCACCCGGACTGTGGTGTGCAATTTTCTTCCTTCATGGGTTTGTAGTGTGCCATTCAGCATTCTTTCATTTCATCTGAGGGTCAAATGAATGCATCCGTGACTTATCAGTTGTTAAAATGCGATGGAGGAATGCATTGCCTTCATTTCTCCTATGCTGCAAATGGGTGATAGAAGAAGACACATGGCACTTTGGTGCCACCGGGTGACAACCCAGTTGCAGTTAATAAATATTATTATTTGAGTATGTGGGAATTCACTTGGCACAAACTTCTCATGTCTTCAAGCTGTTGGCAAGGATACTGTAAACACTTGCTGGAGAGATTCTGACCTCTATAGTCTTTGCTGTGCAGATTTTCCTTCTTTCATGTGGTGTTTATCCATCGCATGTGTTAGGGCTTCACTGTGAGGGGCATCGTCTGTTTTCTCCCAGCCATTCTTAATGACATTCATCCACAGGCAAACACTTTCACATGAAGGTGCATGTGTTCCTAAACCTTCCTTCTATGACTTATCGTACTAGCACATGTTTATCTAACAAAACATTAAATTTTATTAATGATCTCATGTCTTTCCATGAGAAATTTCCTTGTAGTCTTTCCTGGTCCATAGCAAAACAGAAGCTGATGACACAAGGTTAGTGCACCTTCATGACAGCAGCAATAGTGCCATGAGTGCCACATGCGTGATCTGAGTTTAGTCATATGAAGCACTGCATTCTTTGCCACAACACACAGAACTTGTGCAGTGACCTATGTATATGTGTAGGTTTATGTCCTGTAGAGCAGTTAGTTACCGCACATACACTCAACATGGTTACTGCTGCTTATCAAAAACCAGTGATGTGATAGCAAGATGTTGTCATGATCAGTGTTTAACATTGGTTGTTGGGTACATAAAATATCAAAATTTGTGGTTGTATCCCTATAAGGTTACACGATGGAGCAGTGTGGTTTTAATGTGGAACTTGTTACATTTGTTTTATTTCAATGCTAATACTAGAATGAATTCGTCATTGAATTGAGTTTCAAGTTGAATTAATTGTGTCATTAAATTTTGCATTGATTCTATAAAATGCCTTCTCGAACATGGCCGCATTAAAAACAGGCATAAAAAGCAAGCCACTCTCAGTATTTGAAAAGCTGAACATAATAAACAAAGTGGCATTCGGAATGTTCCTAGAAGCAAAATTGCTCTTTAGCCAGGCATTCCAGTGAGAAAGGTTACTAACAGATTGTTTGATCACATCTTTTTTTTAAGGCTTTCACTTACCTATGACAGCCGCCAAGTACACAGATTCAGCATACATATAAAACAAGTTCTCAAGAAATAAAAATGTGTATGTGTGTAAAAACCCTTTCAAGACATTTTCCTGCTCCATAAGTATTATTTGTTGAATTATTTCACAAATGCCATAAGACTGTTTCACTGTACCTTGACAGTATCCTGAGAATTGGAAGTGTGATGTATTACATTTGAGGTGATACTTCTGTTTTTAAATTCTTACGGCAACTTGTTAGCATTAAGTGCGCATAGATACATATAAATAAGCTTATTACCAAATATTTGCAGTTGTCTGTGAATAGAGAATGACTCCTACATGTTGTGGCTATGGTTTATAGCCATCTTCTGGGAGCACTAATAGGTACTGAAAGAAATATATAAGGTTAACTCCCTGAAGGTGTCTATAAATAATAGCTGAAACATGTAGATGTGGTTTTCTTTTCATAGAATTGTGCTGTTTGCTGGTAATAAATTTATTTACATACATCAGTTGCACTACTACTGTTTTATATGTCTTCTACTATATACCGTATATTCTCGAATCTAATCCGCACCCGAATCTGATCCGCACTAGTTTTCGCTGATTTCTTAAACGAAAAAAAAGTTAGTTCATGGTTCTAATTCGCACCTTTCCTTCAGCCGCCCCTTGCCTACAAGGCAGACTGATTGAATAATATTGGATGTTACCAATGTTTTAACCGTTATCCGTTGCATAAGCAGTGCTTTGGACGGATCCGAAGATGACGTTCTATGGGAGGATGATGGTGAAGATAAAGATGATAGTGACTGGGTGACGGATAACGATTCAGTTATGAGTGATGACGGCGAGTCTGATGAATAATAAATTATAAATATTATGTAATATATAATATAAATAATAAATTATTGTGTTGTATTGTTCTTACGGCATGTACAGTGGCTCTATCATATTTCCAAAATCCAGCTCACGACCGCGAATCTAATCTGCATGCGATTCTAATCCAAATCTGATTTTTTGGCCCTCTGAAACTGTAAAAAGGGTGTGGATTAGATTCGAGAATATACGGTATATTGGTGCTGTCTGCAGATGGCTATACATAATTGGTGAAACATGTAGAAGTGGATCTCTGTTCATGGACACATTTGTTGGTAATAAACGTATATATGTATATGTGTATGTATGTATGTAATGTGTGTGTGTGTGTGTGTGTGTGTGTGTGTATGTCAGTTGCATGGAAGATTTACAATATTAAGTGCACATAGGTTTTCAGGTATTCATGGGGGGATGTTCAAATGATAGTCTTCTGGATTTTTGCACTATGTGGGATGGCTTGTTTGCTTGATGTTCCAGGGAAACATTTTGCTTCCATATTCACAGGGTGACTGTATTTGGCCAGGTGGATGCAAAAGTGATTGGGAAGGCAAAATGTGTTGAATATATATAGGAAGATCAAGGTCGCAAAGACTCAGGTTAGGCACCCTAATGATGGAGGCAGGATGTCCCTCTGAAATGTTGTAACAGACATAACCATTCTGTGCAGTGTAAAAACCAAGAGCATCATAACTGGAATCTACATAGGTCAGTGAATTTATTCAGTTAGATAGCACACCGACATATTCACAGTAGCCTGCATTGAGCTGTACCTCCACTTCCTGAATGCCTTCTTAGTGAAAGAACATCCATCAAAAGAGAACATTAGCACTTCTTGTTGGAACCAGAAGTTCAGCTTAAATAATGACAGAAGAGTGTACAATTTAACAGAAAATTAGTTTTCAATTTGTTGTTCGTATTGAATTCTTCCATTACTGAATTTAATCTGTGGAACTTAGCTTTGCCATAATTTTTATAAACAGACATGATAATTATGATATGTTTGACAGGGCTTCTCAGTAGCTGGAAATGAAAACATCCAGGAGGTATTGTCCAAACAGCTGTACCTGTGCCAATTCCTGGTAGCCTTGCTAATTGTAAGAAAAGGTAAGTATATGTTTTGTATTTCCAGTTACTTTTCTCTGCATGCATTTGATTTTTTGTTCTGAGGCCCTGACAATCAGGTCAGTGGAATTACCATTGTATGGTTGTGGGAGGAAGTGCTGCCACACAAGAGTCTATGCAGAGACACTAAAGGTAGCAGCATCCTTGTTACCTTATGTCATGTTTATTGGCTAGCCACTAATTGACGAGACTTTTGATCCTCCTTTCAAGATAATATGTGATGATGCATTGTTTTTTTGTCATAATGATGATAAAAATAATGAATCATCATTATCAACATGCAAAGAACTTTCTTCTATGAGATTTTAGGTTCTTATGGGTGCTGCTAAAAATTCAGATCTTGTGGGAGTGTTATACTGCATCAGTTGATAAATAGTTAGTGAGGTTACAAAGGATTATAATGCCTTCATCTTCAGGATCAGGCAGTCCAAGGAAAATTACTCTTACTCTAATTGGACTACTTAACCCAGAAGATGAAGGCACTACAGTCATTTGCAACAATGGTCACTACATTAACACCCCAATTTTATATCCCCACATTTTGTGTTTTTTGCAATTTTAAACACCCTTTTTTGACTCCAGCCAAATGTCCATAAGAACAATGTTTCCTAGAATTCACATTTTCCCATCATTTATGCTGTTTTTGGGAATAGTGGTCCATTAGTATGAGGAGATGCTTGATTTGCCTCACCAGGTATTATTTGGGTGTACATATTGGAGTAGTTGATGAATGGGGTATGTGGTATATATGGGGAAAAAGAGAAATTCATGCAGGGCTTTGGTGGGGTATCCTGAAGGAAACAGACCACTTGGAAGGAATATATGGGAGGATAATATTACAGTGTATCTTAAGTAATAAGATGGGAGGATGTGGACTGGATTAATTTTATTGATGATCAGGACAATTGGCGGCTGTTAGTTAATATCATAACGAACTTGAAACTGTATAAAACATATGCAATTTCTTGACTAGTTGTGGAATTGTTTTTCAAGAAGGGCTTTGCTGCAAAGAGTTATGTACTTGTTGGTTGGTCGGTTGGTTGGTTAGTCGATCTGTCAGTTGGTAGGTAAGTATTAGGTAGGTCAGTTGATTTTGTTGTAAATTTTAATTAAAATGGTTTGATGTAATTGAATATTGAAGCAACTGAACAGTTTGCAAATGAAAACCTTAATATTGCCACTCAAGAGGACAGGTAAGGCACATGCAATTTTCTCTTGTGTTTGTTGTTACCACTATTTGATCAAGTATTGTTAGATATTTGTTGCAGTGATAACTTTGTGTGCAAACTGTTCAATTTGTTCACAGCATTTATTGTTGGATTGTTGTACCTATGTACAAATGTTTGTTGCAGGTGGTAATTTTGTGTGCAAACTGTTTGATGTTTTCACACCATTCAGTGTTGGATTAGTGTACCTCATGTACAAATCCTTTCAGAAGATCAGTATACACAAACCTAATACAAGCCGTCCAGCCAATTCTGAAAGGTAATTAAGTGTTCTTAAAGTAGCTGTACAGCAGATTAAAGTTTAACTGTTATTTACTTCTGCATTTTAGATCTTCACCTGTGTTTCTGACTCAGCAGTATTCAAATTCATTACTTTCCCCAGCAGGAAGGATTCTTGTCTTTAATTAGGTAGTACTCAGATCAGATTTCAGTTGGTTAAGTGGATATTGTGACTTGTCTTTATAACTACCTCCGTGGAGCAGAATCCTTCTTGAAAACGTAATAGTTCCTCAGCTGAGGAATAAATTCTGCACATTTTGTGGAACTCAAAGGTTTGTGTCACTACATTCACTGTTCCTATCCTGACTCAGATCAAACCAGTTCACCTCCCCCCCCCCCCCCCCCCCCCCCCCCCCCTCTCCCTCCTCCCCACCTCCCCATCCCCTACCT
>Ga0123357_10010191_pt1 | contig 11932 bp, 10 predicted proteins | sample TergutEmb28metaG_FD_89873 | JGI IMG/M metagenome (GOLD analysis project Ga0123357, IMG submission 89873) | Embiratermes neotenicus P4 segment gut microbial communities from Petit-Saut dam, French Guiana - Emb289 P4 | ecosystem: Host-associated > Arthropoda: Insects > Digestive system > Gut ...
ATGTGTTGCCACATTACTAACCTTGTTATTCCTTCACTTATTGTAATATCCGTTTCAATCCATGTGTTGCCACATTACTAACCTTGTTATTCCTTCACTTATTGTAATATCTGTTTCAATCCATGTGTTGCTACATTACTAACCCCATTATTCCTTCACTTATTGTAATACCTATTTCAATCTGAGTGTTGTTACATTTACCAACCTTGCCAGTTAGCAACTCAAAAGTAAGAGCACCAAAACTCCACCAGTCCACTGCTGGAGTAAGGTGAAAGATCCCGTTTACCTCTGGAGCAGCATATAGCCTCTCAACAGCTTCAGCACTAACTTCACAGTCCACATCAGGCCAGCGACACTTGTATGTAAGGAGAACATGTCCTTTGTCACCTAGCAATACATTGTCCGGTCGCAGGTCCCTGGACAGGGAACAATAATTCCTGTAGATTTAATGTGGTAACAAAACCTTCAAAGAAATTTTGTTGCAGTACCTTCTTCATAAAATAACAATGTACTTTCAGCACACAATCAGTATCTAATTTTCCATTTGCTTGCAATAATTAATGAGCCACCATGTACAATCAAATGCAGAAAAAAGGCCATAAACACACCTAAAAAAATGTTGTAAAACACTTAATATTACATATATTCTTGCAGTTAGTTACATACAGATAAGACTTATTCCAGCTTATTACATTGGTATATATAAATGTACAAATATAGAAGTTGCTCCAACATGTTTCGGCTGACACATGTAACCTTCATCAGGGAGAAAACAAACAGGCCATATTTAGTTATGAATATGGGAATCTATGCCAGCAAAAATTATGCACATAAATAACCACTAATTTGTAAAATTATTAATTTGTAATTTGTGCTACCATTTTATTTACAGATAAAAGCACTTAAAGGAATGCCGAATCACAACTTTTTTTGCAGAACTTCCAGTTAGCAAAACAACATATTGAGGTAGCCATACCAAACCTTACTGTGGTTTCCAGTCTGTTCTTTGTTGTGAGAAATATTAACCTTTTAAATGCCGAGTTAAATCCCATCAGCCCTTTCCTAGCATTATTTGGAGCTCACCAAATCCTCCACATTAGCAGGTAAAGGGTTAATTACCTGCACATGATGCCCCACTGGTGTAAAGCATCCAGTGCAACAACTAATTCAGCAGCCCACATACGGATATTGGCTTCGGGCAGACGTGATTTAGGCCGATCTATCATAGACTGCAGGCGTGAAAATTGTTGTGTTTGATCCAGACTGCCAGATAAGCCTCGTCCATGACCCTCAAATACATCCTGCACAGCAGCAGAGGGGGATAACAAGATCAACGCAGATCACAATATCTGTTCAAATAACATCATACAAGTTCACTTCTAAGAATAACCACAAACTAACTTACCAAAAATATATGTTTTAAGCGTTCAGTCAAATGAGCACAGCAAATCTGAATTTCAGCTGGGTATTGTATAGGAATTGAACGTAATGACCTTATAATAGTATGGGAAATGTACATACTAGCTCAGGTTCAAAAGCAGTCAAGCACTAACATACACACACTTCAGACACTGTAAACAGTTACCAGGTCTCTGACTGCAGGCACTGTAAAATGTAACTGCATCCTAAGACTTCAGACACTGAAAAAGTTAATTGAGTCTTCAGGCTTCAGACACTGTTACTAGCAGACTACAGAAACTGTAAACAGGCACTGGGTCTAAGTGAGTCCTGAGGTACTAGAACAGAAATTACAGAGGGTTCTAGTCAAATGTATACAGTGCAGAGTAATGTATACACAGTGTAACAATTCTGGCACATAACATTTCTTGTTTGTCTCTAAAAAACACAGTTGTGGCTTGAACCTTTATCCTCCTCACAGACCATAGGTTGGTCTCTAAAATATACTGGCAAATTGCCTAGCATGCCATATGCTGGTCTCTGTGTCTTTGCTTGGTAACAAATTAAACATACATACTACACTAGAAAGACTGAGACTGTCAAGAGATATAACTGGTATTTAAACCCATCTCTTGAATGTTAATAAAAGTAATGTGTAGCAGCACATTCATATCTGAATTAAATACACATGTATTTACATACACACAGACCAACAATTGTATGTGGGATGAATTTTCACCTAATTAATTCAAAAATAAGACTTTAGTAACCTTCATGGCTGCGCTCAGAAGACCACTGTTAACAGTTTACTGTAGGAAGTCTGGAAAAGAATACACAGAATCTTTTTGGTTCACTTATTTAGAAATCCATAAGAATTAGTGGAAAAGTATATAGAAAATAATGTGTATGTTTCACTCTCCTCTACAACTTTTGTTCAAAAAGATTTTTTACTCCAGCAAGTGTTTCTTGGGTCTCAAACAAGATGCACACAAAACTTCATGTAGGTTTCATGTAAAGTGGTCATTATAATCACCCCAACTAAATGACAATTGAAAGCCTTGCCAGCTTTTGTAATATTGCATAGTATGAGTTGTTCTTAAGTTTCTTCATGTGAAAAGACAAGAAAATGAATTTAATAGGTGCTCCTCCAGGTCACAAACCAGACTGAAATAAGGCGGTAACGTAGTCTACATGATGCCGAGCAACTGTTTGAAAATGTATGTTAGGTCAAGTACAAGGATTACCCTTCTGACAACAAATTAATGAACCCACTTATGAGAAATAACCAACAAGCATACATACAGATATGTAAATTTATTATATCATAATACGTAAATTAATTATATTGCAACATAATGTAATATAATATAATAAATTTACATATCTGTATATGCGCTTGTTGGCTACTTTCATAAGAAATCATTAGCGCATGGTCATGAATCATTTAAAATTAATGAACCCACATTTATAGCATCCTGTGATCCCATGATGACCACCAAATTAATTTGCCTTTTATGGAGAGCAATAAAGAAACAAAATATTATACTTCTATTTTTACACACTGCATGGCTAGGGATTAATTCTGGACAGGAATTTCCCCCACTGCCACATGCCCAAACCTGATATGGCATCAGCCCACATCCACAAACCTTCTGTCTTCACATTCTACCCTATAGGCATTAACATTTAATGCTACTTTAGCACACAAAATTTCTTTCTTCCCAGATATCATTACATGAGATACATATGACAGCTCCATACTGGATGCACTGGCAGAATCAGCCACTGGCAAGGATGAACCCTTTTACAATACAACTTCCCTTTGCAGATGCATGCAACTAGAAATTCCTTACAAGGTAGCCAACAGCTAGTGTTGTAAACTTTCACTCAGAAGTACCTACTTCAAATCTCTGCTAAGTTAGTGCTATCTTGATAAGCGTTACATGTAGGTTTCCCCATTCTCACTAAAAGAATATCTGAATAACACCTTCCAACTGGCTATGACTATGTCCTTTGACATCCCTACGGCTCACCATTTATAAATACCATCCCATTTTATTCAATACATAGAGGTTATGCAGTTCCAGTACACCATTAAATAAAGCCATTACAGGATCAAAGACAATTTCTATGTTGATACAGTGACTTTTCATAAGATTAACATGTACTCACATCACTACTGAAGTGGCGTTCTAATGGCATTTTGGCATGTGCTGCAAATGAACGTCGTCTTCCCACAGACAATTTTCTTTCCTTCCTCAGTGCACTGACTGCTAAAGAGGCATCTTCAGACTTGCATTGTACTACAGACATCATATCACCACATTTATTTGTGCCAGACCCCTTCAATGCACCATTTTCTTCCTTTACTGTTAGCATATTAGAGTCACCATTATCAAGGAATGTATTCGAAATAGTGTCCACATTCTTGCTTCTTGCAGTCAATCCTACAGCACCTTCCACTACAGCCACTTTCTCATTCTTCAGTCGACTAGCAACCGTTTCACTACTGATCAAAGTCTTATTTACAGATTCAAGGAGTTTCTGGGAATTTTCAACCAAGTTAGTTGTATCCAGACTTTCGAGATTCTTCCATGATAAAAGAAATGTTGGTTCTTGTGGTAAAATATCAGGTACCAAGCTACAGACAGAATTATTGACATGTTCCTGAGGAACTGTTTGAACACTATCTGGCAACTGACTTAAACTACTATCTTCTTGAAATTCTGATAATGCAGCTTTATTTTCCAATTCTCTACTAAGTTCCTGAATATCAAAAACATATTTCCCTGACACTTTATCACACATTTTGCTACCCTGAATGCAAGATTCCTGATTGCCTACAATGCTCAGACTATTATTATACAATTCTTCACCAAATCGAAAAAGTTTCTTTGTTGCTGTTGAAGCATAGTCACGGATTAGTTCTAAGTAACTTTGATCTTGACTAGAAACAGAATCTGTGTCATCACACAATGGGACATCTTCGCTGTCAACAGATGGAGGTGCACCTCTGTCAGCAAGACGTGCAGAGTTAGATCTTACTTCACTAACTTCATCTTGTATCAATTTCTTTCCCAGGTACACATTTTCCATAGTCAGTTCATGTACTGGGGTTGGTGGAAGGGACTGGAAATACGCACCCACGTGATCCCATAACTTGCCACCACTGAAAACAGAATATATAATTTGACAAGCAACTTTATGATCAATAGGTACATCTATATTTCCAAAGATTTCCCAATACTGCCATTGTCTTCCCCATTAAAATCTACAGCAGTATCTTCAAACAGACCAATACTGACCCCTTACAAATCTGATGTAGCAATTATTATATGTCACAGTCATTCTTTTTCACTCAACATTATTTAACCTCTGCAGTTAAAGCAGTGTCATTAAATAACCTATGAATTAATCTAATACTGTATTTCTCTGATACATATGTTTTTCATATGGAACACAATGAGGGAATTATGCAACATATATTCCTTACACAGTACACACAAAGTAGCTTCTTACTTGGGTCATTTAGTGAAGATTTGTCAACTACACTGATAAATATGTATAATGCTGAATGAGAAACAAAAAAAAAAACATGATTACGAATGATGAAAGACAATGACCAAACTATATGTGACCTACTTCAGGATAGTGATATCTGCCAGCAAGAACTTAGAAAATCCACAGAAACTTTAGAAAATCCAAAGAAACTACAGTCAGGATAGCAGAAATCAAAGTTGAATTCCACAGAAAAGACCTAAAATGCAAGAATATACAAAAGTGCTAAAAATATCTGGCTCAAAAATCTAAGGAAAGTATGATGTATAACAGGAAAGCTGGTTATTTTATATACTTCACTTTGTATTTCTATTGTGGTCAAATCAAAGCATTTATAATTGGTTAGACATGCTGCTCTGATGAAAGAAACAAGAATGTATTCAGAACTCAGGATAGGAAACATCTGGAAGACAGACGCTCAGAATATCAAGACATAAATATGAGATGACAGAAAAAAAATTAATCTTTAGTAAACAACATTCTGTAATATGAAATGGAGTGAACGTATTTGGAATATGGTTCAGTGATGACAGTCTGAGTGTCAGCAGTTCAAGTTATGATATGAATTAATCAGTGGCATATCCAGGAATTTTGTTGGTGGGGGGACCAACAAATTCAGTTGAGGACCGAGAGAATGGGGATCTGGGGGTGGTAGCCCCCTAGTCAGGGATTCTGGAGGCAGCTGTAATTTGGTACAAGAAATTTCATTTCACATAGTAAAATTTTCTTAATTTTTGGTACTTTAAGACTATTTGTGATGACAACCAATTTATCTGTCATTGTTAATGTAAAACAATTGCAAACCTAGGTAGTTTTAGAATTTTACTGCCTTTTTTCCGAACATCTTGGGGTGTTGGCGTCCTAAATTCAGCAATTTTTAACAGTTTTCACAATCGGGCTGAGTTTGGCACAATTTTGGAGGGCCTTTGGAATTTCGGAGGGGGGGTTTGAACCCCTCAAACCCACTCTCTCGGTACGCCACTGGAATTAATAACCTGATTAATTGGATAACAGTGTATTAACAGATTTCCATACCTTGCATGCTGGAGAAGAAGAAACACTGCTGATTCAGTTTCAAAGTATCCATGCAGTTTCACCATGTATGGAACATCTTGAGGCACAACTGAACATTTCAGATCACTTACAGGACAAGGCGATTTGTGTAACACTTTCATAATGTAGCACCGATCCTCCAATGTGTTTAGTACCAACATGACTGTGTTAATGACACCCAGGACTTTGTAGCACTGAAGCTCTGACAGTGGGTGCTGCAAATGCGTACTGGGTTTCGGCTGTCAATAAAAATGCTCAGATTCAACCACTTTCTAGTTTACAAGACCACAGACTGTCCATTCCAAGAAGCAATGTCCTTGTTGGGAAGCTAACAGTTCCTCAGCCAGTCAAGAAATTCCCCGCATTTTACTGAACCTGAAGGTTCATTACTGTACTCACAATAGCCTGCCACTTGTGCATATTTCAAGACAGATTAATCCAGTCTCCAACCTCCCATCCAAAGTCATTTTTTACATTATCTTCCCATGCATGCCTAGATCTTCCAAGTCCTTCAGGTTTCCACACCAAACAACCTGTACGCTTTTCTCCCTCCTCCCTCACATTTTGTGAAGAGCACAAATCATGATGCTCAACATTCTGCTGTAGATTCCTGTTACTTCCTCCGCCTTAGGCACAAATATTATCCCCAGTACCCTATTCTGAAAACAACTGCAGTAAAGACTCACAGAACAAATGAAACAAGGTAAAATGGCTTACCAACTGCCACAACAAAAGCAGTGCTTCAGTAAAAACTATATCCAATGTAAACAGTTCTCAATGCCAAACAGCAGCTTCGTAATGGCATAGAATTTTTCAACAGAGGCTAGCTACCACACTTATCAAGAAACTAGCATACACATTATAAATAGAAGCTATTTCTCAACCAGCATGCAGCAGTTAGCACTGAAATTGTGAATAGTGGCTATTTTCCAAACAGCAGGCTCACAGTATAAAAACATACATGTATATATTTTTTCCTGATAACTTCTTTTGAAACAATTGATATATTTTAATAAAACTTTGCATGAACATCATACTAATAATGCCCACTTAATTTTTAAACATCTTAATTTATTGCCATTAATAATACCAATAAGTCAGTCATTCATATTTCAAAGAATTGAGACCCCGTAATGTGGGCTACTTGTGCTTAATCAAGCAACATGCCATCAAGAGGTATAGGGGAAATGAAATACATATAGCACCATGCATTTCTTAACCTGCCCACTAGATGGAGACAAATGGTCAGCTCTACCCCCAATGTAATGGCCCCTAGATCCCAAAGGCCAGTAGGATGGGTGGGCCTGGTAGGATGGACAAAAATTTTGCCCCTGCCAGGAAGTGTATCCCTGTAACCAGTCATTATATTAAACTACTACAGAATATCAATATATGTATTCTGTTTTCTGTAGACTTTAAAAGAAAAACATGACAGCTTCTTGCAGTCTCATTATAAACCCAGTTATAACAACATCAGTTTATAGAACACCTCATCGACTGCAACGGATATTCTATGGTATCAATTAATTCCTCACTGTTTAGCCATAACATTACATTCCTTGGTCTGAACAACACTCATTTATAATGACACAAAATATATAATCTCTTTCGCGACATTGTAACCAGTTTGAATGTCTTTAATTTCCCGTCTGATGCCGACAATCAATGAATCACTGGAGAAAAATATGTGATATTCTGCACGGAGATCAATCACGAACATACTTGCAAATTATGTATGATACAGGTATGGCAGGTGTACAAGGGACAATAACATCAAACTTCAAAAACATATCTAACAACTGTAAAGTATTGAAAGTATACACTGAACAAAATAACTCAAAAACTGGATCAAGAGTATCAATTTATCATTCCTGCAAGCCTGAACATACAGACTGAAATATCTGAAGAACAGTGGGCGTCACAATTTATTCCTGAAATATGTTCAACATTATTATTGTCAACTAAATGCCCTCTGTCTTTCAGTAAAATGCCATAACACTTCCAGAAGACAGTTGGCATTATGTTTGTAAGCATGACGTTCAACTAAATTTTAAGATTCTTACATCCCACAGTGATAATTCTGCAGACTTGGATGCCAAATGTTGACTGTAGAGCTTCTCTGCCTGGAGAAGATACTGGGCTGTTTTTTCTCTAACAACTTGTTTTCGTTTAATATCAGGATCACCTAGGGAAACAAACACCAAACTGCCACTAAACAAGGTGTAATGCATTAATGAGTAGTTGTTAAGTTCTAAGGCTTGTTAACACATGGAGAAACAGCATATGTATGCAACCCACAGGTTACTTGTGATAAGATACCTTGTTCAGTGTTACCCATCTCTGTGGTTCACATAAATAGTCACATGTAGGTACAATACATCCATATAAATTCTAAAGAATTACGCTGTTAAACTAACAAACACTAACCATCAAAATCTCAGTTAATGAAAAGGGAACAACTTATTCTAACACTGAATTGGTTTCATGTCAATTAAAAAACATATGTTATATGTAATGTTGTTGTCTATAAAATACAAATATTCTAGAGTTACAGGTTCCACAAGAGACATAAAAGTCAACAAAAACTAGCAATAGCTAGTCAGTTACGGGCAGAATAGTGCCATACTTTCACAATAATGACCATTGTAGGAATGTAACTGAAGACCGAATCAGTTTGCAAAAATAAGAAACAATTTTTTATCGTAGGTGAAAAGGCCGACTTTTTTCAGCAATAAGGGGACGTGTTTACATTCTTATACTGCAAACCATACCTTGAACACCACCTAGAAGATATGCAATGGCTGTCTTGTAGAATGCAAATGATGTGTCATAATCTCCCTTGGCTTCACACAGCTGTGCCTGTTCCACATAGTTAGCTGCTTCCACAACATAGTCAGCTCGGTCCTGGCTTACACTGCCTGGTACTAAGCATGCTTCAAAGTCCTGGTTTTTGGCTCCAAGTAATCTCAAGGACAATTCTGTTTGAGTCAAACGTGGTTTTAGGTACACGTCATGCCGTAGATTGGAATTGGATTTTGATTTTGATTCAGAAAACTGCAAGGAATACTGTCCTTTGTCTTGGTTACTGGAGTGGGTAGCTTCCCCTGAAGAAACATTTTTTCCTTCAGAAATGGTGGGTGATAATTTTTGCCGGTGCGTTCCTCCATCAATGCAGATGCCAGATTGGGAATTTTCTGGACAGGGTGACAAAGAAAGCAACCAACTCTTGGTAACCTGAAATTTTTAAAACAGTAAGGATAGCAAAGTCACATTCAAGTACTCTTTCCTGTGCCATTTCATGCCTGCATCAGTTTTCTTCTGCCCTGTAATTCCTGCCTCTGTGGATCAGTACAGCACATATCCACTAAAGAGAATGGACTGACGCTAATCCACTTCATGCAGAACCATCCACTGAGGGGCAAAAGAGAGCAACACACATTCACAGCATTCTGGAATCCATTACTCCTGTCTCAGAAACCTCTTGTGTAAGAGTTCAACTTATCTCATAACATCAAAACAGAGTTTTTGAAATGCATGCCAGATTAGGCTGGCAACAAACAGTTCAAAAAATTTTAGCTTCATTGCAAATGTTCACAATTCCAGTCTTAAGAGATAAGAAGAACTGAAATTTTGAAGTTGAGCCTGAGAATACTTACTTGAGTGTGCAAAACGTTCTTCTCATGTTCATGCTGGTTGCTCTGTAAGGGCTGTTTTGTTGGAGTCTGCTGCAATGTATCAAAAAACTGCAGATCTGCACTCTGTAGAAAACAAACAAGACAGGCAATGTACATATAAAGCAACATTAAGGCGTGTTTGTGCAACCAGTGTTCCATTGGAAAAGCAGTAATTATTACATATTCTGAGAGTGTGACTGTAGCCTTAGGTACCCAGCATGCAATGTACACCATATCATATAGTGTCATCTGTGGTCTGCCCAGCTCTACTATATTTTTCAACATTATCTCATAAATGGCACAATTTTAAAAAAAACATAACCAAACATAAATGTGTGTTTTGATTTTCCCTACAAAGTTTGTCTGAAACATTTCTCCTTCTAAGAAGAACTGAGTGAGATATGATCAAGAATTGTATATTGGTCTTCATGTAAAGTACCCATTATAATTGTCTGATTTTAATGAAACTTGAATTTTTTTGACAGATTTTCGAAAAATACTTCAATATCAAATTTCATTAAATATGTCCAGTGGGAGCCAAGTTGTTCCACATCGATGAACAGATGGACAGCCATGACAAAGCTAATAGTCACTTTCCACAATTTTGCAAATTTGCCTAAAAATTATTAGAATTTTACTGCCACACTATCATATTATTACAATTTCACAGGTGATGTAATAAAGGGCAGCACTTGATAAACTGCAGTTAGGACAAACTACATACTTGCCGAGTTCAACTACTCACAGCAACAAGCACTGCTTATCATTTACTTACCAAAAGTTGTCATTGCACACTGCAGCTGTGAACTAAATTTCTAAGTGTCTGTCCCCAAAATGTCATTTGTACCACATACTCAGAAACATATTTTTCATCTGCACCACAAACCAGGATAATTTTGTACAGACGTTCATAATATAAAATTTTACTTAATGAAAATTACAGTTTGGAGAACCAAAGATTTCTCTCTATAAATTTCAATACTTGTTTGCAAGACTGGAGTTGCTCATAGTGGCACTCATGAAGACTTTTAAGCCTTCTGGAATGGTACGTTGTGCTGCCCAACAAACAGTAATTGAAATTTTGGCATTGGGGGGGGGAGTGCCTCTTCCTTAAGCATCAAAAAGGCCAAGGTCATGGTCTAACATCCCAGAAGACTTGAATCTTGTTCTGTAATTATCACTTGTGTTCTAAAGTTTGTACATGACATTTGAAGTGAATCAATCCAACAGCTGGTCGGGAGAGGGTGATGAAGAAAAAAACTGAGAAATGAACCCAGGTGCGTCACTGGCTCAGTTACTGTACTCAGTGATGAAGAGAAAAACCGAGCAGGAAAGCCTGAACATCGGGCCCAGTCAGTCGCTCTACTGACCGAGTTACTGTACCAGCAACATACACAACAAAACCAACCTATAACAGAATGGTAAAGGGCCTGAACATTTTTCCACTTTACTCTTACTAACAAATGTTAAAAAGTGCACCCTGTATACATTCATAAGCCACACACATTTAATGCTACAGATGATCACAGCACTTTTACCAATCAATACACATTTTCAGTGAGTTCCATTTTTCTCTTCTCTTTGCCTTCCTCATTTTCATTTATTTCTTGCTTCTTTCAGTTTTCATTAAAGTTTTACAAACAAGTTTAACCCTTCTTCTGTTTCTGGCATAAACATTCCTCCTCAACAAATTCTAGGGACACAATATAGAAATCAATAAACATTCAACCAGACTATTTCCCCCTACCTCCTGTTTTTTCTTCAAGATTTTACAGTCACAGTTCCCAATTATTACAATTAATTTGAACAATGAACATACAAGCAGACCATTCCCTCTTTAAACTCCTATTTTTTAGATTCCAAATAAAAGAGTTTCCAGTAATTAAAATCAATTTTAATAATAAACATTACAACAAACTAACTCCCTGCTCTGTTCCTGTTTTTACAGCCCAATGTTAAACACTTTCCATTGCTTGGAATTAATTTTGCGCAATTTTTTATCCCATATAATCATGACCAGGAAATTTTCCAGTAGACACAGATTTCTGCTTAACCCTTCAGTGTTTAGTGACGTGCACTGTACGTCATAGAGTAAACATCACCTGTCGTGGAGTGACGAACGCAGTACGTCATGCTGCACACTCTCACTTATTCGTATATATCTCGACAACTTAGGGAGCAAATGTAATCGGGCTGCTTCGTGTTTGTTCGTGAAGGAGCTGGCTCTCTTATGGTGTGGGAGACAGTTG
>Ga0123357_10010192_pt1 | contig 11932 bp, 13 predicted proteins | sample TergutEmb28metaG_FD_89873 | JGI IMG/M metagenome (GOLD analysis project Ga0123357, IMG submission 89873) | Embiratermes neotenicus P4 segment gut microbial communities from Petit-Saut dam, French Guiana - Emb289 P4 | ecosystem: Host-associated > Arthropoda: Insects > Digestive system > Gut ...
GGTTCACAGATGTGAAAAGTGTGTTGAAGTAAAGGGAGATTATATTGAAAAATAGCAAAGTTGTTTCATTTCTGTCACCTTTCAAAGTTGGCCAGGCCGGAAACTTATGGACCCTACCACGTATGTTTTCAGTTACAATATACATGACAATGCCCTATATCAGTAATTCTCAACTTTTTTGATCTTGCAATCCACTGCAGTGCACTGGATTAGAGGCGGTGGTGGTAGCAGCCACAGCAGCAGCAGCAGCAGTTGATATTGCCATCCAAAGACATATTTTTACAATTCTATACATTTCTGTATTAATCATCATTAGAAATTCTTATTTTTAAAATTTAATGTCCCCCCAGCCAACTGTCAAGTCCCACTGGTTGAGAACCACTGTTCTGTATCCTTATTTTTATCCTAGATCTCACATCTGACTAACTCTGGGCTTGATGGTCCAGCCACTTAACCCCAAGGGTAACTTCGGGTTAAGTCAGTAGAGCATCAAGTTGATTAAACATTTCTATATAGTACCAAGGTTTAGAATGTGTGAAACTTCACCTGCAGTCCTGCCTTACCCCTTGTGGCATGCTGGTTATACCAGGGAGCATGTTTATTTTATTTGACACTCTGAACATGTATATCCTGTATTTTCTCATACCGTGGACTTATATATTGCAGGAAAATACATGAGAAAGGACTTAAACATGCCAAAGACAGTTCCCTCTCGAATGACTGGACCTCAAGGTTTCTTCAAGGACTGTCCATTAACCAATGTTGGTGTGCTCCAAGCCACCCTGACTGGCGAAGCTATGAAGGAAGCGGGAATCACAATACATCATACTTTCTGCTCTCCATCTCTACGCTGCATACAAACCTGTGCTGGAGTATTGAAAGGTCATTTACAAATTTAGTTCTGTTGTACAATAAATGTAACTTTAAAAAGAAAGTTTGTTTTATGTATTTACAGCTTATTTAATGACACTACAGTAGCTGAGCTGCAGGGACTAGACAGCACTAAATGAGAAGATGACTGCACTTGAGTAAAAAACATGGAACCTCTTGGCCACAAAATTGCTGTGTTCAGATAATCAATGAATGTAATGGTGTGGCACCTCCTCTTCTTTACAAGCTTCCAACTGTAACTATGCAAGCTGTAAGGATAATGTTGTACCTCCATTCCAGGTTTGGGTCAAGCAGAAAACCAACCTATAGCAATAGAGCCAGGTTTATTTGAATGGCTTGCTGGGTATCCAGATTCCCTGCCTGACTGGATGTCAATAAAAGAACTACAGGAAGCAGGCTATAACATCAAACCAAATTACAAGCCATTTGTTCGTGAAGAGGAGCTTCATGATCGACAGGAGAGTGCTGAACAGTTTTATATGCGCAGTTTCTACCTAGCACAGAGCGTCATCAGAAGCACAACAGACAGAGGTGAAACCTTTTGTTAAACATGTTCCACTTACTTTTTACATCACTTGGTAAACTGTCTTGTTCCTCAAGGTGAAAACATTGTACTTTGTCTCATCTTTATATTATGGTGTATTCCTTTCCCCTCAGTATGCAGGTTACTCTGGTTCTTCCTCTAGACACCTGTACTGTGTTTAACTGTCAGTTACCATTCTGAAGATTTGCCTGAACCCTCACAGCTCTGAATTTTATACAATTGCATTTAGTAATTAACCACAGAAGTTCCAAAACTTCTAACACTTGACCAATGTACACAGAATATCTTTCTTGAAACACAGACATAAATCATTCAATGAGAATTAATCTAGTTTCAGAAACTGTTTTGATGTACAGCTGTTCTAAAATGTAATGACACTCGACATGTTAAGACACACACACTGGGAACTGCTCGTTTAACTTCGAAAATCCATTTGATTGTTTTGTTCCTAATCCTCTATCCTGTAGTCATCCATTTTCTTTGAACAGCTGTCCTTTATCTGTGTGTTTCATATATGTCACAAATTCCAGGAGGTAACATCTTGTTGGTGGGACATGCAGCAACACTGGACGTATGCACACGCCAACTTTGTGGAGGAGCTCCTCGCACAAGTCAAGCAATGACACGTCTCATCCAGAAAATTCCATACTGCAGTATGGTATGCGTTCAAGATGTTGGTGACAACAAGTGGGAACTAAAAGACATCCCAATCCCACCAGTCACCCACTCTGAAAACATGCGGTTTGACTGGAAAATGTTATTAACATAGTATATCATGCAAAGTATGTAGAAACACTGCTTGATCAGCTGTGTTTACAGGGATGCAACTGTTAATATCCCAATCCTGCATTATGCTGTGTCCTTACAGAACCAAGTTCCAGTTGCGTGTAATTATTACGCAAAGTATACAATAATGACCATCTGGTCCCACATCTTATCATGTGTATTTGTTACAAATATTTTTATAAAAGTTCATAAAATGAAGTTGCTTCTAAACTTTCCTTAATTTATTAACAAATTCTTTGGCCATTAAAAGGATTATGAATTCTAAGCTGCACTGAACAAGAACAAAATTAAAGTATACCCCCTGTTCACTCTTTTCTTCTGTATCTGCTTCATAGAAAGAAATAGACTGTGTACCTCTAATCATTTCCCTGAGCACAGCAGCTGACACAGGAGCTTTGATGCACAGGAAACTAGCATCCACTGCGAATTTAGGGTCAGTTTTTCCCTTTCATTTCAACACACAAAATTTCATGCAGGGTCTCAGAGTGTCAACCTTCAGCTTCTAAGTAGCCCTTGTACCTTCTGACAGTATTTCTGAACTTATGACAAAGCTTGTCTTCAAATATTGGCAATTTATCTTTGAATACTATAGTTCAGTTCTTGCATTAAATGTGGTTGTTCCCCTGGACTCTATATGTGAGAGTCCCCTGCAAATAATACAAGGTGGTTCAAATATGACTGGGACTGATTTGTGTGTAAACAAGCCGCAGTCAGTTCCGGTCATATTTGAACCACCTTGTAATTGCACAGATTCAAATCTGGAAACCTGGGAGGTCACAGTCTACAAGTTATTTATAATTTCTTGAAGCAACACAGACCATGTGAATTTGTGTGCACTGACTGCACACCAGACTCCAACTTCTAAGGTCAAATGAAGGATACCATGAACTGCATGAGGATTCTCAGAACACCAATGTCTGTTATTCTTGCTGTTTACATTCCCATTTATATAAACCATACCTCATTCAAGAAAAGCACAAATTCCAGACCAAGAAATCCATTGGCAACTGATTCTTGAACCCTGTAATACCAGCTTGTTACTTCCCATTCAAAGGAAAGAGTCGTATGGCTGTAATTTTATATGAACATACTTTAACGGCTCTCTTTCCATGTGAGCTGAGGATTTTGACAGCAGGCACAAAGATTTCTTGGGGCTTGTTTCCACCTGAGTGCCAATATTTCTTTTCAGTTGGAACACAATGTGTATTTTCCTTTTGTCCAGCACTGAACTTGTCACTCAGATTTTCCACTATACTGTATACTGTTCTTGTACATGACACTGCTGATACAGGAATAGTTTTCACAAAGCTTTTGGCAACATTTTTTCTGTGATGAACGTGAACCAAGTCTCTTTGGCCAGCTAGCATCATGTTTTCCTGTGCTAGTGAACACAATGACAGATACGGTCTGTACATACTATTCACATATGTTTTCTTGAACATATCAGTAGAAACTCTTGTTCCTCAAAATGACAAATGTTGACAAGGTCATCCAATACAAACGGAAATGCAGACAGGTGTTCTGATTATGTTCTTATGGGTTGTTAAATCATATACCCTCCTAGAGCAGCTACTAGTACTTCAAGGAACATGCTGCCCCCATCTACTGCACCCCTGATCAAACCAGGTGCAGACAACACCTGTTACCTCAGCTCTTCCATCATGCAATATCGAAACACACCCCTTTTAAGGGCCTGTGTATCTTTACATTCTCTTTCTATTTTATCTTTTATTATTGCATTCAATCAATTTGACTTTTTACACTATATTTATCCTAATTTTTAACATCTAGCTATTTATCTTTACATCTTTACTTCTCTAGTTTACTCAGTGCCTTTCTACATCTTAACTTTCACTCCAAGCAAATATACCAAAGCCCCTACCCCTACCACCCACCCCTATTGGGTTGCTAACCTCTCTGGTCATCCACTACCCATGTCAGTCATTGACATATCAGTGAAATTATGGACTTCAAAAGAACATGAGGTATAGACACCTCACTAGGGGACTAAGATCTCAAATGTTACAGAAAATCAGTCCATTGGTTTAATGAATTTGCGTGACTGTAATCTATTCCCTTTCAAAATCTGAAACTAATACAGTACTAAATCTAAACATGGATATAGTACTTGGTAGCCTTACAGCCTGATTAAAAGCTATTCTGTTCATGGAATTCCACGCTAAGTCAATGTTCACTGCTCACTGTTACAATTAATGAACCCAAAGATTAAAAAATGTTCTGTATTTGAACCTGAAGTGCCCACTAACAGAACAATTTTGCTTTTCTTTATATTAAATAATGTGGGGTTGCCTTACATTCACAAATGACAAAAAATACATAAAGATCATATACAATTTAAAAATTCCTCCATTTGGAAAATTGTGTATGCACAGTGTATCAGTATGTCTTCCAGGCAATTATCACTTGCATGTTCATTGTTGTTATCACTGTTACACCTTCTAAGAGAAAAATGAGTCTAATGAATTTGTCAATAAAGAATAAAACACATTTTCCCTCAAAATTTGCCAGTGGGGAAAGGTCTTATAGTTGGGTAAATATGGTGAATATGAAGCCACCACCGCCTCCTCCTCCTTCTTCCTCTTCTTCTTTTGTACATATGTATTATATTACACACTGCTGTAAACTGTGCTATCTTTGTAGTTGTTTTTACTGGTTGTACTTTTGAAGCTTAAAAAGTATAAAACACATGTGGACCTGCATTGCATATTTCAATCAGAATAAAATATGATGTACTTAGTGTCCTGTTACTGGAGTTTGTGAAATTCACCTCATTTTTAAGTGCCATTATTTGTTCACGATGGTGTAACGGCACTTGCTGTGTGGCATGAATAAATATGAATGTATATACAAGGTTTGTTCTAAAAGTATCCGGACTGACCACAGTACATGAAGTAGATAAGGCTTACGGGGTTTTAACCCTAACTGTCTTCAACACAGTTCCCTTCCGCAGCTACACACTTCGCCCAACGTTTCTGCCACTTTTGGAAACATTTTGCATACTCCTCTTTCGGGATGTCTAATAGTGTCTTCGTTGAATTTCATTTGATGTTCTCCGTTGCCTCAAATCGGTGTCCTTTCAGAACTTTCTTAAGCCTTGGGAATAGGAAAAAGTCACACAGTGCAAGATCGGGAGAGTGTGGCGGCTGCTGCAACTGAGCGGTGCCATGTTTGGCCAAAAACTGCTGCACAAGTTGTGAAGTGTGTGTGGGACCATTGTCGTGGTGCAGGATCCAGTCGCCATCCTGCCATTTTTCCGGTCGTTTTCGGCGAACTGATTCATGCAAACATCGCAAGACCTCCATGTAGAATTCCTTGTTAATTGTTTGCCCATCAGGAGCGTACTCGTGGTGTAAGATACCCTCAGAATCAAAAAACATCAGTAACATGACCTTTGTTTTGCTTCACACCTGGCGCCCCTTCTTTAAATCGACGGAACCAGTAAAACACTTGTGTACGACCCATTGCATCTTCACCGTATGCTTGCTGCAATAAGTGATATGTTTCCTTTGCGGTTTGTCTGATTTTAAAACAAAACTTGATGCAAATGCGTTGTTCGGTATTTTCACACATCATAAAAATCGAAATGACATAAACACACGTGTTACTTCCGCGACCTACTACAGCCAACTGAGCAAACGCAGCCACTTGCAACTTGTGTCATGAGTTGCTAAGACATGTACAAACATGTCAAGCCTGGTTGTAAACACATCCCACCCACTACAATTCCAATCCGGATACTATTTGAACAAACCTCGTATATCACAAGTGATAAGATAAAGTCATCAGAGCCTTAACATGCCATTCTAGTATTCAGTAATGGGACTGAGAAAAATTACAAAATTCCAGGAGACAGACTGTTCCAGCTAAGGTCCTAACAGTTAGGAACCTCCTCCAAAGGTCTTGCAGACATTATCATCATAAGTACCCAACAGGACCTCGTTCACAGTGTGGCTGCCACGCTGTACATCATCAGCAGTGAACAGCAACTTAATTTTTATGGCATTTATCACACACTTTGTCCTTGTCTGTCAAGTGAAGAAAAACACTAATCATCTATGGAGATGTTCCCAGATTTCTTCATGTGCATCCTATGTCCCACTTCTTCAAAATGGTAACATCATACAGAAAATTCCAATCATAATTCTTTATCAACTTCAGTAACTGAGAACAATGATCAACAGTAGATATAACAGGCACAAATTATAACTACTTAAGAAAGCTGTAAGCTGTTGTTTAAAAGAAACCTGAGCATGTCCTACTTGCAAATGCTGAAGCAATACTACTCTGAAAAATGATCTAGCCAGTTCAAACTGGTCTAAGACTTGTATCAGCATGCAGTAAAGTCCAGGAGTTGCCTAGGTGGCTTTCTAGTACTGCATATTATCCTAGTCTATACATTATGCTTGGTCTGTGATTGAGTCACTGGTGATGATAGAGCTTGGCTTGTAAGTGATGTCACAATGTGTGTTTCCTTGATTCTGACAGAGCTTGGTCTGTCTAGTTTCTATGACAAGCAAATGAAAATCTTAGTCAGATGTGACAGCAACACCAGAAGGCAGCAGTCTCACAGAATTAACAAATGATTTTCTCTCAGTGTCCCAATGGTGATTTTAATGCTTGATTTGTAAGTGAAGTCACACCCATGTTATGGTTATAGGTTCAGCTGTAGTGATATTATCATCAATAAAAAATAATACTTATGGCAATGATATACATCTTAATATGGGTCATCCTGGTGTGTTCTGGTACAAATAATTGTGTTCAACTGCCTCTTAATACCTAAATTGATACATAGAGTCCATCCCTCAGTAACTCAACTGTCAGGTGAGACATCCCCGTTGTGTTGTACAGAATCATAAAATATATACGTAAAATACAGTCAAAACACAACTTACATTGCTTCAAGCAAGTTAAGAACATCTTATTAATAAAAAACATTAAACAAGTTGTGTTTGACTATACTTTACCTATATATTTTATATCTCAGCAGTACTTACTATTGTAGAGTGTATGCACAATTCAAATCTGGAGCAGTAACAGTACTAGAACTGGACCCATCATATGTCATGGTGACACAACATTCGAGTGCAAATCCACAGTTCCTATAATCATGTATGTCTTCCACATGATCAAGTCACACCTGATTTGTGATTGAATTACACTCAGGCTGCTATGGTTATGATAGACATAACATCTCTGAAGTTGTAAAAAAGTGAAAAACACCTATCATGACTTGTGATGTTTATCTGAAGAATAACACATACAGTATGCTGCATTAAGTTTTTGTGAGTTGCTGAAGTTCCTCCATTTCCTGTCCCTGAGAATATTATGGCTACCTACAGTTTATGGGGGGCTGGAATTCCTCACATTCATAAATATTTTTCTTTTTTCACATCTAAAGGAAGAGAAAGACAGCCAAAAATTTCTGCAATGGATCTGCTTTAACACCCATGGCCTCTGGTACAAACAGTACAGCACCTTACCACTGACCATCATGTGTCCATGTTTAATTTTTTATGCCAAGTTTCCATGAGCATATTATTCCCATTAATTCTGCAAAATTAAATGTTAAATACCTTTTTGTACAAACTACCAGTATATTCAACAGGTAAGGAATTATAACATATGAAAATCTCACTATTTTCAGATATTCCTAGCAAAGGAGCTCTGTATCAACCTAATACTAACAAATATGCATTGCTTTTTGATCAATTTCTTATACTTCTGTAGTTGTTAGAAGGAGACTGTAATTATCAAATTCCTCTCACAGTGACCTACTAAACAGACTTCAGGTATTTCTTAAAATTAGGTCACCCATGGTATCCACTACCAACACTAAAAAAAAAAAAAAAGATTCTGGTGCATATTTATTGTATTGAAAAATAAACTGTACAATATGAAGTAACAATGACATTTATGGCAACTGAATTTGTACACAGAATATATGTATATTATAAATGTTTATAAAAAACTTACTGTACAAGATTTTGCACCTTCAGAGATTATTTTGAAGTTGTACCTCTTCTGCCCCCAGACCCTTCACCCTGTTAAGAAACAATACTGAAAATAACTGTACACATTAACCACTGGAATGTCTTGCACAATACACTGTCAGCTACCAACAACCATTTCATTAAGCACAATGGAAGTACTCAAGAGGCTTTTGTACTTAGAAGACTTGACACCTGTTCAGGTATATAACAAAGGTTTTTCATGAGTTCTGGGATTTCCATCATGGTGAAAATTAAGATTATGGTCTTCTGGGTCATGAATAGGCTTGAACATTTGTAAGTGGTCAACAATGCTTCAAAGTAACATACTGTTTCATTCCTCAGAGCTTAAGTGTCTATGGGGATAGGTTTAGCAGGTTCCTCCCAAACATTAGCAACCACCTACAAAACTACAGAACACAGTGTCATTACACACACCACCACCTCAGGCTCTCGAAGTCCCTCCAGACAAATGCTTGAATGACATACCCTGTTCATGATGCCTTCAGAGTTATGGACAGCTATCAGTGTCACCCCTACTTGCAGGTCACATGATCAACATGTCCATTTTTATACCAGAATAACAGAGATGTAGGCAATCTGATGCAGTAAAATATACACAAAGGGTGTGGTTAATGTTTTAATTAATTTGACCAGTGACTGGTGGTAAGCAGTGACACAAATCATATCACAGTACAGATGAATATCTTCAGCTGGATTGTTCTGAAATCCCTGTTTCAGGTAAGAGTTATTGTAATACTATGCACACTAAACTATTTCCAATATATTCACATGCTCCAGTGTATCTCCAGTCTGTTTTAATTGCCTTGAAATAAAGCAAAAGTTTATTATCCAGACAATCCCTATAATATGCTTTACTCTATACATCCTTCTGCTATGACACTAATATACTGAAATAAAATACAAACCATCAATCACAAAGCCATATTTGAGTTACTTGTTGTTTAGTACAACATGTTTCGGCTGACACAGTCATCTAAGATACCTAACAATGTACTACATATTAAATAACTGAAATACTGAGTTGTGTTGGACAGTCTTTGTATTATTTCAACACCCGTAATAAGCAGCTGCCAAACATCACTCCACAAAATTTGGTCCAAGCAGCTAATTGTAGAGTATGCCACTCCATACATTTGCCATAAACGTCTTTGCGCTACTTTATACGGATTTTGCTCAGACCAAGAGCAATAAGAATTCTTTTGTTATTAATACCATCACATGTAAATTCATCCTCATCTGCAGCAGAATGTCAGGCAGGATCTGTAGCCAGGGGTGCAGCCATTCAGAAAATTGTACACAGCTGGCAGGATTTCCAGGTAAAAGGTTTCATACTACATGGAAGTGATAAGGGCAAAAACCAGAAATGCACAAAATTTGTGCAGGCATGTTGGAAAGTCTGTGTATGCTTGCAAGTCCACTTCACTGCACTGCATCCAGAACATCACCTTCACCAAGCCACAGTTATCCATATTCTAGATTCCCTTGCGAGAAGGAACCTTCAAAGTGCATCTACAATCTGATACATGTGTTCACGTAACACCCTAAGACCTGGATATCACTGCTGGTATTCCAATGTGCAGCCCTACCACTTGCATGGCAGACAGTGCATAAAATGGCTTTGGCATAATGCTCATCTGTAAGTGTTAAGAGGCATTTCCATAACACTGCTCTGCAATGAAAAACAAACACACCACCCAAGACATACCAACAGGCTGAGAATCATGGGTACAGTGGTATCAACTCATACACTAACACTCAACTCAGTCAAGGTTACAGCTCACTTAGCTCAACATGACATGAACTATGGTTTAAAACCTCTAGAATATGCTCCTGAAGTTGGACCAATACAATGCAAAACTTGTGTAGCAAGCGCATATGTCTGTGTGTGTATACACATGCACACACAATATTTAGTATGTTCATTTTTATTTTTGTGTAGGTTGAAGGTCAGTGTGTTTGGCCATAATATAATATGTATATGGAGATGTGACATATTTACCTTGTGTATGCAACTGGTTGGAAGTTCCTCTATCTGTAGATATGGTCTAATGACAGTGGTCAGGCTGAAACATGTAACCAACCAAAGTGAACATACAGGCCTACACAAGCTGCTGTTTCACAGAAGAAAATATACATTATGGCTATTTTAAGATCATATCAAAGAATTTTAGAGATAAAACAACATCTGGGAGGCCACTGACTTAGATGAAACTAGTGAAGGCACGTAGCAACACAGAAATGACAGATGGAAAAAACATCACTGACTTCTATGGACACGGGATACAGAAACAGTCCTCATGGCTTAATTGTCTCAGCCTCCACAGGGACAATGCATACAAACAGTCTGAATGATACAGTAACCTCACATTAACCAAAATCAACACCACTTGAATCAGTCTCCTTCTTAAACCACTGCCGGACATTGCCAGCATCTAGCCAGTTGGTACAATGAAATCAATTCTCTATCACTTGCAACTGCATTCTAAAAGTCAGCAATTTCCCATCCACATTAAACAAATTATTATTTACTGCATACTTACAATAATAAATCTATCAGCCAGTTGGTTGACTTACCAGTCACATTTATTGCACATGTCCTCCTTCCTTCAGCTTGACGATCAGCTGATCAACATCAGGCAGAATGACACCAGCCTGCCGGGTTGGAGGATCTTCGACGCTCAGTACTTCAATACGAGCAGTTGTATCCACACCCAAGTCTTTTGGACTTACTTTTTTTATTGGTTTCTTTTTGGCTTTCTGTAAATAATTTGGATGTCAGTAGTACACAAGCCACAACATTCAGTGTCTTCCTAACAAACATTATTATAAATATGCCACTCCAATTGAACTTTTCCCACAATCCCATTAAATTATGACATTCTAACATTGTTACCCTTCAGCAAATGGTTCTGTGATTATCCTGAAGGAGGAAAGGGGGGGCAAAAATCTACTCAAGTGATTTTTTTTAAATTTTCTATTCTGTGCATTCTTTATGACATCAGATACCTTTTTAATACCAACTAAATGCAAAGTATCTGTTATATACATATGTTCAATGACTATCTCCTACATGTTTCAGTGCTTGTGCACCATCATCAGTGAGAACAACTATGTCAGTTACTTGAAAAAACCAACTACTATCATGACATTGTCATCTACGGGTTCAATTCTATAGCTTTTAAGTCATGAACACAAATAAACAATAATAACAATAATCCTTATCAGTCAGCACAGAAGCAATCCAGATGAATGGACATATGTAAGAACCATCACCAGTACTGAATGGGAAGTACATAAGTTAACAATCTTCCACAAAATTGTGGCAAGTCAAATACTTCTATAAACAGGCTGGACTGGAAGATATACCTATTTTGTGAGAAATCATGGTTAATCAAAAAACACAGTAATATGCCAGTTCAAATGTCAACTTGAAAATGGTAAGAAAGCAGAACACAAATATAATGAGATGCATGTAGTTAACCCTTTCCCCTCCCTAACGCTCCAAAGCGCTCGGAATTTAAATGTCCCCTCCCCCTCTAAACGCTCTAAAGCACTCTTCCTGCGCTTTTCCTGATTTTATTGCGTTGTGTGATCGTAACAGGCCGTCTCTGTTCACTGAGGTGATGACATCACTCAGTAAGCATGCCTGCACGACTGTAAGCATGATGCAAGCATA
>Ga0123357_10010193_pt1 | contig 11932 bp, 12 predicted proteins | sample TergutEmb28metaG_FD_89873 | JGI IMG/M metagenome (GOLD analysis project Ga0123357, IMG submission 89873) | Embiratermes neotenicus P4 segment gut microbial communities from Petit-Saut dam, French Guiana - Emb289 P4 | ecosystem: Host-associated > Arthropoda: Insects > Digestive system > Gut ...
CACCGGATCGACCACGCTGACACCCATCGGCAGTTGCTCCGCGGCCGCGAGGGCGACGGGCACCATGTCGCCATAGGCAACCAGCAAAACGTCATCGCCAGGTGTCAGGATATCTAAGCCGTCGATCTGTTCAACAGGCTCCCGATCGTCTGGCACGGATCCCTTCGCGAAACGCAGGACGACGGGGCCGTCCCAGTCGAGAGCGGTCGTCAGAGCCTCGCCAAGACGCTTTCGGTCGCGAGGCGCCACCAGGCGAAGACCCGGCACCAGGCCAGCGAGCGCCACGTCCCACTGACCATGATGGCTGGCGCCATCGGGCCCGGTCACTCCAGCACGGTCAAGCACGAAAGTGACGCCGGCATGGTGAAGGCCCACATCCATGACCAATTGGTCAAACGCTCGGTTGAGGAACGTCGAATACACCGCAACCACCGGGTGCAGTCCGGCCACCGACATACCAGCCGCTGCCGTCACCGCGTGCTGCTCGGCTATGCCCACGTCGAACACCCGATTCGGGAAGCGTTCGGCGAACGCCCCAAGCCCTGTCGGGCCGAGCATGGCCGCCGTCAACGCAACCACCTTGGGACGGTCGGCAGCCAGGCGCACCAACTCGTCCGAAAAGGCGTCAGTCCAAGTTCTGCACTCCGATGGCAGGCGCTCCCCTGTCGTCTCGTCGAGGTGGTCGACGGCATGGAACCGTTCACGGTCATTCTCTGCCGCGTCCATTCCGCGGCCTTTACGCGTGATCGCGTGGACGATCACCGGGCCGTGATATCGCTTGGCTTGACGCAAGGCCTTCTCGGTGGCCTTGATGTCATGCCCATCGAATGGCCCGATGTACTTGATGCCCAAGTCCGAGAACATGGACTGCGGCACCAGAAGGTCCTTCAGGCCCGCCCGGATAGCTTCCAGCATGTTGTAGGCAGTCTCGCCGACGCCCGGCATGCGGCGCACCATATGGCCGATACCGCGCATCGTGAACTCGTACCGCGGGTCGGTGCGCAGGCCAGAGAATTGCTTGGCCAACCCGCCTACCGTGGGCTGGTATGACCGTCCATTGTCGTTGACGACGATCACGATCGGCAGGTCGTCCACCGCGATGTTGTTGAGCGCCTCCCAAGCCATGCCACCGGTCAATGATCCGTCACCAACGACGGCGACGACCTTTCGGTCTGTTTGTCCCTGCAGGTGAAACGCCCTGGCGATGCCTTCAGCCCAGGAAAGCGCAGTTGAAGCATGGGAGTTTTCGACCCAGTCGTGTTCCGACTCGGCCCGTGACGGGTAGCCTGACAACCCACCGGCCTGCCTCAACGTGTCGAACTGATCGGCCCGTCCAGTCAACATCTTGTGGACGTAGGACTGATGGCCGGTGTCGAAGATTATCGGGTCTTTTGGCGAGTCGAACACCCGGTGCAGCGCTATCGTCAGTTCAACAACGCCCAGGTTCGACCCTAGGTGCCCGCCTGTGCGTCCGACGTGTGTTACCAGTGAGCGGCGTATCTCGTCCGCCAGTTCGTTCAGCTCAGCCGGTTTTAGTGCGCGCAGATCGGCTGGGCATTTGATTACGTCGAGCAACGGCACACGTCCTATCCTAGTGGCCCCGATCAACCTTCGGTGACGAAGGTGGCCACACACTCCACGTGCGAGGTCATGGGGAACATGTCTAGTGCCTTAAGTCCGCTCAAAACGTAGCCAACACTGGCCAGCGTCGCGGTGTCGCGCCCCAGGGCTGCCTCGTCGCAGGCTACGTAGGCAATGGCGCGCGGATGGGCCGCAGCGATGCGCTCGACCACCTTTCGGCCCGCGCCAGACCTGGGTGGGTCGAGCACCACCAGGTCAGCTTTCGAGGGCCAAGGCTCGCGCTCCACTCGTCCGGCCTCGAACCAGGCTGCCGGCACATTGCGCCGCGCCAGTGAAGTGGCCGCGCGGTCGCTCTCCAATCCGAAGACTTCCACACCGCAATCGGTCAGCGACCCCGCAAACAGCCCCACGCCGCAGTACAGGTCTAATACCCGCTCCCCTGGCTGGGGCTGCAATGCCTCCAAAACGGCCCTAGACAAAGCGTCAGCCGCCCCGGGGTGTACCTGCCAAAAACCATCCGCCCGCACCTTGTAGCCCCGTCCCAGGGCGCGCTGCGTCACAACCTCTTCACCCCTCAGGACGCCCCAGCCTGGCGACCAGACGGTGGCGCCATCAGCCACCGTGACACAGATCTCTGCTTGGTCGTCCAAGTCGGCCGCTTTCTTCAGTTCGACCAGTTCGTCAGGCGACGGGCCACCGGGGGCCGCCAGTGGGCAACCTGCCGGCGGCAGCGCCACCAGGTCATGCGAGCGCGCACCCCTCAGGCCGACAACATCACCGTCGGTAAGGTAACGCATGCGTGTGCGCCAGCCCAGCCCGTCGACGTCCCCAGGGACTGGCTCAACAGTGACGTCGACGTGACGCTGGCCTAGGCGCCACATCTGTTCGGCAACAACCTCGGCTTTCAACTTCCGCTGCCTCGCAAGGTCGACGTGTTGCCAGTCGCAGCCGCCACACAGCCCGGCCACTGGGCAAGGTGAGGCGACCCGGTCGGGTGACGGTTCGACGACATCAGTCACGGTACCCCGCCACCAGGTGGCGTGGCTGTTGTCCGTCACCGCTATTTCGACGACCTCGCCCGGAATGCCGCCGCGGACAAAGACAACTCGCCCATCGTCCAGACGGGCCACGGACTCCCCGCCCTTGGCGATCGAAGACAAACTCACTTGCACGATGACAAGACTAGTCACCGCCTAGGGCGTGTCTGGCCTATTCCCTTAGACTTGATCTGTGCACATCGTCATCATGGGCTGCGGCCGCGTTGGATCGTCGCTTGCCCGCATTCTTGAGAGGCACGGCGAAACGGTCGCGGTCATCGACCTCGACGTCGAGGCGTTCCGTCGACTCGGCCCTGATTTTGAGGGACGCACTGTCAAGGGTGCCGGCTTCGACCGCGACGTGCTGATCAAGGCCGGCATAAAGCAGGCGGGAGGGTTCGCCGCCCTCAGCTCCGGCGACAACTCCAATATTCTGGCTGCCCGCGTAGTCCGGGACGAATTCGGCCTGCAGAATGTTGTGGCCCGCATATACGACTCCGGCCGGGCCGACATCTACGAAAAGCTCGGCATACCGACAGTCGCGACGGTACGGTGGGCCGCCGTCCAGGCCATGAGTCACCTACTGCCGATGGTGGCCGAGCCGGTGTGGCGCGACCCATCCGGGTCAACATTGATATTGCAGGCCCCGCTCGATGCGCGTTGGATCGGACGATCCGTCGCCGACATCGAGCATGACACAGGCGCCCGTATCCCGACCATCGTCCGCCTGGGCACAGGCATGGTGCCCTCGGCTGAAACCATTGTTGAAGCTGGGGACGTCATCTACTTGAGCGTGGCGGTCGATGGTCTGGCCAAGTTGAGGTCGGTGTTGCAATGAGAGTTGCGATTGTTGGTGCAGGAGATGTCGGACGGGCCATAGCCCGCGACTTGATCAACCAGGGCCATGATGTGTTGCTGATCGAGCAAAACCCCCACGCCGTGCGATCAGACACGGTGCCCGAAGCAGAGTGGCTGATGGCGGACGGGTGCGAGCTGGAGTCGCTTCACGAAGCTGAGCTTCAAACCTGCGATGTCTGCGTCGCCGCGACCGGGGACGACAAAGCCAACCTGGTGCACTCCTTGCTGGCCAAGACCGAGTTCGGCGTGCCGCGTACGGTGGCCCGCATAAATCACCCCGAAAACGAGTGGCTCTTCACAGACAAGTGGGGTGTCGACGTGGCCGTCTCAATCCCGCGCATCATGAGTGCGCTGGTCGAGGAGGCGGTTTCAGTCGACGACGCCGTGAAACGTCACTTCGCCTGATTCGGCAGGTTGGCGGCCAAGGACGCCGGAATCTCCATACCGATCAACTCGCCTGGCACCTTCGGCGTGTCGCCGCGTCGCACAACCAAATTGCAGAAGAACTCGAACAGCATTTGCGCGTCATCACCCGATTTATCAGAGTTGACAGCCTGACCCATGAGGACGCCGCGCAGTAACCATTTCGGGCCTTGCGCCAACCATGTCACGCTGCGCTGCTTTATGTCGCGGCCATCGGACGCCTTACCGGGCAGCACGCGCCGGATCTGCGTGCCCAGTGGGCCTTTCTCCAGTGTCATCGTGCCACCCGCTGCCTCGGCGGCCGCAGCCATCTCGTCGCGAACCTGCGACAGCATAGAGCCGCGTGCCGGCGCCGCGAACAGCGCCACCTCGAGAGCCGACTTCTTGTCCACCACCATCAGCGCCTGGACCTCGCTGGTGGCCTGGTTGATCTGAAGCTGAAGCTGCATGTCATCGAAAGGCGTCACAATGAGGGATCCGAAATCGATGCGCTGCACGTCGTCGGCATCCAGGTCAACTTCGCTGATGTCGAACGGTCCGTCTTCACGCCAGTCACGGGAGGCGTCCAAGGTTAGCCACTCGTCCTGCTCGTCCGCCTCGTCGACAGCGTCTTCCGGCTCGTCATCGGCGTCTTCTGCATCGTCGACTTCAGCGTCCTCAGTCTTGTCGTCTTCAACGTCATCGGCGACTGGCGCTTCCACGTCGTCGTTCTTCTTTCGTCCGAACATCATTCTCCTAAACGGTATTTGCTGTCTCCAGCCTAGTAGACTCATGCCAGAAGGAGTCACAATGAGTATCGGCAACAAGATCGCTTTCGCCATCGTCGGCGCCGTCACCGCCGCTGTAGCCGACAAGGTCCTCAACGGCACTTGGACGCGTCTCACCGGCAACAAGCCACCGAATCTTTCAGACCCAGACGAGCCTGCCGCGCGCACTTTGGCTTGGATCGGCATCAGCGGCTTGGTGATGGCCGGTACTCAGATTTTTCTGAATCGTCTCGGTGTAAGCCGTTGGCAGGCCAAAGCCAAGCCTCTGGTTGTCCAAATAGGTAAGACCAAGCGCAAGTGACCGTTCGGTCACATTAGACGCAGTCGACGCAGTATTCCTGACCATCGCGCACGGCCGCGATTTGGGTCCGATTCTTGACAAGGAAGCAACCGGCACAGATGAACTCATCAGCCTGCCGAGGCAACACTCGTACCGTCAATTCCTCGTGAGAAAGGTCAGCTCCCGGCAGTTCGAACGACTCGGCCGCCTCGACCTCATCCTCGTCAACTTGGCCGGATTGTTTGTCATTGCGCCGCGACTTGAGTTCCTCGATTGAGTCTTCGGGAACCTCTTCATCTGGCTTGCGTGGGGCGTCGTAATCGGTCGCCATGGCTTCCTTCCATCTGCGTTCTCTCGGGCCGGGGGGATGACACCCAGAGGCCCAGTATTTTAAGCCCATCTCGCGCAACTTTCCAGCCCAAACGCAGTGTGTCTCAAATCGCGTGACAATATGTGTCAAATTTCGACACTCTCAAGCGTCGCTCCAGGCTTGGATGATCGCCAGATCAGCAACCAGGCCCGCCTGCCTATAGGCTTATGGGTGAAGGAAAGGCCAGCATGACCGATGCGTTGTCACCGCGCGAGATTCAGTCGCGCATCCGGGCTGGTGCATCCGCACAGGACGTCGCAGATAGCTCCGGCATGCCGGTATCGGCGGTTGAGCCGTTCGCCGGGCCAGTGTTGGCCGAGCGGGCGTATATCGCGAACCAGGCCACCAGAGGGCAGGTGCACCGCTCAACCACGTCGACTCACCAGACCTTGGCGGAGATTGTTGGCGACCGGCTCGCGGGGCGGGGTCTGACCAGCGCAGACGTCGCCTGGGATGCTTGGCGCGGTAATGACCGTCTTTGGACGTTGCGCGCCTCCTACCGTTCCGGCTCGTCCTTGCATGAGGGAGTCTTCCGCTATGACCCGGCCGGCCGGTTCTCGACCGCCGCCAATGACGAAGCCCGCTGGCTCGTTGGCGAGCCTTCGTCGGCGCATGGCCCACAGCGTGGACGCCGTCCGGTCGCTCGCGATGTAGACAGCGAGCCGACTATCGATCTGGACCCGGCCCGCCTCAGCGCAGCGATCGACTTCGAACCCGACGACTACTCCCCCGCCAAACTAGCGGAGGTGGACGGCATTTTCGACCTGGTAACCGAGCCAGAAATCGGCATGGACGTTCTGTACGACATGCTCGCCGGCTTCAATGAGGATTCTGTGCGGATTTACGAAGGGTTGACGCGCACGACGACCAAAGCTCCGGCCGAGGCAGCGCCAACAGATGGCGCCCCGGCGACGAAAGCGCCCCGCACCAAGCCCTCCGAGGCGCAACCCAGCGAGTTGCCGACGAAACCGCACGATGAGGCCAAAGAGCCCACGCAGCGCATCCCGAAGTCGAAGAAACGGGCCACCGTCCCAACCTGGGACGAGATCATGTTCGGCAGCCCGCAGACGGGCTAGTCGAACGGCAGCACAGCCGGGCTGAGTGTCGTGCCCGTCGGCTTGGCCTGATGAAGCCTGTGGTGAACGCGGCACAGCACCTGGTATTGGACAGTTCCACTGGCCTCACCACCGTCCATGTCACCAACCATCACCTGAGGGCCGTCCACCACCATGACGCCGTCTATGACGCGGGCGGTGTGGGTTCCTGGGCGCCCGCACCAGCACAGGGGCTGTATCGGTGTCATTTCCATGCGATCGGCCACTTCGACCAGCCGCTTCGAACCGGCCCAGAGTTCGGTGCGGCAATCAGTCAGCAGGCCGAAACAGAACACGTCGACGTCCCATTCATCCGCGGCCAGCGCCAGTTCGTCGATCTGGCTTGGCGTGTAGAACTGGGCCTCGTCGCACACAAGGAAATCGATGCGCTCGCCCCGCTCGCGAAGGTCCCGGATGAAGTCAAGGAAGCTGAAATCCAGGTCCACCTCGATGGCGGTCTCGTCCAGGCCGATGCGCGACGTGATGTGGGCTTCACCGCCCCGATCCTGACTGGTGAAAAGCCAGCCCTTGCGATCGTGAGACGACTGCGTGTGCGCCATCTGCAGAGCCAACGTCGACTTGCCGGAGTCCATCGGCCCCGCGAAGAAAACAAGTTGGCGGGGTGCTGTCGTCATACCATGCCTTTCAGTAATGGGACCAGGCGCTCCTGATCGGTGAGCGATCCGTGCATACCGATCATTTGTGCTTCGCGAGGACGCGAGGACGTCAATGCGACCCAGTCGTCGTGCAACGCCACGACAACGTCGCCGAAACGTGTCGCGACATCTGGTGTCGGCGGCGTTGCACCAAACAATGGTAAGGCCTGTTCCCTCGTGAACACATCCGCGCGGCCGCCCCACCATTTTGCCCAACGAGTGGCCACCGCCTCCGGCTCAGTGGTGTACAGGTAGCGGAATCGGGCCTCCCCCGCCACCAGGTCGATGTCTTGTGCCAATTCGGGCTCGTCATCGATGAGCACCTTGTGGGTTGGTGCAACATCGACCATCCCGTGATCGCCGGTAATCGTGAGGGTCGTGCCAGTCGGCAGGGTTTCAAGCAGTTGGCCAACGAACCCGTCAATGCGACGAAGCTGGCGTCGCCAAGCTGACGAACGCCACCCGCGGGCATGTCCGGCATGATCCAGGCTGCGGGCGTACACATAGGTCAGCGGATGCGTCTTGACAGCATCGGCGACCAGGGCGGTCTGTTCCTCCCAGTCGTTTTCATGCTCGATGCCGACGAAGTCAGCCCCGCGCAGGATTGCCCTTGTCAAGCCGGAGTTCGCGAAAACCGACGGCACAACCACTGCTGTCGGTATACCTTGCGCGCCCAGGCGCTCAAACCAGGTTGGCACCGGCTGTGCGGTCTCCGGAATGAAACTTGGGTCGTCCCACAGCATGGTGTTCATGGCAAAACCGGGACGGGTCCTGAAGGCGAAGCCGACAAGGCCGTGCTGGGCTGTGTCCACACCGGTCAGCAGGCACGTGATGGAAGCTGATGTCGTCGACGGCAGGCCCGTCATAAGGTCTGTTCGCGGCAGTGATGCCATGGTAGGCGCCAGTGATGGATCATCGTCAAGGTTGAACGAGCCCAACCCGTCGATCAGCAGCAAGACACTGCTATGTGTGCCCAGGTGCGCGGCAGCATCAGCGATGACGCCGGTCAGCCCAGGCATTTCGTTCACACACTAATCTTCCCACACTGCGGCGGCGTGCCGAATGTTGCTTTCATGTTGACCGTTGGCAAAATTGGTAGACGCCGAAGGAGGACTATGACCACCACCCTGTTGTCCGACACCGACACGCAAGGACGCATCCAGGATACGGATATCAGCTCCGAGATGGAGTCGAGCTATCTCGAATATGCCTACTCTGTCATCTACGCGCGAGCCCTGCCTGATGCTCGCGACGGGCTGAAACCTGTCCAACGGCGCATCCTGTACTCGATGGATGACGAAGGCTTGCGCCCCGACAAGGCATTCGTCAAGTGTGCCCGCGTCGTCGGCAACGTCATGGGTAAACTGCACCCGCACGGCGATGCGGCGATTTATGACGCGATGGTGCGGCTGGGCCAACCTTGGGCGATGCGGCTGCCGCTGGTTGAGGGACACGGCAATTTCGGTTCGTTGGACGCCGGGCCGGCCGCGCCCCGCTACACCGAATGCCGCATGGCTCCGGCCGCCTTGGCGATGTGTGACGGCCTGGATGAGGACACCGTCGATTTCCGTCCCAACTATGACGGCAAAGAGCTGGAGCCGGTCGTCCTGCCGGCGGCCTTCCCCAATTTGTTGGTCAACGGCGCGTCTGGAATTGCCGTGGGCATGGCTACCAACATGGCGCCCCACAATCTCGGCGAAGTGGTGGCGGCGTTGCGGCATATGTTGGACCACCCGGACGCCAGCCTGGACGACTTGATGCGGTTCGTCCCGGGCCCGGATTTCGCGTCTGGTGGCAAGATCGTCGGCCTGGACGGGGTGCGCGACGCCTATGCCACGGGACGCGGCACCATGAAGCTGCGGGCCACGGCGCGAATCGAGCAGGTGAACCCACGCCGGCGTGGCATTGTCGTCACGGAACTGCCGACGATGATCGGGCCAGAGAAGATCATTGAGCAGATCAAGGCCTTGGTGGGGGCCAAGAAACTGACGGGGATAGCGGACGTCAAGGACCTGACGGACCTGAAGAACGGGCTGCGCCTGGTGATTGAGGTGAAGAACGGCATCAATCCGGACGCCCTGTTGGAGCAGTTGTACAAGTCGACAAAGCTGGAAGATTCATTCGCCATCAACGCGGTCGCCCTGGTGGATGGTCAGCCCCGCACGCTGGGGTTGAAGCAGCTACTGGAGGTCTATTTGGACCACCGGCTGGGTGTCACACTGCGGCGCACGAAACACCAGTTGGCCAAGGCTGAGGCCCGTCTACACCTGGTAGAGGGCTTGCTGCTGGCGATGGTTGACATTGACGTTGTCATCAACATCATCCGCAACTCGGACGAGGCCAACCAGGCCAAGCAGCGCCTGATGGGGGCATTCGACCTCACGGATGCCCAGGCCACCTACATTCTGGACATGCAATTGCGCCAGTTGACGCGGCTCAGCACCATTCGCCTGGAGGCCGAGCGCGACCAGTTGCGCGAGCGAATCACCGAACTGAGCGCCATCATCGACGACCCCGCGAAGCTGCGCCACCTGGTGGGCGAGCAGTTGGCCGAAGTGGCCCAGACCTATGGCGACGCCCGGCGCACCGTCCTGCTTGAGGGTGGCGGCGTTGTGCAGGCGGTCGCTGCGACGCCGCTGGAGATACCGGACGGGCCGTGTGTGGTGATGTTGTCGTCGGCCGGTCTGCTGGGACGGGTTGATCTGCCGGAGGGTGCGGCCAGCCCGTCACCCCATGGGCCGCGAGCCAACCATGACGTGCTGGTTTCGCAGGTGACGACGACGGCGCACGGCGTCTTTGGTTTGGTTACTAACCGCGGGCGCCTGTTGAAGTACGCCGCCTTGGCGCTACCCACCGTCCCCTTGACGGCCGTGGTGCCTAACCTGCAAGGGGGCTCCCCTGTTGGCGAGTTGGTGGCCTTGGACAAGGGCGAGCGGGTACTGGCGGCTGTGCCGCTGGACGAGTCGTCAGTGCTGGCGCTGGGCACCAAGGGCGGGGTCGTCAAGCGCCTCAACCCCGAGATACTTGGCAAGGACAGTTGGGACATCATCAGACTGGATGACGGCGACGAGCTTGTCGGCGCCTGCGCGCCCGCTGACGGGGACGAGCTAGTGTTCGTCACGTCGGATGCCCAATTGCTGCACTTCCCGGCAAGCGCGGTGCGCCCACAAGGACGCCCGGGCGGTGGCATGGCGGGCATCAAGCTGACCATCGGGGCCTGGGCCATTTGGTTCGGGGCCTTACCGCCCACCAACGAACCGGAGGGTGCCGTAGTTGTTACCGTCTCGGGCACAACATCGGCCCTCCCCGGCACCCAGGCCGGCAACGTCAAGGTGACGCCGTTCAGCGAGTACCCCGGCAAGGGACGTGCCACCGGCGGCGTCCGCTGCCACCGCTTCCTGAAAGGCGAGGACACGCTGCTGATCGCCTGGGTGGGTGCGGCCCCAGCGGCAGCCGCCTCCCCCGCCGGCACCCCGATAGACCTGCCCCCAGCCACTGGCCGCCGGGATGGCTCCGGCACCCCAACAATGCAACCAATAGCTGCGGTCTCGACAAGAAGTCTCGGCTGATCATCTGATGCTAGAATCTGATGCATGAGAACGACATTGACTATCGACCAGGATGTCATGCTTGCAGCCAGGGATTTTGCGATCGCGGAGCGGCGCACTATTGGCGAAGTGATTTCAGGTTGGGCGCGCACCGGTTTGACATCGCGTCGATCTGTCCCAGCCAGCCCGGACGATGACTGGCTGATCGCCAACGGTTTGGCGCTCCTCCCCCGTCGCGATGTCACTGTCACCAGTGCAGACGTCGATCGGCTGCGCGATGAGTTGTTCGTATGACCACCGCATTGTTAGACACAAGCACCCTGATCGCGCTGCTTGATCCGTCACACACCTTTCACGCTGCTGTGGCGAAGTGGTTTCGCAGCCATGCCGATCAGAGTTGGGCCACATGCCCGCTCACCCAGAACGGGTTTGTACGGATAGTTTCACACCCGTCCTACCCACAATCTATCGCTGTTGGCGATGCCATAGCGAGCATGCGAACAGTGTGCAGCCATGCGAAACACAGTTTCTGGGCCGACGACATCACCGTCGCCGACAAGACTGTCTTTGACCATGATCACCTGCTGAGTTCAGGCCAAGTTACCGACACATACCTGCTCGGGCTAGCTGCAAGGCATGATGGATGTTTGGTCACGCTAGATCGGCGCATCGACATCGCCACTGTTCGCGCAGCCACCGCGGCAAACCTGCTCGTCCTTGATCCACGCGCATAGAAAAGTCGGCTGTCGCCCGGCCCCATCAAACCAAAGTTGAGTCATGCTTGATGCGTCAAACACAGCCCGTCTGAACGCGACTGACAGACTGAGCTGCGCGAAGTCGTCACTGAACCAACTGGGCCGTCGTAGTTACAGTTGCGAATCCACCACAGTCGAGATTGAAGGCTGTTGCCCGCATCAGTTCGGCGGCGGTGATCCGGTCTTCGGTGTCGGCCGCCGTTCTGACAAGATCGAAGGTGCGCGTCGCGTCCAGCGGCACGGTCACACGGAAACCCAAGTTTCCGCCCATGCGGGCGGTGGTCTCGACGCACATGTTCGTCTGTATTCCGCAGCAGACGATGTCGGTGATTTGCTGGTCATGCAACCAGTCAGCCAATGACAGTTGCCCAAGAAAGGCAGAGTTGACCGTCTTTGCGACCAGCAGGTCGTACCCGCTGTCTGCGACAAAATCCTTCAACTGGTTGCCAGGCTGCCCGGACGCCAGGGGCGACGCGGGGTTGACAGAGTCGTGACGGACGGCGACGATTGGTCCCATGTTGGCGTCTTGCCAATGCTTGATCAGCCGCGCAATATTGGCCTCG
>Ga0123357_10010195_pt1 | contig 11931 bp, 5 predicted proteins | sample TergutEmb28metaG_FD_89873 | JGI IMG/M metagenome (GOLD analysis project Ga0123357, IMG submission 89873) | Embiratermes neotenicus P4 segment gut microbial communities from Petit-Saut dam, French Guiana - Emb289 P4 | ecosystem: Host-associated > Arthropoda: Insects > Digestive system > Gut ...
CGAGACGGTCACTTTGCGCATGTGCAGTGACTTCCTCTATCAATTGAGAAGCCACAGACACCATTTCGTGAAATTTGTGTTATGTTTATGTTTGTTCCTGTGCGTTAAACATGTTTAAGACAACTGAAGGGGCCGCCGACTGTCAAATATGGTCTGTAATTCGTTTTTTGAACGCTAGGAATGTGCTACCAAGTAAGATTCATCACCAGATCTGTCAAATGTATGGTGACAATGCGATGAATGATGGCATGGTTAGGAAATATGTTTGGATGTTCAATGAAGGACGAGAAAACGTGCACGATGAGGCATGAAGTGAGCGTCCATCTTTGGTGAATGATGAGTTGGTGCGTAAGGTCAACGTAAGAGTGCGTGACGACAAACGTTTCACAATATCTGATCTGTCCCTGCACTTTCCTCAGATTTCAAGGGCTCTACTCCATGACATTGTCAGTAGGCATTTTGGGTCGCAGGCGGCCGCATTCTATGAGGAGGGTATACAAAAACTTGTGCCCCGCTTAGATAAGTGCCTCAATAATGGCGGCGAATAGGCGGAAAAATAGTTTTAAGAATGCAGAATCTGATAACAATAAAATTTTATACGAAACCTTACTCGATTTTTTTACAGCGAAACGGTGCTTACTTTCTGAATAAGCCTCGTACAATGTTGTGACAATACGTGTTCAACATGCTAATATTATACTTGGGTACATAGGGTGAACAGTCCTGAGGAAGGCCCAGTGTCCTGTTTTGGTAGTGTTCCTGTGTCGTGGCTGGTATGCACTTGGTGTTATTGAAGAGATGTCTAATACATGCAAATGCGCGGAATGGAATACGTCAATAAAACTTTTAACCGTGTTCACCAAAAATCGCCGCTGAATCTAATTCTGAGCCAGCTTACTTCAGTCCAAAATTCCACAACCTTTACCATCAGGACATGCATAGATATTAATATTATCCTCCCATCTACGACTACAATTTTCCAAGCGGTCCCTTTCCTTCGCGACTTCCGACCCTGCAGAAAGCTTTACATATACCCCCAGTACTACAGAAAATCCTACCAAACTGGTACGTACATGAAAATTATAGCGCCGAGAGGCTTCCGACAGGAATAATATGTGCCATTGTCTTGCATTACAAACGGATCTTTCAAATTAACTTGCTGATCTAATCAACCTCTTTAATATGCACACCTCAGCGAGTAACCTAGCAACAGGTTCTTTAAATATGTCGTCAATTTTCTTAATTATGGTAGTCACGTATGTAACCCGTGGACATGCCAATTACTTATCGTTTTAACATCATCAGCTGCCTAGCTTAATTACTGCTCATGTGTGTGTGTGTGTGTGTGTGTGTGTGTGTGTGTGTGTGTGTGTAAACCTTTGCATGCTATTCTGACCGTGACACTGTGAAGCCATTGTTCTCTTGTTATTACAGAACAGTTGTGAGGTCACTCACTGGTTTCACCTGCACTTTATACCAGACCTGACAGAGCATCGATATGATACACGAAGCCTTATAACGGTTCCTTTATACACGTCTCACAAGGTCGTACTCAAGCGGCTATACAACACACTGAAAAAGTACGTTTTATTTATTCACTTCACGAATTTGACGTTCCGGTGACCGTGCATCGTGATAAATTCTTATAATAAAACCAACTAGATGCAATAATTTCTCAATTTTATTTTTGGAATAAAACTCTACATGTTTCGGACAGCTCCTCTATCCATCATCAGGAGTTTTTCACTGTACACACAGCAATGGTTACAGCTGAGACCTGACAGCTTGCGAGCAGGATCAGGAAGGAACCAGTTCCGTCCTGATCCTGCTCGAAAGCTGTATGACATATACCATTGCTGTGTGTACAGTGAAAAACTCCTGATGATGGAGAGAGGAACTGTCCGAAACATGTAGAGTTTTATTCCAAAAATAAATTTGAGAAATTAGTGCATCTAGTTGGTTTTATTACCTCAGTTGCCTAATCTTGTAAAGAATGATAAAAGCTAAATACACGGATGTGAGAGGGACGGAATAAGTGGGATACTAGAGTAATGTTTACACAAACTACATGACTCACGCAAAACACCAAACATTGTTACGGTAATGCAGTCAAGCTGATACGATGGGCTGGACATGCAGCCTGGAGGGGACAAACAACAAATGGGTACAGATTTAGGCAAAAAAATTTCTTTCGAAGCTGCCAGAATGCTGGTAAGACCGACGTACAAATTATGGATAAAATTAAGACTATTCGAACTGACGGCTTCGAAACTTTAGGTTCTACTGGTAGGTAGTGCGACGTGCGATTTATATGGAAATCGAATTCATCCGTGAGAATAAGAAGGGAAAGGAAATGCTGAAGTCCACAGAAGGTTTCCCGCCTCTGATTAGAAACACAGGGCAGATAATATGACATTCGGCACGTACTGCCACTCAAACTTCGCGCCGAGAAATCGCTCTCGCAGGGTGCAGAATACATTATTACCACATAAACTTCGTTTCGCAAAAGAAAAAACTAATACCCAGAACCGGAAACCTGATTATAAATTATCAGTGACGTCAGAAATTAGTTGCTTAAAGACCCTACGTGAAAACACACAGCAAAAGATTAAGCAGTTGTCGATCACGCTGGCTCACTAGTTACGTGGAGGAAAAAATGCGGTTTTGATCCATGTCCTGAAAAGGATAGTCGTACTTTCCTACTTCTGAATGGCGTAACGTCTGTAATGATGAAGTTATTATAGGGATCCGTAAAGCAAAAGTTTGTGCTGAAGTAACACCCTACGACTACACTATAAAATCCTTTAACCCCTCAATTTCGTTCTGAAATTTCTCCGTGTCTGGTCAAGTTACTGATCTACCGGATTCTTTACAGCGTCAGTGGATGAGAGATGGAACATTCTATCTTATGGCAGAGACATGTTGCTTACAAGCACCGCTCGTGATCTAGATGGACCAGTGAAACAACTCCCTCCCATCATCGCGATACAGAACGGTATGTACTTCTTAGAAAGAAAAGCAACTAATAGAGGATTTCTTGAAATAAAACCCGTCACCAAAAGTGTTTATGTTTTCACGAATTACTGAAGCTTCCTTTTTAAAATTTCCCTTGAAACAAAATATTATCAGATCGCTCGTATAGACAATGCACAAGAATAGACAGATCTTTCCAGAGAATTCACCAAATTCGTGAAAGAGTAATCCGTAAAATCTCTCCAATTATAAATTACCACGCTAGACGCTTCCATCTTTCTCGCTGGTATTTTGTGTTTTTATGAAACAAGACTTGTTCTACTATGCGAAGAAGCCTTATGTCTACGACTGCTATCGCACCGGTGATAATTAATCTTTTCCGAACAAAGCAGCTACAGGCGGCTTGTTCTCAGTTCATGAAAATGCTCATTGGTGCTTTTGTTATCTCAGCCTGCTGCATTATGTACCCGAGCATTCCCATCCTACTGAAGACTGGATGAAAAGGGTTTCTTTTAGAGCACACGATTTTCAATTATATGCGTAGGATTTGCTTGTGAAGCTCAAGTTTTCGGACTACGCTGGGTTCAGTACCATGCCACATCACACAAAACCACAACGTTGGATAGGATTCTCAGCTAGGCTAATCTCATCAACACTACACGAGCATATATCCTGAAGACCATCTGTCCATAAGGCTTAAAAAAAAATGGGAATCACCTCCAAATTCAAGGCGCCGGAAAGGCGACATGCGACGAGCCCCACACTGAGGACCCACACTGCTGCTCTGACCTGAGAACCTCATTGCTACCTGATAAGCACGCTGATAAGCACTTTTATATGAAAGAGTAATAATAGTAATATCTCCAGTCCGCAAGCTGAAAATATTAAGCGCCACCGTAGAGAATTACCGGGAAATGACTACGGCTATGTCGTGTGGTCGTCTGCTTGACATAACATCTGCACGACAGCGCGGCCTTGCCTGCTTTAACCAGAAAAAGTTAAGAGAAAGCGCATGCAGACGGTAAGTGGGTGGCCAAACGACATCAGCACTACATACGCATTTTAGCACGCAATACAAGGCTTGAAATAGCTCAACCGTATATATTCCCAGTGTTTTTATAAGACTAGCATAATAACTTTAATGGTTTCCATTTTTAAAAACTGCGGCACGTTATTTATATTTGTGTGGCTGGTTCATTGGAACTTAAAGATTTTTATCACATTTTTACCTCGGTGTGTGAATGAGGTATACAATAATTACAATGTCTAACGTTAGAATAAGTGCAGCAAAACGGCTACAGCGTTTAATGCTCAGTAAATGTAGTAAGCCTATATTAGCGTCAATAAGGGTACAAATGGCAATAACGGATTGTGAAAATTTCAAGCTGTTTATAGAAATTTTGTAGCAAATGTGTCTGCTTATCTCTACAGAGGATTGGGTGAGTATATCGAAATGGGAAATGCTTGTCTGGTGGCGGTGCGGTTTAAGACGTCCGGACCGCAATCCAGTCAACGTTCAACTAAGCTGTACCGCCTCCTATATAAACTCCAGAGCACATTTAGTTGTGACTTCAAGGTCAGGTTTGTGAACATTTCATGTTCTGGTAAACTGTCATGTACCTTGCCTAGCCAGAGCACAAGAAAGGTGTATTTCATTCAGAGAAAGTGTCCTGGGTAATAACTTAAGTCAACCATCATCATAATTACAGAAGTTCATTTCACAGAATGCAACAATGAAGAACAAACAAGAAATTACAACGGAAAATCAGTGGTCCTCCGCCCAAATGCTTCCTGACAATCCACTTCACGCGCTATTTTCTCGACAGTCTTTCACATTCCTACAGGGCAGTCATTTTGACATAAATCCCAAAGTAATTCATAAAGATTCTGGATCGCCTATGGAGTGGGGGGGAGGGAGCGGAAGGGGGTACAGCGACTTGCTAGGGCTAGACGGTTCGGGGCTCGAATTCCGGTAGGAATAAGAGATTTTTATTTTCCCCACACCCGTATACACTGGCCCTAGGGAACACCCAGCCTCTTCTACAAAACGTGCGCCGGGTTTTTTCCTGGGGGTAAATCGGTCGCAGCACAGCGCTGAACACCCACCCCCATCTAGCGCTGAAGTTCAGAATGAATAAACCTACACCATGGTTCTCGTCAGTGCCTGCATGGCACGCCTCCTGAGATACGATTATTTGATGTGTTAGATTGTACACAAAACATACAGCCACAGACAAACGTTCGACACTGCTCCAATCCTGCAAGAAGCATTTTGTACTGCCCCTACTTCCACCAAGTTCGCTAATAGTTACTAATACAGCAGCTGCATTTTGCTAGCGATAATATTGACTTATTAGCAGAATATACTAAAATTTATGATCTTTCCGGGCCTGGTATTTCGGCCTCAGTTAATGGCCTTCGGAAACTTATCATATATTGTTATCCTATGTTTCCCCCCATATTACAAGCGACCATTACGCGAGGTATCAGGAAATACACTAAACTCATTACTTACAATTGTGAATCTGGAGGGGAAATAGAAATATAGGATATTTATGTAACAGAACCAATATACAGAAAACCAAGTTCCCATATCGGTGTACTGGGGATATAAATGCACGTATATGCAATTTAAATGGTTTTGCGAAAATGGGGGTGAAGGTAATGAAAATGTATTATTATTTTATATTTTATCCGTCCTTTACCGTTCTGTCCATCCGTGCCCAGGCGTCATATCGATACATACTCAACGAATGTAAAGGAAATGTGTAACATGTGAGCTGTACCATACGTTACGCCGGGAATTTCTTCATCGGGTGGGATCTATTAGCTTCTCAAGAAGAATGCATTCTATGTAGTTTGCTCAAGAGGACTAAGGCAAAATCATCTGCTCTTTAATTAGCTACGCCTGTGCCAACCACAGACTGCTTCGTCAAGAATACGAATTCTAGTGCTCATTTAGAGCACAAGACCTTAGCACATGGCGGCTACAACAAAGGGAATGGATAATTTAATTTGTATTTGCAATACACGAACAATAAAGTCCAAGAAGAATATAATTTGAAAACAGTGCACTTGTAAACATACTGAACTTGTTCCGTATTGGCATGCCCCCTGACTGACTGCGCGTTCCAAATGGTGTTATGGCTCACAGCAAGTCCCCTTATTCTGTGTTCGTCATTCTTTCTGTTTATGAACATCCGAATGCTTGCTTTCTTGAGCTACCCGCACACTCTGTTATGCCAGACAGGTGTTTTTGTGGCAATGGCGTCTACAAAACGTGGCTCTCTCTCTCTCTCTCTCATATGGGAATGCTTCAACTTACAAGTTATTTCTTACAAACAGCCTTCATTTTATCACGACAATGTCGTCCCTGAACGGGTAGCATTGCTAGTAGCTACGCAGAAATTGTAACGCCCACCGCACTGTGATAGGAAAGAATATCGGTAAGGAAAAGCAATTGCTGTTAAGTGAATTATATGTCCATAGCTCGCTTCCCTGACGCTTTATTACAAATGTTATATGTATTTAAATTACTTTCTTAGGAACTCTTTAGTACCTTTCCGCGTTTACTTAGACTTACAGTGCCGCCAGCGTATATATGATTGTCTACGTGTTTATCTTTCCGGTCCTACAATACTAACGTCAACCGTAGTTTTGATGTCCGTTGACTTACAATGCATCAAATTATTAGCGACTCGGAACGACGTACTGGAGAAAAACTAATCGTGGTGCATTTTAAGTTGCAATCAGCGCATTCTTTTCTGTAAGGCGATAAGAAATTCACGAAAAATAAGCCGGTGTACTACGAGAAGTTAAGAAACACAGACGTTCGGAATGTGAACGAAATGCGCAAACTTCTAGACAAAGAACGTGATTTTATTCAACAAAAATGTTTCCAGATTCATATACTTGACACACTTCACTATAACCCTCGAAACAAGAATTTACTGACACTGAAAATATTCTAATACTGTAGCAAGTCCCTACAGCCAAAAATGTGACAACAGTGTCAAACTCCGTCACCCTCAGCCTATGATCAAAACACTAATGAGATCCATTTTAAATGAAGGGGGAATATGACAGGGATGTGACGGAAATTATACTAGTTGTCGCTGTAATTTGATTATTCAGTGCCTTAAAGTAAATGAGGACATACCTCTTGCCCTTGTTTGCTGTTAGAAGACATCATTCGAGTGTACACTTGTGTAGGCTAGCGAGAAACCGCACAGCTCAGTAACACTGCGCGAAAGGAAGAGCAGCTTCATACCAAAGCTGCTCAACTTTAACCCTTCTCATAATGAAACCTTATTCGCCTACAGCATTTCAAAATTTGATGTTCACGTGACCGTGCATCGTGATAAATTCTTAAAATAAAACCAACTAGATGCACTAGTTGGTTTTATTACAAGAGCAGCTGTCAGCAAACCTGTATGACATATACAATTGCTGTGTGTACAGTGAAAAACTCCCGATGATGGGCAGATGAAATGTCCGAAACATGAAGTTTTATTCCAAAAATAAATTTGAGAAATTAGAGCATCTAGTTGGTTTTATTATAAGAATATTCTTTTGGGTTCTTGATCCTTTTTGCTTTACAGGTATTCCGCGATCACGTTACTAAGACCCTGTCGCCCACTCAGTTCTGGCGTAGCTTATTTTATATTCCCTGCGATAGCAGAGCTTATTTCATGTTTCCTGCGGCAGCAGATACTGTGCAGTAACTGGCAGGTTCATGTGCATGTTAAACATACGATACCATAACTACATATACAACCGTCTCCCTGAAGATGAACCCTCGGGTTTGAAACAGTAGAATACATCTAAAAATTAAAATATTACTATAGGAAATGTGCATTTCGGTGGTTTATATCGTAAAATCATATTAAAATGCATGTTGCAAAAAACAAAAATTTCATTGTAAACAGGTACGTAAAATTGAAAAGCGCACAATTGAAGATGATATCGGGCGTTTCTGAAAAATCTAATGTTTCTGCTTTTTGTTTTATGAGACATTTGTTTTGTTACGGAGCTACATATGTCTGACGTAAAGTACAACACCTGTGGGTTACCTGCGACGGTCTGCTGCAGTGTTGTAATGTTTTAAAGCATGCCAATTAAGATTCCTAATTCATTGGTATGGTTGAAGGAAACGGCTGGAATCCCTTGTTCTTATTCGAACTCCGAAAGAAATGGAAAGAAGCTTAGAAAATGTAAAAGATTGTCAAGTATTTGCCAGCAACTGGGAAAGCTGACTGCAGTCTCGTCTAACAGATGTTACAGCGCGGCTGGCGGCTGTCCACTGAACTGCATACCTCTTTTAAGTACTTCTTGTGACAAGAAGGACGATAGGTCGGCACGAAGTTGTGTAACTGAAATTAATGATCTAAGTCAGGGGTGCAGAAAAGTCGCGGGAGTTAAAGCCGTTTTCACACGTTATCATGAATGCTTTGTTAAGTCCCATTTGAAAACCTCCTTAAGTATGCATCCCAGCTTTAAATACATTGTGTGGATCGTTTCCACGTACATAGTACAATTTTATGTTACAGGTAACTGTAAAACTTTGTGCCTGTTTGTAGGACTGATACGATAGGAAATAAGGGTCAATGTGCATCTCTTGTAAGACTGCACCAGAAGTGACAGAATATTAATTAAGTCTATCATTCAGTAAGTTGTAAATCAAATTTATTACACCATACCCTTAACTGTGAGGCCATATGTTCGATCCTATTCCCATACAAATGTCTCCACATGTTCTCGCGTCTTGCCACAATCCCTTTCGCGACATGCTGGGATAGGTCCCTGTAATACGTCATTACGGACTATAAAGCAACCACTGGGTTTTATATGGTTAATATAACCGTGGCAGGGGTGCACACATTTTCCAAAGTCGAGAAGCCACTCCAAATTCCAGGCGCCAGAAATTTGTTATGAAGCAAGTTCTATACTGACGATCCACGAATACTAAGTGCGACCGTACAAAATTTAGTCGTCACGGCGACCTGGCGATAGGGATTTTGGCACCCCCGAACAACGGATTGCCATCGCTTTGCGAACCACTAAGTACGAAGCAGTTGTTTCCTGTCTGTTGTTCGAACAAGGAGTCTCTCAGATACTCTTACTGCACACAGCAGGACTGTGTAACGGTGAACGTGTATGCGATGTGCTGCAGGTTCGAACCTGTAACTCTTGATGATGGACAGAGGAACTGTCCGAAACATGTAGTGTTTTATTCAAAAAATAAATTTGAGAAATTAGTGCATCCAGTTCGTTTTATTATAAGAATTTATCACAATGCACGGACATCTGAACTTCAAATTCCCAAAAGAATATCTGATAAACACGGCTTCAGAGGAGATAATGATCGACCAATATCTATTTCTTGTAACACTGCACTATCTACGAATTTCATAGTGCCTATATAATACTATCCCTATTTGGGAAGGACGAAGTAGTCATGACCACTTCAAAGATGCTATTTGATCTCTTTATTGCACTGTCCCAGCCGAGATTTGAGCCGGCATAATGAACACGATTTAGGCCCACTAACGGTAAGGACTTATATTACACTTTATGCTTCCGATTAACAAGTCTGTCCATCACGTAAGCCGTGACTGCGTCGTTATGAAGTAACTGAAGGATACTGACGATCCGGCCGGTGTTCCGATAAAAATGTACCTCTAGGTCCGTAATAACGTTTAGGCTACCCTGTAAAGCTGCTTTCAACACCTTGCCAAGTGTATGACACGCATACTGAGAGAAAGTGTGTACCTGGGGTTCCTGTAGAACCATGTTTGATACGAATAGATCAATAGGAAGGTCATCCGTGGAAATCGCAGCTAGAAATAGGAATTATCAAATTTAGCTTTCAAACCCCAGCAGTCTCTATGCCAGTACAGCATACAAAGAGGCAAGCGATTCAAACATTACCTTTAGGTTTTGCGTTGCGAAAAGTTTTTCCAATACCAAATGCTGTGAATCGTGAAAACTTTTAATTCGCCAGACTGAATTCAGCACGTTAACAAGCACCAGCACCGAAACTTTCTCTGTAATAAGGCGCTAATTATGTACGAATCTGGTTATCGCCATGGTTACTGTACAAGGAAAAAGACGGCATATACAAGTGCATCTCATTCGTTCCTATTACCATCTAGGAATTACCGCGGTACTGTAATAATGAAGTCAGGTGTTTTCCTAAGCATAACAATATCTCCATACAATAAAGCGCTAATTAGTACGTGCAGCAAATATCTGAAGCAAATGTCACGTTAATGACTAACGGTACTGTATAACCTACCCATTCGTGTCGTGTTGCTCTCTGTGAACCACTGGTGCTGTTGGCACTGTACAGAACCGCTTGGCCGTAAGCAATACAATAACGAAGCTCTAACGGTCTGAAGAACTTAACAGCTCAAGAGAACTATCAAATAAGGGCGCACGCTGCAGCAAGACGCTGAATGGCACAGGAGCACCGAAGACACCCACCCACACACACACATGCACACACACACACATTGTATGCTACATTTATACCCAGAACCTAGTTCAGTTTTAGACACGACTGTTAAAAGACTCGTTTTAGTTTTAGAACGAATTGTTGAAAACTTCCATCACCTTAAATGTCCTTACCATTTTTTTTAATGTTACCCACAATCAGAAGGAACATACCGGTCACACGGTGAAAATACAAAATTTACACACGACTCTTAAGAATGTATACGCGATACGAAACCTACAATTCGCAAGGTGGCTGAAAAAAATCTTCTCTAAAATTTGACCTCCCGGCGTTAAAACGCAGGGTGATTTATGGGGGAATTATCAGTAGGAAAAAAAAGTACATCTTACAAGGCGGGAATTATGGTAATTTTGGTTGTGAAGCAAATAGTGAAGTGGAAACTTGGACGACATGACAGATGCAAGAATAATTAAACATATCTATCAGCAATGACACGATGAAAAGAGACGGAGATAGTATTAAACGAACTACTACAAGCTTCTGGCACATTCGTAAAGAGGGTCTGGAAACGTAATGCCGTTACGCATACAACACACCGACAGGCAGGTCACACAGGCTTCCGGCAAAAATAGGGATAAGATCTAACCCTTGTAAGCCGCGACACTCTCTCAGGCGGCGTACAGTGGCAGCTTTCGTTATCAGCAGTGTCGAGACATTCCGACTGTACTGCCAAGTGACTCTGTTAGCCACAGATCTTCTTCTGTGATTATTGTTTAAAAGCTTGCCGATGTCAGTGGCCGTGCGTTGTGGCACATCGTCTTCGATGGCTCAGAACGCTAGGGTCGTAGGTCTGAATCCAGTCGCGGTACGAATCACAACCGCGTTCCGTCCGTGTGATGCACTTTCCTAGTTTGCGACAAGCGAATCAACTGTAGCAGTCCCACTGAAAATTTTCAAAAGTCAACTGTGAACCGGAAAAGGCCAGAAAGCCTAATCCGTATACGCTGAATAAGAAGAAAGGAAGGAAGGGAGAAAAAAAAGAAAGAAAAGAAAAAAATGAAACGAAGAACACAGCCATCGACGTCATTAGATTTCAGCGACATGAGTTCTAGTTCCCAGAACAAGTGTGTATGAAGCCTGTCAGATGCAAGAGGGTTTCTAATGTCAGGTAGAATGACTAAACAAATGAATCCACTTGCCATCGTCTGACTGACTGACAAACGCTTTCGCCCGTCTGCCGTGTCAAGACTACCAACACCGAAGGACAGTCCGGCAAGTTTATTGTATGAAGCAAAGAAAAAAGCGGGTGTAATAGACAAGTGTCTGTCCTATCTGATGATCTGAAGACTTCTAACCTCCGCACGAAATTATTAGATTGCTGACGCGAGGGTTGTGAATGCAATTTGTAAGACACGTACACTCTGATAGTTCAATCTAGGTCACTTTATTTAAACAGAGGGGGGGGGGGGGGGGGGGGTGGGGGGGGGCATAAAAAGGAAGCG
>Ga0123357_10010196_pt1 | contig 11930 bp, 8 predicted proteins | sample TergutEmb28metaG_FD_89873 | JGI IMG/M metagenome (GOLD analysis project Ga0123357, IMG submission 89873) | Embiratermes neotenicus P4 segment gut microbial communities from Petit-Saut dam, French Guiana - Emb289 P4 | ecosystem: Host-associated > Arthropoda: Insects > Digestive system > Gut ...
ATTAGGGAAGTAACTGGCAAATAGATCCAGTTCAGAATTATGCAATCACTATATTGCAAAGTTATCTTGAACAAGGTGAATCACTCCTCTTGATAATATATTCGTATGCTCACGTAAATGTCATTTTATCGCAAAGTAGGCTTGGGTTGTATATTTAAGAAACAAGACTTCATAATGATGAAAGAGAACTTAGATTTATCGCCAAGCCAATGTCCAAACTTCAAATGTGTTATTTAACAGCACTGTAAAATTATAAGATTATACAGCATGGTGGATTGAGATTCAGCAGTGACAGGCCCGGGACTAACACACTGAGCCGTAGGAGAAAAGTAATTTGAAATAGAACTTATAGTAAGCATACCTGTCCAGTCCATAATGCCAGGAGCACCAACTATCATTTCCTCCCCTTCCTAGAAACACACAGGACACGTAAAATCTTAGCTTTCTGTCATTTGAATTACCATGTTCTGAATAAAATAGCTGGCCAATATATATCGAGCTCTTTAAAAAGGTGATTAAGAAGAAAGTGTAATGGGTAGACTGTCTGCTTGTATGATGTCCGAAATTCATACAAGGACTTAGGTTGCATTTCAGGCAGCGGCGGTATGTCGCAGCACACAAAATATTAGGTTTTGTTTTTGGCGATACGAATATAACTTCAGTTTCTGCCCTATAACAGGAAAAAGGGCAAACTGCAATCTCGTATTTAATAGCTGTATTTACCACAGGGAAACTTTGTCCTCGCATGAAAAAAGTTTTTCTGCTTTTCCCGAATTTTGAACCACGTTAGGTAAAAATTCCATCACCTATCTTAGAATTAATAAATGTAAGGAATTACGAAGTAGAATATTTGTATATGTTCCACTAAGCCAAATATTTCGAGAAAAACTCGCAAAACATTAATAGCTTAATTTGGTTCAGTCATTAATTTTGTCTTGAAAACGTAATGGTAAAATGTGCATAACATTTCGTGAGAAACCCAGAACTTCTACGCCTAGCACAGTGCTTAACATATATATAAATACTTTCGAATGGAACAATTTGAGACAGATACATCCCGTTGCGCCATAGAGTTGATAAACAATTACAAATATGGTTTGTTGCAAAAACTGGTTATTTTTAAATAAATAATTTTTGTTTCATTATAATTGTTTATTTAACTTAGAACAATTTTATAGCCTTCCTGTATTTTTCCGAAAATTAAAAGCAATGATATAATTTGAATGTTTACAGACTTACCCGTGTAAAGTGTACAGATATTCCAAACTGCCCGTAAGTATAATAATACGAGGAGCTTAGGTTTCCTTTGTAGAAAAAATCTGGAATCAAATTAACAAAATTAGAAATGTAAAATATGACATTATTTAACCTGCTCTTATGTAACACACTTCAGCAACAATTTCCATAGTATTACTCTGTTTTAATTTGCCTGAAAAACTACATATGATTTGTGCTTCCCTTTTCCGATGAAGATCGTCGACTTTTATGTTGTTGCTGGAGGGCCATTGCTTCTATTAATTTCCGAGTTGCCAAAATTCTTCCTTAGTGAAAGAAAATACTTTTTTTTATCTTTATTGGCACGTCATTCAACAATACCCTTTATAGGAAACGATACATAGCGCCAAGGGACCGGGTGATTGCTAATTGCAAATTATGTTGAAGAAGACGGTTTCTGGTTTAAAGGATGGTTTGGATATACTGAGGAAACCCCCTACGGAAATTTGAACCAGGCACATCCCGAATAAAAGAGAGAAACTTGACTGCTTCATGCAGTTTTCTTAGTGACAGACTGACGTCAACTTAACTTGCGCACAATGTATGTATTTTTATGGTGAAGCACATTTAGTAATATTTCTTATATCCTTTAGAGTTTCTTATTGTTCTTATAAACCTATTTACTCTCCCATGAAGTTGTCTAAGAAATGTGATTATATTTTACGTATATTATCAATTTTTATAAATGTTTATAAATTCCTAGTACTGTACATGATAAAGCGCCGTAAACAAACCAGTAAACCACATAAACAAAAGGCGCCATTTGTGTGTTCCGTGTTGGCACATGAACATGGGGATATTTTTACTGACAATCAAACTACACCTACAAGCCTTGCAAGAGGGGTCTCACAGCACATCATATAAAACCTTGAAGTGTCACTCTGCAAGTTTGTTTTGTTCTTTATGAAAAAAAAATAATACCATCTTATCTAAAGTTTTTTCTGTTTGTTTTAAACTTCGAATGCCCAGAAACAAGGGGCAGCAGTATTGTTTCCAATGATCTCCAATATCCAAAACTTTTTTTTAAGTTCGGAAGTCTGCAATGCATATTCGTGTATGTAATATGTATAGATCGCAAGTTCAGTAGCATGTCTGGTATGCAAATTGTTTTACCGGGGTGCTGATAAGTCCTTAGCTCGACCAGGACGGAAACAAGCTCGGAAGCATGTCAGGCGACGCCCACGATTTCAATAAAATCGAGACGCGAGCTTTCATCACGTTTCTTTCCCTGCAAGGTAAATCAGCGAAGGAAATTTACGCCATTCTGACAGAAACATTAAGGTGTTTCCTAGGTGGTCGGGCTAAGAACTAGTCAGGACCCTGTACTTACTGGTTTCATTGTTAAGAGGCAATAGCTTCTCAGCATCCTTCTCAAAATTTGATACGTCTGTAACGTAACATATCCCACTGACGATATCACGTTCTTTTTCTGTATAAAACAGGTTCGTCCAACGTGGCCCGCAAACCTGTGCAAATAATCTTCTAGAAACTTCGTGTCGTTGCGTTAATTAATCAAATGTGCACAAACAATCACTTTAATAACACCTTTATTTACGTAAAAAAATTAGGTCCAAATTTCGTTACATATTTCAGACTAAGAAAGGGTCTGTCTGAAGGAGAGACAATACAGAAAGTTTTAAAAAGAAGGTAGTGACACAAAGAAAGAGGCCTCTTTGTTGTTACAGTTGAAAATAATTTACTCTAACTAACGTTGATTTGTATGATGACTCTTCGAGTGATATCAATGTAAATGATTATTGCAATATTAAAACGTTAATACACATAAGTAAAACCAAATAGAATGCTATGACAAAGCAGCCTTCTCTCTCATTATCAATGTATATGTTTATTATTCTTGAAACTCTGTTACGAAACTTTGCGTTACATCAAAGAAGGAGTGTTTATTGATAAGCTTAACGACTCTCAAATTCTTATAAAATACTTATCTACAAGACATTAGTGTGGGCCGGGTAGCTCAGTCGGTATAGCGACTGACTACGGGCTGGACGGTCCGGGATCGAATCCCGGTGGGGACGAGATTTTCCGCCCGTCCAGACCGGCCCTGGGGTCCACCCAGCCCCCTGTAAAATGGATACCGTGTCTTTCCCGGGGGTAAAGTGCGGCTGAGGCGTGCTGCTAACCACTCACCCCCTTCTAGTGCCACGGTCATGGAAGAGTAGAGCTATACCTATACCCACCCTCTGGGCCACACCGGGCCTGTAACGGGATCACGTTACCTTTTTTTACAAGGCTTTAGTTCTTATCATTTCTAATTATGGAAATACATGAGATAGCTATAGTCCCTGCACCCAGAACATTAATTGCTTTATCGTATTACTTATCTTCTTGCATGCATAAGCGAAAATGAATTCCATTATTTGTATTTTAAAAAGTTTTTAAACGAAACAGCCCAAATTAGATGTTATGAATGATCAAAATGTTCAAATCTATGCAGGTTTCTTAAAATCATGAGGTGACTACTTGATGGATTAGATCTCACATATAATGGGTGTAATATATGACTTAAATATGCATGGAAAACTGTTGCTTTAAATATTCTTCCTACACTTCTAGCTGAGCACATATGGAAGCATTAAAACCTTTGTACATATTATTTATCTCCAAAACTACAATATGAAACAAAATATACCAAATTTAATATACGCGAAATGTATTTGGTTTTGTAAATTCCCTGGAAATATAAAGCCATGTAGGAAACAAAGGCAGACATCCTTCCTTTAGAAGATTACAAATTATAGTTACACTGCTGAATACAAAATATGAACTATTTATCCTTGCAAAATATTCATTGTCTTGAAATTATTCGGGAACGTTCAGACTTACCGCAATACTCCCATTCATGCTGTCAATTACGTCCAATGAACCACCAATCCAAGCGTTATTTTTTTCTTGCAAGTACTTCTTTTCTTTGTTACGGCCAATCTCTGTAAGAAACAGTTCCAAATAGCTCAGTTTCACCCTCTTGAAGAGTCGCTATCTTGCCATGTTTGTCCGCGATTCAATTTCAGCGCTTTTAGGGACTTGTCAATACATCATCTGAATTGGTTCTGGTGTGTTTAAATGGAATGTTTTAAGAAACAACTAAATAATTAAAACTAAGAATTTTTAGAATTAAAATTACATTTTAAAAAGAGTTTTAGATTTTGAATTGTTAACCTGAAGCTAACTTTCACTGTAACTACGCTATATTTACAGGATACGATCCACTTCCTATTATTACTACCCACATGTGTGAATATATTACGGCCATGACATAGAAGATAATAATCACCAACTCAAAATTTTGTAAATATATATGTTGTTCAAAAATGATTTTTCTGTGCATATAATCTTACCCTTTAGGAAACTTATATACAAACAATTGACATCAGCTGTGATATATGTTATGTATTATAAAATTTACAAATACTGTTTTATCTATCGTATTCTGCAGTATCCTGAATAGTATGAAAGTTATAATATTATTCTATCCGCTGTATCTGTCTTTTAGCTAGACACACTGACTACCAGAAAATAACATATCCATGAGGAAATAAGTTGCAGTATTGTCTGTACTATTGAAGGCATATGATATGGTGCTGTAGTTGGGTTGTAATAAACTAATATATTGATAATAAATGCATGGAGTAAACAACTTTAAAACGAGTAACTTTGTAGCTGCAACCTGGTGTGTGCTCACATAAGTCTTAATGTAAGTGGTGAGGTACAAAGTAACGTTCCACAACCCATCACACATTAGCAAACGAAAAGATTTTCCGCTGATTTATACAAACAGAACAAATTATAGTGTGGCAGGAGGGAGAAACATCTAGAAATATTTGTTGTCATAAGAACAAATTATCATTATTATTATTATCATCATCATCATCTCCTCTATGCAGGGTATTTATACTCATATTCCTGAGACAAATTATGTCCGTAGGAAATACAGTGTTGCAGCTATGCTGTTGTTACTATTCATCGTGCTTATATCGTTAGTTTCAATGTTGAATCTATTGTACTCTTACATTAGTACATTCCGAAGTATGTGTGCAGTGCCCAATATGGCTGTTTTCTGGAGTTTCTTGACTTCATGTTTTCCTGGTATGTTGCTCACGTATTTTCTGAATGACTTTGAAATAGTCCCAGTCGCCCCTATTATTACTGGTGTCACCTATATTATTATTATTATTATTATTATTAATTGCAAATTAGGCACCCTAATACATTTAAGCAATTCCAAATTATCTTAAAAACCTCTCCATTTTTATCCTTTACTTCGGTGATAATTCTGGCCACCTGCTTTATGCCCTCACGTGTACAATGTATGATCATGTTTTTATATGTTAGCGACTTAACATTTCTGAAAATTCGTTGCTATTATCATGCAGAATACTCAGTTATTTGCCTTCATTTTCACTAATTCTCCGCTTGAACCGCTAAAGATTCCATGACATATTTTCATAAATAAGAAGTAATTTTAATCATTATGTGAACAAATATGCTTGATCTTGAGTCACATTTTTATAACAGTCATTATATTTTGAAGTTTTTTAAAGGAAAGAGCATTTTTAAACAATTTCCTTCAAATAGGCATGATAGAGTTAAGCACAAATCCTCTGCCTCCTAATAGTAAATGCAATCGTCCTAGGTGATTCTATAATGAGAGTATTACTTTAGGTGACTTATTACGAGATTTTATCATTTTTCTGTTATTTTGGAAGGTTTAACTACAATAAACATTTCGGAAGCACAAAATCAACACACGTGCAAAATAACCTTTCTTACAACGTTCATTATTCTTTAATATTGGACCCTTACGTGGACCCAGTTATAGCAGGGAAGGCACTTCTAATGTTCTTATGCACACAATTCGAAAACACGCCCAAGATCCATTCCTTTCCCTTCTGTATTATGTCAAAATTTTAACCCTGACTGAAGGCACTTTCATGTCACTTCTTCTTGTTGAATTTCTTTCTCACTTTGAGAGGTAATTTTCCGTCTAGGAGTAGAAAAGGTTGTGGGAATAATTATGGGCCCCGATGTGTTGTGTTCATGCTACTTTTGCGATTTATTTGTATGTTCCACTGTAATGTGAACCAAAATGTTGCCTATGTTCCAGATTCCCACATACAGAGGCGGATATTTTCATATTCCATTCTGAATCTTTTAGTAAATATTTCTCAGATGTTGGTAAATATCCCTTCGTAATAGGACCATTAAGAGGTTGAAACAATTACTTTCAGGCTTACTAGCTTCTTTTCCCTGTAAACTAAACACTTTTAGAAAGAGAGTTAAGAATGTAGTTACAAGCAAGGGAATTCAAGTGGGAGTTGAGTGTAAATAAGTGAAGTGATGTGAAGTGAACTGACGTGATATATGTGGAGTGATTTTGTTTTGAAGTGAAGTGAAGTGAAGTGAGTTACGATGAAGTTCTTGGGGACATAAGTACCATGTACAATAGGGTGACCTTATACTGAGGGTACTTGATTGTATTGTGACTGTTTTATTTGTTGTGTGTCTTGTACTGTGGTTGTTTTAACATGTATTGTAATATGTGGGTGTGTGTATATGTGAGTGTTTTCACAATTGTGTGGGTGTTTTGGTAATATGTGCACTTGTATTTACTATGTTTTTGTATTGTTTCGTTTATGTATATTTAGTCATATTTGTTATTACTGTAAGTAATACTGCCACCGAGTGAAAATTAGTTGCAGTAAATAATAATAATAATAATAATAATAATTTCCCTGTTCCAATTATTACATGGTTTCCATCGCGTTCTCTCGTACAACATTTCGAATATCTCTTCTAAACCCAATTTGTTTTCGGACATGAAGCAAAAGTCGAGGTTGAAAACTCGGATCATACGAATCTTAAATTGCCAGGATTAAACAATTCATCCGGATTTATTTTGACAAGGAAAGCGGCAGAACGTGGGAAAGTTAGACGTAACCTGTAATGTGATATTCTCAAGTGCGTTTCAGCAGAAGACCTATTTGCAGCTCTCTAGTACTTAATACTTATTTTCAAAGAAAGATGTAGCACGTGAGAAACTCCTTGATTCAAATGAGAAAGGTATGTAAATTATGTTGCTTTTTCATTAACAAAGGGTTTATAACAGATCTTTTGAAAATCAGTCATTGTACTACGAGACTACAAACAAGGAGCTAACGGCACGGGCTTGTACGAAACACAGTTCAACATCCTTTGGTCCTCTTACCCATATTTGTAACACAAAAGAATTTTTGGACTTAGGGCAAGGAAACTTTAAAATTATAACTAAGATTATTTAATTACACACAGCAACACATGCACATATATATTATTTAAGAAGTCTAAAATTTACATTAAAGCATTTAAAACGCTCCTACATGTTTCGATCACACGATCATCCTCAGGGAACATATATTGTTCCTTGTTAAAATTATAATATAAAACATTCAGTGAATATTTTTAATTTCACCAAATGTTTTATATTATAGTTTTAGCAAGGAACAATATATGCTCTCCGAGGATGATCTTGTGATCGAAACATGTAGGAGCGTTTTAAATGTTTTAACGTAAATTTTAGACTTCTTAAATTATATATATATATATATATATATGCATGTGTTGGTGTGTGTAATTAAATAACCTACAGAATGCACGATGAAATGATAAAAATATAACTAGGATTGTGCTAAATTCGACGAGCTACGGTCTGTCATTTACAGTTTGTCCTGCACGTGGCTACATCCTTTGGGGGGAGGGGGGCGGAGAAATAGGGTTATATTGTTTTCTGAAGCTTGAAGCTCGAACTGAAGGTGCGAACCAAGGGGAAGTCACTGCGGCTGAGGCCTCCGTGACTGAAGCGGTATGCCGGCAGTGCCCCTCTTTAAATCCTATCCTGGAATTTGCCTTACAAGCGAAGAAAATCACGGGAAACCTCAGTCAGAATATCCGACCTTGCTGGGCACAATACGTTGTATCGACTCTTCCGCCTGCTTGTGGGCAGTTTCGATTGGGCTGCTGACTTTAACTCGCCCTTAGCTAAAATACCGTTTGACATTTGTCAGCCTGCGATTGACACAATTACTCTAGAGTTTGCCGAAATTATGGAATCCTCGTAACAGTTAAGTTACCTTAAAGTCCAATTCTCTCTTAGTACTCTGGTGTCGCCCGTGAAAAAGTAACTCTCAGATTATCGTGAATGTACTTGTTACCAGCATATTAAACTGGGTTGGTGAAATGCGAAAGACCATTGAATCGAATCACCTACAGCTTCCAAATGGGGGATCGGAGCAGCATCCAGATAGTGTAAGCAAAGAGCATCGTAAGGGGAATGAGCTGCTTGGAAGAGAGAACACATGTTACAAGGACAAATCACTTTTCCTAGTAAAAACTACAATGGAAGGGGCACTTTTATATACCTTCAGAATCGAGGAGCTGGGAAGAACAACTTGCGCCTTCCTCAATTCGGCACTGATACACCATCCCGGGTTCCGTAATGTTCAAATGATTGGGATGAGTGGAATTGCCCCGCGGAGCGCCGACCAGCAACCTGAAACATTCATCCACATTAATGACACCACTCCACCGGAAGTGGTGAGTGAAGCAGGACAGTCACCACGTATGTGGAGACAAGATCATATTTGTTGTATCTGCCACAAGATAAACTGATATATTACTTCAAGACGGATTTTTAGACCCTGTTTCACATGAGTGAACAGTGTAACGTGTTAAAAAAGTACAGTTGTTCCTGTCCAAGTCATGAAGGCCTGTGGTGGGGGTAGATGTTCATCGCCACTCAGGCTTAAACCTGGTTCTGAATGAAGCTCAGTGATCAACTTCGCGTCCCCGCAGCCTCACCCCCAAGTAAGAAATCCCCACTCATTGAATAGGTGTGTGGGTGGGTTTCAGAGAGGTCTGTCGTTTTCGAGAATGGGGAAACCTTTTGTCCCGGCCGGTATTCGAACTCCGGATTATCCAGCTCGTAGCAGAACATAATTTATACCTGGAACTACCAAACAATCCTCTGAACACAAACTCCACTGAGATTAACAAATTAACCTCATACTGAATTTAAAAACAAATCTTGGATTATGAAAATACTGAATTTTCAGCTGATCAAGCCTAGCTATTTCTTGGCTAAGCACTTAATCCATGAGAAACCACTGTTGACGTCGCGTCTTGCTGTCAAATGTTGTTAACACTCAATGTTTTTGGTAGCCTGCATGTAAGATTCACAAAAATATTTCCACCACCTACAAAAACAGGCTGGATATCTCACACGACCACAGCAATCTTGTACACATTTCGTAATAATTCTCACTCCTGTTCAAGTGAGAATGGCACAACAATAAGAAGCATACAACAACCCCTGATAAGCCAGGTCATCCTGTTTCATTGTTCTTCTAGTACTGTAAATTCGTCGACAGATACCACTCATGGAAGTAGCTACTTATGAACCGATGAACTGACTCAGGCGCCGGGGTTGAAGGGGAATAAAATGAGGCAGCCTATCAGTTATTTACAGCCTACAAGAAAGCCTAACCGATCCCAGTGGCTGTGCGGTCTAAGGCGTGGATCTGCTGGAATTGTGGGTTCGAATCCCACCGGGGGCATGGATGTCATTTGTGAGTGCTGTGCGTTGTTAGGTAGAGGTCTCCGCGTCGGGCTGACCTTTCCTCCAGACTAGTCCTACCGAGTGTGGTGTGTCTGAGAATGATAATGAATCCTCGACAAAGAGGAGACCTTGTCCCAATAGGGCTGTTGCGCCATGCTACGAAAGAAGCCTAGGTTTCGGTTAGGAAGGCGGTTTTGTGTAATATTCTGATTTCGGCATCCATGTGAATTAGATTAATGCAAATGTGTATAAATGGAACTAGTAATATTTCTGGATAGTCGAATATTTCCCTGAAACATTCCTTAGTTCGAATCATCTGAAAAATGAGAAGCCTGTTCGACATTGCTTTCCGCCTTTGCTTAAGAAGGTGCTATTAAGAAGGTTCAAACAAATGAGGAGACACTGAAACTGAATGGGACGTGCTAGCGTTTGCTGCGTCACCATGTTATTGTTTTTGGGGCGAAAACGTAAGCAGTGGAAAGAAAAGGGCTAAATTTTTCTTCGTAGTTAGTAAGGCGCCTGGTCCTGAAGTAAATGCTCAGAAATCTGAGTTTATATTTATGTCTTGTCAACAAAGCGCAAACCAAATCACAACGCAAAGTCACTAGTAATAAATCCATTTAAACTGCAATAAACTGCAAATATTTATGCAAGAAAGTAACAAGCTAACTTGCATTCGGGAAGAAATTAAGAACACATTAAAATCCGGAAGTGCGGGCTAACGTTCGGTTAAACGTTTGCCTTCTTCTCTGATATTCATTAAAAGTTTTGAATAAAAAGAAGAATAACTTTCCCTTTTACAGGTGCATGGGTATGAAACTTGGACTTTCATATTCAGGAAAGAATGGACAGAGATTTTTCTAAAATAGAAAGTCGAGGGACATATATGGGCCTAAGAATTGAGAAGTAACAATAGAATCGAGAAACTTTAATAAACAGAGCTTTACCATTTGTAGACGTATTTCTCACCAAATATTATTCAACTAACTAATCAGGGAGAATGAGATGAGAGGTCCGTACCGCACGTATGTTGAAGAGAAGTGCATACAGGATATTTGGTGAAGAAAACTGAGTGTAAAAGACCACTAGACAGATATAAGTGCAGACTGGAGTGTAACATTAAAATATAAATTAAGGAAATGGGAAGTGGATTTGATACGTGAAACTACTGGCACAAACGCGCAGGTAGAATTTAAAGAAGAGATGGTGCGGAGTAATTTTAACCCCGAAGAAAATATTAAATACGAATAGCTTAGGAAGGCAATCAATGACATGTGCCGCTACATTCATTCATTACATAAGACTACCGCATTGTAAGCTATAGAGTTATTTGAATATTGTTGTAGGTTCAAAGCGTTATTTACAAGATAATATCGTGGCTTAAACTAATTTGAACTTGTGATTATTTTGGTAGTACCTCGCTAATTCTTATTTAAATTAATTTATTGCAGATAAGGCAAAATATTTTAGATAACACTAGATATAATGCACAGTGCAGCACTCCGAATGCTGCAAATTGTGATTCAGAATTGAGGTTTTAAATCCAAAGACAACGCCATGGATCAGATTTCTTCCTAGAAACTTCATCTTTGGTCACAGAGTCAAAAACAATTCCCCGATTTTAATGGAGGCCGAAAGGGTTCTAATACCTGAACAACAGGAGGGTTGTTTGACCGTGCATCTTCCTCACGAAAAAAAGTGAAATGCCAACTTGATGCAACTAGGTAATTTTATTTATGTATTCTTAGTTCGACATGTTTCGGGTACATGCGCCCATCATCAGGAGCATTAGATGTTGAGTTGCAGCGTATGGTTTTCGGCACCGAGTTTTTGGATGGGTGGTGGTCTTGAGAGCCGCTGCGTGGGTCGTGTTTACGGTGCGGATGGTGCCGTGCACGGCACCATCCGCACCGTACACACGACCCACGCAGCGGCTCTCAAGACCACCACCCATTCTAAAATTCGGTGCAGAAAACCATATGCTGCAACTCAACTTCTAATGTTCCTGATGATGGGCGTATGTACCCGAAACATGTCAAGCTAAGAA
>Ga0123357_10010197_pt1 | contig 11929 bp, 3 predicted proteins | sample TergutEmb28metaG_FD_89873 | JGI IMG/M metagenome (GOLD analysis project Ga0123357, IMG submission 89873) | Embiratermes neotenicus P4 segment gut microbial communities from Petit-Saut dam, French Guiana - Emb289 P4 | ecosystem: Host-associated > Arthropoda: Insects > Digestive system > Gut ...
CAACATGATATGCTGCCACATCACCTCGTTTGCAAATACGAATTGAATTGTGAATACTGTAATATGACTTTAGCAAGGAACAAATCTCCTGATGATGATCTGACGAGATCGAAACATGTCGGATTGTTTTAAAGTGTTTTAAAAGTGTTTTATTTGAAATTATGTGTGCATTTGTTGGTTGATAAATTGAAGTGATTCTACAAAAATGCACGGTGCCACAATAAGATGTAACGGAACAGTTTCTGCATTTGTTGTTGTTTGTCTGCCTTTCTGACAGAATTATAATCCCACGTTCAAGAAAATTCGTTATGATTAATTACTCGATGTACATCCTTTGTCAACGGTATAATTAACTTTTGTTCTGTTACTTACGAAGTGGGGGACCGCGGTGGCACAGTGGTTAAGGTGCTGTGCTACAAATCGGAAGGTCGCTAGTTCGATCCCAGCTGGTGTCATTGGAATTTTTCATTGACATAAAATCCTTCCGATCGTACTATGGCCCTGGGGTCGACTCAGTCTCTAACAGAAATGAGTACCAGGAGCATATCCTGGGGGTAAAGGCGGCCGGTGCGTAAGGCTGACAACCTTACCACAATCCTGTGCCGTTGTCATTTAATCTGGGAACCTTAACTTCCTGGAACTCTCTGGGCCACTCCAGGACTGTAACGGGACTGCTTCACCTTTTTAGTATCAATCTACTGCCGAATTTGACGATTCCTTCTTACCGTGTCTCTGTAGCCACCCTTTCTATGGAATTTTTCCTTTCGTATTTTTTAAGGGTTTCTACCCGTCCCACAGTTTATGTGCAATATTTTTCTTACATTTTTTATAATAAGGAGCTTCAGAACTTGTAATCATCGGCAATATCAAAGGGGCCACAAAATCGAAGAGGAACAGACCGGCGGAGCCAGCAGTAACCGCAGGGGAGATGACAAATATTTCAGAAACTTCAGTTCAATACTTGAAAGGGAAGAAACCGATGGGAAGCTTAGGCTGAGATAAGAGAATAATATTAAAAGAACCACAAACAGGTCACTTGATAATAGACTTGTGCTCTCCTTTAAGAGCGACGATTCCATGCATTAGATGATAGACTGTCAGCTTCTCAAGGATTACTCTGTATGTAGTCAAACTAAATTTACATTCCAAAATACCGTACGATCCCTTAGGTAGTTACTTATTGCCTTAATATAAAGAACCAATTGTTACAGGGTTATCTTTGAAAAGTTAGTAGTTCTTGTAGTTAAAGAATCTAGGCTCGGACAGGGACTTGTTTATCAGACCTAACAATCAAGCCCCGATTTATTTATTGTGAATTCACGGACGCTGCCCATTACCCCAGACACATACAGCGTCGACTAACTGGACGACATGGGATAATGGATTGGAAAGCATGGGGAATGAAACCGTTGTGGCAGAACTGAAGGAGCTACGCTGGAAAACCATTAAAATCCTTTTACTGTAAACAGTCTTGTGGCCTAGATTCGAACCAAGTAGTCCCCAATACAAGTCACAAAGCTTATCACTTGTCTCAGCCAGCTCGGTCAAGTACGATTTTGACCCCAATGTTTACTTAAAGTTCAGTGCTATTAGTCATCAAATTTCGTGTCGATTAACCACTGAAGGCATTTCGTGTACGACACTCTTCCTAACACGCTGATGAAAGCCATGCTAAAGAGTAAATTTCAAATTTTATCAATCGGTTAACCGCTGCTTACATGAAAATGTTTTAACAAATCATCTGGTAACAAAATGAACAGTAGAATTTCCATTTTTTTAAGTTTTCCATCCCGAAGTGTCACAACATACAATAAATACTATACGTCAGTCAATAACACAACATTTATTTTATATACACTGGTATATATGTCAGGACGACATGTTTCGACCTAGTCGGTCATTCTCAGGCCCTCCAAAAAACAGATCCAAGAGTTGTTATTTTTTAAAATAGATATTTGCACAACTTTTGAAAAGCTTGGATCTGGTATTCTTATACTGATTGATGGAACTAACTTGACCAGCTCTAAATTTGAAGTTTTCCATCCCGAAGTGTTACAACATATAAATAAATACTATACGTTAGTCTATAACACAACATTTATTTTATATACACTGGTATATATGTCAGGGCGACATGTTTCGACCTAGTCGGTCATCCTCAGGCCCTCCAAGAAAACAGATACAAGAGTTATTTAGTTTTTCTGCATTGTGGGATCCCAAATGCTTACAAGTTTCAGTTATAGGAGCAAAAAAGTAAATAAGCTTGTATAAATTGAACTTGTTGTGCCTACCGTCACACAACAAGTTCAATTTATACACATAAATGTTGTGTTAATGACTGGCGTGCATTATGTATTTGTAGAATTTCTATTCATAGCAACGTTTCCTATTGGTTCTTCTTACATTACACCGGCCTAAACACAAACAAAGATTACAAGAGTCTAAGCTTCCATGACAGCTCTTCTCAAATCGCAAAGCGATCTTCTTTTGCTTGTTTAGTGCGAGTCACAGTAAATACTGACTTCCGGTATGCCCGGTATGTTACTACTTTCAGAATATCTTTTCAAGTGACTAATTTTGTAAATAGGCGTCTTCTTTTGCGAGGGCTTTACACATTGTGAAATACAGTCGCGCAAGGCAAAAACAGATCTATGTACAGCGTAATCTTTCTTGAATACCCCTTACGTCACGAACACGTAACGTGGCTCATGTGTTACTGAAATGGAATGAGACACAGAGGTGGGGAGAAAAATTTGTGGATAATAAATGGTCACATAAAATTAATAAACAGCATACAAGAAAATAATCAGCTGTAATAAGATCATGGAAATAAAAAAAAATTATGTATATCTTTATACAAAGTAAGAGACACATGTAAAATGAAGTGAAAAACTGCGCTGAGTCTAAGTGAAATGGGACGGGAAGAAATGTAAATAGAAATATATTACTGTTTATATATAAACTTAGGTTAGCCCAACACGTGACAGACGATAGCAATTAGTTCGGCTAAATGAGTTACGAGAGTCCTCTCGTAACCTGTGTACTGAACAGTCACCCAAAACAGTGACGATACCAGATGCTGTAATAATACAACTGTCCTCCTGAAGATGAGCACGATAGTGCTCGAAACACGTAGAGGAATGTAATAAATGTATTAAAATAAAGAATTTGTGCATCAGGTTGGTAAAAAAAAAGCCTATCATATTAGGATGCACGGTCAACAAACCGTAAAAATAGTTCAGATAAAGTTAAGACATTAGTATTAAAACTAATGGACGTCCAGTGCCAAACACGCAGTGTTGCCAGTTACATCCAAAGATGAATACAAAGCTGAACCAATAAATTTGAATTTGTATAACCATTCCTCAGAAACCAGCTCTTTCTCACGTACTCACGATATTCCCCACATTTTATGAAACCTGAGGGTTCGTTAACAACAGCCCGCCACTAAACCCTGTTTGGCGTCAGATTAATTCAGCCCATGCCAACCCATTCTATTCATTCTAAATCCATTTTAATACTGTCCTCCCATCTCCACATGGGTCTTCTAAGCAGAACATTGCCTTTGGGTTTCCCCATCAAAATCTTGTATGCACTTCTCTCCGCCCGCAATTGTGGCACACGCACAAATCATGATGCGCCACATTATGCAGTTTTGTCCAACCTCCTGTTACTTCCTCGTTATTACACCCGAACATCTTCCTCAACACCCTGTCCTCGAACACACCCAGCCTATGTTCTTGCCGTAATGTGAAAGATCGTATTTCGCACCCACACGACCAGAGAGCTGAATATTTCAATTTGTAGGTTTTAGGACAGGACACAGGAAGACGAAAGCATTACCGGGGTGCTGATAAGTCCTTAGCCCGACCAGGAAGAAAACAAGCTTGGATGGATGTCAGGGACGCGAGCGATTTCAATAAAATCGAGGCGCAAGCTGTCATCACGTTTCTTTTCCTGCAAGACAAGGTGCCGAAGGAAATTCACGCCATTCTGACAGAAACATTAACTTGTTTCCTTCCTGGTCGGGTTAAGGACTTATCAGCGCCCCTGTATTTTTTAAAGAACATAGCTAAACTCTGATTCACACTTCATGGGAATCGTGAGAATTGCACTTAAAAGACTGAAACAGAAAATTTCTTGGAAAAAAGTGCAACTGCAGTTATAATTGGACATGCCGGTTTTTTATTACAGTTACTGCTGATGCGTCACAGTTCATACCCCGCGGGGTCTCGTCATGTCCTACGATGAATCCTGCATCCGCTTGCAGCATGAGCAGATCATTAACTTCTGTGGGGAAACTTTACTTTAAGTTGGATAGCTCAGTGAGCATAATGACGGCAGTTCTTTTCCTCTCTTACCCGCCTCGCTAAGACTAAATCTGGGGCCCACTGAGCCTCCTACTGTAGAGGCATCGAACAACCTTCAAGACCGGAAAGTACGGCCCACCAATCGATACCATCTAGCACCCACTTCAAGAAGGAGTACAGCAAAGAAATGGCAACGTAAAATAAAACAAAACACCACAATAACAAAACTTTGTTTTATAAGTATCTATTAAATAAATTCATGTCATTTTCACAATAAGATTCAGCCATCTACGGGTGATCCTCAGGATCGGTTACTTTTACCAATATATAATTTAAAAAATTTGTTTTTTTTTGTACCGCGCATTATAATATAATTATATAATATAAACCAACAAAATTCACATTTCCTAAATTAATATTCTAATTTTTAATTTTTGACTTCTTCTACATGTCTCGAACCCGAGGGTTCATCTTCAGAAAGACGGTTGTATATACAGTTACTGTATGGTATAGTGTGTTTTACTTGCATCAGTATAAGGAGTCTTGTAGGTAGAATGTGTGTTTTCTGTACTGATTTACAGTTATACTGGCGACAACAGCTGGCCTTTTAAGCAAATAGATATAGTACGTAGCGATGTACAAAATTCATTACAGACTTAAAGTAATTTCCTGTTTATGTTGCTAATTTTAAACTTCATATACGTGTAATGTACACCGAAATCATAGCTGGACCTGAATTTTCTCATTATCCTTGCAGATAAACCGGTAATTTTTTTATTTACATTCTAACTGCTGTATGTTGTGATGGTATTGGTATACGGTATGTGGTAACTGTACTGGCTACTGTGGTGTGTGGTTTGTATGGGTTTATCTCCCGTCAGCGATATCAGTTATTAAAAATACCCTCCGAAAACAAAGTAGAATATTTCCTGTTATAACCTCACCACTCCCGTTTTAGCTAAAAATGCGCGTGTTGTAACAGAGAGAGACTAGACCGACGTCTAAACTAAGTTCCTGTCGCACGGCAACACAATCGTGGGGTTATAAGAGGAAAGATCTCAAGTTCGTGTTCTATATTATAACAATCAGTTTTTTATGCCTGACGTGTCCATTTAGCGTCCTACAGTTTTTGAGTTACAATCGACAATGATATACGACATTTGTAATTTTATCGCAAATTTAAGTAATAATATCGCACACTACAATCAGTTTCTTCTGATGGGTGTTGACAGATTTTTGGATAACATACTGCCACCCCCTTGGGGGTGGAATCTGTAAATTTCACCCAAACGGTGACATTCATTTACGAGACCACACACTGTCAGAACACGAACGTCTCCGGAAAACCTGACGGTCGGAAAATAAGTTTACAACGAACATATTTGCTTTTTGAATGAAGTCATCCCGTTGTGTTATCTGAATATTTACTTTATTACAATACGCTACCGCCAGCACAACTAACATTTAAAGTATAACATTAATGCAACATGTTTCGACTTGTGACATTCATCATCAGGCTGATCTAAGAACCGTTTAACATTTCACAGATTTTATTTTGTGCATTTGGGATCCCATATGTCTTACACCGTACAATATAGTGAGGTAACTTACATACGTGGTGTGGGCGATGCCCACACCACGTACTTAACATTACATACAGTAGTATTCGTAGATAAGTTACCTCACTATATTATACGGTGTAAGACATATAGGATCCCGAATGCACAAAATAAAATATGTGAAATGTTAAACGGTTCTTAGACCAGCCTGATGACGACTGTCACAAGTCGAAACATGTTGCATTAATGTTATACTTCAAATGTTAGTTGTGTTGACGGAAACGTATTGTAATAAAGTGAACATATTTGCGTTCATTATTCTCTACTAAAATTAAGTCGGATTCAACCGTACTGCTTCCCCACTATTATTCCACATTATCCTACCCACAACCGCCTTCCCCACTATTATTCCACATTATCCTACCCACAACCGAGGCACTCGTCGTGCCTTGGACGAGTCTCTGTATTCCTTCACTCAGTTTGCTCTGTTATCATCCAATCTTTATGTTTATGGCTGAGAAGACTTTGGTTCACAGCTGAAAGCAGATGAAACTCGCTCGGGGGACACATTCTATTGATATAATGATAAAGACTTGTGTATTCCTCAGTTAAAAAAAAAATATACGCCATGTAAACTTATTTTTTGACCGACAACCGCGTATCTCATAAAAGCCGCAAATCGAGAGGTCATTGTTGTATCGCTTAAAGAATATGCACTAACAAGATTCTACTCTACCAATCTAAAGAGCAATTTATTTGGGGTGTGTCGTGAGGTATAAGAATTCCAACATGTGTTTTGTTGCCAAGACAACGCCGCCTTCCTTAGCGAGGTCGTCCAGTTTTCTACATTACCCGCGATTAACATCGCGCCGAGACTTGCAAAAGTACAGGCCAATCTCATGCGAGACATATATGGCGAGGGAAGCATTGATCGGATGGTAATGTCTTACAGAGTTCTTAGCTCATATGTTCTAGAACACATCTCCACCCTAACGACGACTAATCAAGAAACAAACAACATTACCACAGTGTATTCTTTTATCAGGTGGTTTCACAAATGGCCAAAGAGTTGTGACTTTACCGAAATGGGAACATCAGCATCGCGTTCACAAAAACTTCTTGGACCATACAGATTGTCATCCCAGTCACTTTCATATCTTGACAATTTATCTAACTGGCTAACTAGTTGAGTAAACCTACGGAACAGAACCGTTCTTGGGCAGCTAACAGATTCTCGGCCATTAAAAAAAATCCTCGCAGATTATGGATCTCTAAGGTTCATTACCATATCCACAACAGCCCACCACTGACTCCAATTCTGAGCCAGATGGTCCCAGTACACACCTCCCACCCTCTTTGCGTAAGACCTATTTTATATGACCGTACCTATTTCTGCATAGCCCCTGCTTGCATAGGTCACTCACAGTGTGCGGTACCACATACATTCCGAAGAACATGCCACATATGCACGATATATTGTGGCCTTTACAAATCAGTATCGGCAATTCATTTGAAATGCATTTTGTGGAAGCGAAATTATTGATTTTGAAAGGGATATCAGAAAGCGCTCTGCTGCCGTCAGCGGAGGTTACGTGAGCTCAGCCAGTACACGCTTGCTGTGTCGGTTAATATTTCAACGGTAGTTCGTATTCGTACCTTCCCACCCAAGATCCTCAGTGTGTGCAACGGATTACACAGATACCACGGACGAATCTCAGGACGGTCTATTGTTTCTTTGCAGTCAACTTTCCGGTTAGTTGCTTAAGCAGCTCACGGATCCTACAGCTTTGGCTCTTAAGTCACAAAATATAAAATTTAAAATGAGCTTATGTTCACCCTAGAGCAGGCCACGAAGGCCCAAAGAGGGAGTGAAAGTATAGCTCTACTCTTTCTTTAACCTCGGTGCTAGATGGGGTGGGTGGTCAACGCCACGCCCCGGCCGCTTTACCTCCGAGAAATACCCGGTACCCATTGTATAGGAGGTTGGGTGGGCCCAAGGGTCGATCTCGACGGGTGCGGTAAATCTCGCCCCCACCGGCATTCGATCCCCGGACCGTTCAGCCCGTAGCGAGTCGCTATACCGACTGAGCTATCCCGGCCCTTAAAATGAACTCATAAGATATAATATTCACAGCACACGAGCAAGACAATAGACGGGGCATTTCGCCAACACTTCTGAACTTTGTAAACTAGACAGCGAAAATAAAAAGCCGTGAAACGAAAGCTGATGGTTGCTGTCAGCTGTCATTACGTATATTGCAGCGCTCAGATGATGGATCTTTCGTTTTTAGTTGGATAAGGTGTCTACCTTGTCAGGGTTTTTTTTTGCTGTTGGGTCGAGTGGAATTGTTTTTATGGAAGTTATCTTTTCCTTGCGAAAAGAACAGGCGATTTTCTGGCAACAAATCTTTTATCACATTACCTGTTCAAAGCTTTCCTTAATTTCTGTTGGCGGTAAGCCAGTGTCTCTAAAAACCTATCCGTTCTTTATAACAGCCATTAATAATCCATCCACTACGTGATCGCTGCCTGACGAAGTGGTTACATTGCACTTTAACAGATGATATAAGTTGTCGTTAGGTTAAGAAACCTTTTCCACTTCACACCGACCACGCATTAATTTTTGTATGCAAGAAGGATACTGCAAAAAACCAAAGGCATAATTCATTTCCTCAACAAGTCACTTAGCAGTGAAAGAACCAAAAGAAAACAGAATATAATGAAATGAAGAGGGTAACGGTAACGGTATAAAAGCCCGTAAGATGACACTGAAAAACATTTGTTACGGAAGTTTGGCAGATATATGTAATGTGCTCTTTTGTTTGTATGGGTGTGAAACTTGGGTCTAATTGTGAGAAATAATAAACCGAGGAATGTAGCACAGAATTCTGGGAATATCGCAGCACAGAAAGATTAAAAGACAGAGCATGGTACTGAAGAGAAAAAGAGAGAACGATTTACTTCAAAATTTGTGTTCTAACACGTTCGAAACGTGACGGCACACGCGCAGAAACCAGATTTAGTCTTTCAGCGAAACGGACGAGTCCATTTAAATCGGCGGGGGTGTCAGTTTAGTCGACTACTGGCAGTCGAGGAGTGCGGATCAGCGGACATCAATTGTATAGACCGTGTTCCGACGTACAGTGCAAGACTACTGGCTACCCACTCCATTCGCATCTTTCCCCTTCACTTCCCCTCCCGTGCGTCACCGTGTGCCATCAGGTTCTGAACGCGCAATGTGACGTAACACGAGGAGAATAATTACATATGCAGTGTGTAATGAGAAAGATACGCAGCACAGGTGGGAGAAGCCAAGAAAGTTTTATCAACATTTTTTTGACGACAAATATATGAAACAACACTGGATATCAAGGCGTAGATGGCGGGGTAATTTTACAATAGATATCATACGAATGCGTGCTGCACATGTGGGAGAGAAAATAAATGCAGAAGGAAGGGTTTGATTGAAAAGCCTGAAGAACGACCTTTTAGAACGTTTAGTGTAACTGGTCTGTAGAGTAGGGACTGCGCCAAGCTGCAAGCACTCGAACTTCTTGTGCACGTTGAAACAGCGTGGTCTGTGCATCAATACGGCCGCCATCAACAGTGGGGTCCCATCAACAGACAGGACATCTTGCCAAAGAGAATAAATTTACATACGACCGTTCAAGGATATCAGTTTTTGTTAGTTTTGAGTAAAATTCTCCCCTATTCACATACCAAAAGTCTTCTTAACAATTAGAGCCATGCATTATTTCGCTTTACGGTTGACCAAGCCTGCTTGATATCACAGAAAGACGCAGTGGGCAATCAAAAATTGTGGCGGCCGAACTGGTTCTGTGAACCAAACTGTTTGATAGTGGATAGAATTTGGTCAGACGCATTCATAGCCATGTTAGGGTGGTCAGACGCATTCATAGCCATTTTTGGGTCACTTTTTTTATCACTACAGTGACAAAGCTACAGGCTTGATAATCCTGGGTTCGACTGCCGACAGAGGCAAAATGTATCTTCTCCAAAACGTCCAGACCGGCTTTGGGCCCCATGCAGCCGCCCTTACAATCGTACATGAGGAATATTCCTCGAGGATAGAGCGGTCGATGAGTAAATCTGGCCATTTATTACCATCTAGTGTCGAAGTTAAGACTACATGGTAATATACATCCACTCCACTATACGCCTTCATAGGATGGTGCTTAGGCACACACACACACACACACACACACACACACACACACAATGTACCTTTACCTTAACAACGATTTATTAACGTCAGTGAAAATGAGATGCCTGATCCCTTTCTTCTCGTCTGCCCTCTGTCTTCCTTCCAGTGTTTTCCTGCCGGCGTGCCTCAGGACCACTTTATCTACCTAAATTTTGGTCCGCTCTTGTTTCTACCTGGTGGTGTTCACTCGAACAACTGTTCGGCCATTTCCTGCCCGAATTGCTACATACGTATCCGTACCAATTTAAATGTGGGTCAGGATAGCACAGTCGGTACAGCGATCAGTTAGGAGTTGAACGTTCCGGGGATCGAATCACGGTGAGGGCGAGATTTTCTTCACCTGTCCAGACCGGCCCTGGGGCCCACCCAGCCTACTATACAATCGGTACCGGGTAATTCCCGGGGGTAAAGCGGCCGGGACGTGACGTTGATCACCCACCCCACCTGGCGTAGAGGTTAAAGAATACATCTGTACCTCTGCTCTCCCTTTAGGTCTTCATGGCCTGTTCTACTGTAAATTTTACCCTTTTTTTTACCATTTTACATGTACCAAAATTTGTATAACGGTAATCTCACAATCATCCTTCAAAAGCAGCAAGAAACTCAGTTGACAAGCTTCGTATTTCGCACGTTTTCTTCACGTTTCTACCGACACAGGCTATGTACATGCATATCCCGACACTAACACAAATCTTTGACAGTGCCGTTAAACAATCCTTAAGTAAGTAACAAGCCACAGATCTTGCACATTCAGCAGACAAGCTGATTTGTAAATGTTAGTACGGGGTAACATTTCTTAGTCACATTATGAATATGGCACTTTACAATATTACGTATATTTTGGTAACTTTGGTTCTGAAGTTCCTCTCATATTGCGTACAATTGAATCTAATAAAGAGACTTGGAAAAGATAAAGCTCTTTCATTTATAACCCTTACTGAAAACTGCATTAGGTTCGTAACAACAAAACAGACGCAACCCTTTCTAGAACCTTGGGTTCAAGAAAAACTGTAAACCATTCTTACTAACTAGTAAGACGCTGCACGTCGACGTGTCTCCGGTTGTCAGGTGTGTCTGAAACGTCACTAAAGTAAATCATCGATACAAATTGCATGAGGACCCTTTCAGTGTTGTGCGAGTCGGGTCACATTTGAAACTAGTAGGAAATTCCGCTTGCTGCGTTGCATGCCATAGGTCCTACCGAGCTGTCAGGGTGGGAGATGTGCTACAAAGACGTATGGTGAAGTGGAGGTATAGATGTTCTCATTTGAACCTCAGTTCTAGTTGCAGCAAATGGTCAAATTTTAGCTCTGGTCACTTTACTTATCATCGGACAAAGAGGATTTAACAGGAAACTAGGAAGTCTATACAGTCGATACGGGCGCTGTGACAAAGGGAAAACTCCCTCGTGCTGCTGGAAACAACTCCGCTCCTTTCACCGGCAGCAGAGTCACTGACTGACTGAGATACCCCGCTCGCAACTATGGTCAGTGACGTGTTTCAGAATGGACGGACGGGGATTGGTACCAGAGAGATGCACTCCGACACCGTTTCTAGGCACATCTTGTGTCCTGTCCAAGAATTCTAAGGGTAAAAGAAGACAGAGAATAACGATGTTTCTCCAAGTATTAAACTTTATAATAAAACTGGTTTTATGCAACCATCGTCGTAAAAAAAGGTAAACGTCAAGCAATACTTGCACAGGCCTTGAGGGGTCCTAAGTGATTCAGGCGGTTGAGGCTCCCAGATTTCAAGACAATCGACACATGAAGGCGGTAAGATTGTCAGCCCTATGCACCGGCCGCCTTTACCACCCCCCCCCCCCCCCCCCCCCA
>Ga0123357_10010200_pt1 | contig 11929 bp, 9 predicted proteins | sample TergutEmb28metaG_FD_89873 | JGI IMG/M metagenome (GOLD analysis project Ga0123357, IMG submission 89873) | Embiratermes neotenicus P4 segment gut microbial communities from Petit-Saut dam, French Guiana - Emb289 P4 | ecosystem: Host-associated > Arthropoda: Insects > Digestive system > Gut ...
AGATCGGAAAGAATGAGGAGCTATTGGGCCATTCGGAAAGAAAACACGTTGAAGATGAAGATGACCAGAAAATGATTGACTGAAGTGGTCCAATGAGGCCGTAAAAGGGAATAATAATAATATGTATATATCTGAACAATTTTACACACTCTGATTTGGTTCTAGATGAAGTTAACTACGCTTGCCTTGCATTATCAAAAGTTAGCAGTGAAGCTCACATCTTGTAGTCTTACAGTTTTAGCCACTTGCTACTTGTCTGCTCCATTGGAGGTTCGAAAAAGTATCCTTTTCTACTGCCACTTCACAAAACCCCCATATGCCTTCTCATCATAAATCAGCAATTATCTTTGTCACCTAGCAACAGTTTCCTGCAGTTTCAACTGTTTTGCTGTTGCCATGTGAAGGATAGGTGATCCAGCCTTCCTGTTTGTCCAACTGAGGAAAGTACCTCAGCAGTTCACCACAATCTACTGTCGGAATATGTAAAATAAAACAAAATATAAAGTAAAATAACATTTTTTTTTTCCTATGGGGCACTACACACTGCATTTTATTGAACTCGTAGGCTCATTCCTGTGCTCACAACATACCATCACTAGTCCCTGGCCTGAGGCACATGAGTTCAGTTCATAACCTCTCATCCTGTTTCTTTAAGATCCATTTTAATAATAGTCACCCAGTTATGCTCAGGTTTTCCAGTGGTCCCAAACCTTCCACACCAAAACCCAGTATATATTTTCCTCATCCCCAGTATGTGCTGTATGTCCCGTGCATCTCTTCTGTGATGTAATCACACCAATAATATTTGTTTTGAGTACAAATCATCAGGCTCCTCATTATGCAGTTTCCTTCAGCCAGATGTTACTTCCTCTTAGGTCCAAATAACCTAAACATTCTTTATCTCAAATACCCTTAGCATATATTCTTACATGTGAGGTATAGTTTTACACTCCTATAAAACCAAGGTAATGTTGTAATTTCATGTATTTTTATTCTTGGTGATATAGATGTTTATTGAGTAAGTTTTTATTACACAGTTAGTGGAACTGCCCACCATTTAACACCTGGGTATTTTAATCATGTTTTTAGGCTGCAGACAGGGAGAACAAAGATCCTGCACCAAATGGTAGCAAGCATTTCCTGTATTTAATCTGTTTTAATATTTTGTAATGTAGTTTTCATTAACAGTGTATCTAACTTAATACAAAGCAGGAAACAAGTCATGAGAATGAATCAGGCATCATCTGGTCCTTTTATCAACCTGACATAGATTTGTTTTTACTGGTAGCAATGAAATTGCACAAGTTGTCATGCAAGACATTAAAGCCCTGTGGCATTATTAAGCTACATTTGTTGTTAGAGGACAGTATAAAATCATTTTAACATGTAAGAGTGAACTTATATATGGCTGATTCTTAACATTAGTACATAGTTGGGGTTAAAACAAATTATAACAGCACCACCTAACAAGGTGTAAGGAAAATAAATGAAGGTTATTGAAACAAAAATGACGTTTATGGAACATTGACATTCTTAAGGCAATAAGACGAAAGAAAGCAACATATTTACGTTGCTTAAACAGAAACTCAGAAAGTATACCAAGCTTTTTAGAAAGCTCATGCTTCATGTAACAGGTCCATTGCATTTGTGTTTGTTCCTTTGTGTTAACCCTTTGCAGTCCAAATTATTCTTGTGAGTTCACTGTCCATTCCATATTAATTTTTCAGAAAATTTGTAATATTTATTAAGTCCAAAAGCAGCCACTAGGTGGCAGGAGGTCAGGGAAGACCAACATAAAACACTATAAAGGAATGACTCGATTTGAGTTCAGCATTGGCCCTGGTACAACAGAAAGCACTGTCAAGTTTAACTTGACATTGAACAGTTAAGGATTAATTACCGTCACAAATGTAGCACTGCAGGAGGCATATGCATGGTTCAGTTTCCTCTGTAACCTTCATACCAAACATTTTTCATTCTGATGATCTGAGTGAATTATATGTGAGTTAAGATTGAATCACATGTGCGAATGTGTGTAGTTGTTCCCCTAAAATAATTCGTTACTGGTGTCTGATTTTAACCAAAAATGAAATGAGTTGACACATTTTACTTAAACTCCCCAGCATCAAATTGTATGAACATCCATTTAGAAATTTGTGATTTGTATCATGCCTACAGGTGGATGGATGAGTAGGTGGTCAGAGATTTCAATATGTCCTGCACTGGGATATAAATGTGCCAGAAAGTGTCATAGTGGAATGAGAAGTTAGAAAATGAAACTGGGAATGTTGGGAATGATGTATTTGTGGAATCTATGTTGTTGTACTAGGTAGACATGAAAATCTTATAAAATAGGCAGATTTGCTGTGATATGAATGGCACCGTTAGAAGTAAAAGACTGTAAGATATACTCTAAAGTATTGCATGTGCCATAAAAATTCAATAAAAAATGTACCTATAGTGGAGGAGTGTTTGGTTAACCTGTGCTCTTATATGATTGTGTACTAGGCGTTTTTTGCATTTTCCTCTTTAGCATCTATTAATATTGTGAATTATAAATCTTATTTCCTCAAGGCCCATTGAAATTAATCTGCTGTGTTTGTTTTGTATCTCAAATGTGTAGCACAGCTAGCAGTTGGCTATCTCTTGGTTGTTGTAGATTTTGGTACAAGGACGTGTGGGACTAAACCGAGCAGTGGATGGTGACATTGTGGCTGTAAAGCTGCTGCCACAGGAGGAATGGTCAGTTCCCAGTGATTTGGTACTGCAGGATGAAGAAGGTGATTCAGGTAAGATTTTAGGAAATGCTTGTGTGTGAGGGCAGTGAATTGTGTACGTGGAATAAAAGGGCAATTAGAGATTAATTAAAGTGCAGGATGTGTTATATTATTATTCTTCTCTTGGTGCTACTACCATTTATGAGTTTTGGCCTGATCAGTAACTCTCTTCCCTGCATCTCTTTCCATAGCCATCTTACTCCAGTTCTGAATCGTCATATTTCCCAGGTCTGCTCTGACATCATCCTCCCATCTTGTGTGTTGTTATTAGATATGTGATGGCTGGTGTGTACGTATTTGAACATGTGCAAGGAAAAAAATAGTGATGTGATGTTGACTTTATTGTAGAAGAATCCTATTACAGGTAAGGCAGCTATATCAATAGAAAATAAAAGAGTGATTTTGCATATAGAGCTGAAAACAAGAACAGTGCATGAGTAACAGGATATGACACATTATACTGAAGTAGAGAAGAAACTACACAACATACATACATGTTACATGAGTTTTTAAGCTTTTGCCTTGTTCTAAATGTAATTTGTTCCTTTTTGGGTAATTCCCCGGCGTCTGAGTTCTAATTGCCGATGTTTCGGAACTCACTGTCGGTTCAATCTTCATAGGCAGGTGAATGAAGTATTCATTCACCTGCCTATGAAGATGGAACCGACAGTGAGTTCCGAAACGTCAGCAATTAAAACTCAGACGCCAGGGAATTACCCAAAAAGGAACAAATTACATGTTACATGAGACTTCGTCACAATGATGAAGTGTGTGGTGCTGTGTCAGTCCGCCATATATTTGGTGAATCATTTGGAATCATCAGTGTTGCAGGATTCTACTAATATTTTTTAATTATATTTTAAGTTTTAAATAAGTTTTAAAGGTATTTTACTACACAGTATCTATAGACATGATAAAAACCTGGGATCCCAAGATAGTGTAGCTGTGCTTGTTTGTCTTCTTTCTATTTTTGATGTTTGAATTTGCCTGAAGGGTGACTGGGAAGGGTCAAAACATGTAACAAGTTGTTACATTTCAATGAAAACATTGTTGCCAAATGAAAGAGCAGTTTCATTTATTGTGTATAGTTGTTACAGTAAGAACTCAATCTGGAGATTCTTATGGTAGAAGGACCTTTGCACTTCTTCAGTCTTGTCATTATTAGGGTGATAAGTTCAAGGTGAGTGATATGGATGTGCAGTATGTATGGGGAAGATGGGAGATGGGTGCAGAATTTTAGTCCAGAAACCTCAAGCAAAGGGAGGCCATGTTCGGATAATATTATGGTGGATGAAAAAGAGGATTATATATGGTCTGGTTTCAGGTGTTTCAGGATAGGGGCTGAGTTCTTGCAAAATTGCTAATGAATCTTTGTATTAAGTGATAGGGTTTATTGGCCAGCTGAGAATCTCTCAGCTTTTGAAGATGGCCTGTGCTTCATGAGTTAATCAAATGAAGGTGGAAGTTTAGAATAAAATGTGTTTTCTCTTGTATTGATTTGCAGGAGATGTAGTAGAGGAGGACGATGCAGTTTTAAAAAGCAAGGAAAACCATGTAGAGAAAATACCTACAGGGCATATAGTGGGTATTATACGAAGAAAATGGAGACAGTACTGTGGCATTTTGCAGCAAAATCAAATTAAAGGGGTGAGTTCAGCATCATTATAGCACATCAAGAAGGAACCAAGTGTACATAAAAATATCCAGTGAAGTGTTGTTCTAGTGAATTTGTTTCTTGTGCTTAATGCTTGAGACCTGTATTTAAATCTAGGCCTGGGGCTCACTCAGCCTCTTATACAATGGGTACTTGGTCTCTTTCCCAGGGGTAAAGTGGCTGGATGTGGCATTGGCCACTCACCTCCATCTAGAACCGAGGTTAGAGACTTTTGACTGTATTTAAGTGCCCGAATGAGTAAAACTCTTACTATGAATCAGACTTGTGAAATAGCCCTTTGACCTTTCAATGTACCCATGAATTGAACTGGTACACAACAGGTTAAATTTTCTTGACAACCAGTAAATATATGGTATGAATTTGTGAGAAAGGCTTCTGTGGGAATGGGTTGTTTGTAGTCTTACTATGAAGGAAGGTCATATTATAAGTCTCTTAAAAAAAATTGTTCAGGAAAGTATTTGGATCCTAAACCCAAAGTGAGTTGCTGATTTGTATAGTGAGGCAATACGTCATTTATAGAGATCCCTAGTACTGCTAAGGTGTTGTAATCTCTGAGGTTAGTATGGCAAGAGACAATGATGTGCTGTTTTAATGTACCATTCTGCAATTTGGTGAAGAGATTAGGACATTTGTGAGGAATGTCAGGACAGCCAGTTACCTGGGTAATATTTATAGCAAGTACCTTGTAACTAAAATTTAATAGTGTTGCCACTACACTAACCTGTTTTGACTTCTTAGTATAAAGTGTAGTGATTTTGACAGGGGCACATTGATGTCTTAACTCTTAACACGTGGCAAAATGCACATAAAGGCCAATTGTTAGCCTGTTACTTCAGTGTGTTACATTGAAATGTTTCCCCACCACCACCATTTAATTTATGTGTGATATACAGTGGAAAAGAAATTGTAAATATTCTGAGGCATGTGGGGCAATGTTTCTGTATATTTTATTGTTAAGAAATGTTTTTAATGGAAAGATGCATGAGTAAATTTTATTTTCCAGTCAGTGCGTCATATATTTGTGCCTGCTGAACGGAAGGTTCCAAAAGTACGGGTAGAGACTCGACAGGCAGATGCTTTAAGTGGTCAGAGAATTATTGTAGCTATTGATTCTTGGCCTCGTAATTCTAGGTATCCACTGGTAAGTAAATACAATGCCTTTTAGCATTATGTTGCAATAAAAGCCTGTAAACAATATCTTCTAGCTCCACAGTGAATAGATTTGTTCTGTTCTTGACATCACATGCAGTGATATTGTGTGTGTGTTTGTGCATGGACACATGCATTGTATGCAGGGTTCATATTTTGGTGTGTGTATGGTAAATATTTGAGATGTGTGTGTAAGATAACGGTTTTAAACATGTGGAGAAACTAAGTGTTAGAAGATTTGTAATTTGTTGGCAGATTCACATAATATTCTGCTCAGATGAAATCATTACTTTGATCAGTCATTATATGTTCCATATATATTGGATTCATGTGTCTGGACAAACTGTGATACCCATCATTGAGCTTTTGGAGCCAAAAGAATATATATTCAAAATAAGAGTATTAATGAAGGTAATTTTTAAACTTAGTTTGAGCTGTTATGTGATATACTTCTAGGGACATTTTGTACGGGCTCTTGGTAAAATTGGTGACAAGGACACAGAAAATGAAGTTTTGCTTTTGGAACATGATGTTCCTCATAGCAAATTCTCAGAAGCGGTTTTGAGTTGCCTCCCAAAGTTACCATGGATTATTACAGACAAGGTGAGTGTGGTATATCAAAGAATAATTCAGTCAACACAACAGGCATTGTTACATTTTGTTAAGTGTCTGAACCTAAGAGGTCATTATGAGTCGAAAATTAACAGTTGTGTAAAAGGAAGGTAAATGGACAGTTATTGCAACATACAGCAAATTGTAAAAACTGATATTATCTTTATAATAAAAAGGTAGTCGTGTTTACTGCATTATACATTGATATATTAATTTATAAAAACATAGCAGGATGTCATCTCTTAAAATTATTAGTGCAGTAGGTTTAAAATTTGTATGCTTGCAGGGGTATGGAATAATTCAGATTTGTCTTATTCGTATTATCTTCATTAGTCATGCACTGTAGTTTCCACGTTTTTTAAGTGTTGGGTTTGTGATGGTCAAAATGCTATGTTACAATGAGTGTGAAACAAAAAATGATTACCTACATGGCTGGAAACATCAGAGGTAATTTCGGGGTCATTATGCTTGGTTTTGTTTTTGTTGAGAAAGTATGGACTGTAGTAACAAAGTTTCGCAAATTGAATTATCCGGACATGCAAATTTCTAAAGTATGCAAAAGATACCTTAAAAAATGTGTGTGCATGCACATGCACTCACACAGACACTCCATCACCCCCTCCCTCACTCACACTGTCTTCACACTAACTCAAATACACAGGCGCATTTGGGAAGATCCAGCCATCTTACAAAATTATACTTTTAATAGTGGGAAAATGTACAGTTTGATGGGAAATTTAATTTAAATACCTTTTTTTGTAGTCTTGTTCTTCTTCCTCCTCCTCCTCCTCCTGAGGTGGCATTACAGCCCAATGCTGACCTGTGCCTCGTTAATGAGCTTCTCCCAGTCAGCACTGTTTTTTGACCCCTCTTCCAGTTTTTAATTTTGAATTTATTTATATCTGTTTGTACACAGTTCCACCATCTGCTTTTTGGTTTCTGTAGTCATATATTAACCAAATTATGTGTAGTGTAATACCAAGGTTACTGGTTTTATCAGGTCCTCTTTGCTCAGGTGTAGTATGGCACTGTGACATACTGTCCTGTGAAATGAAATTTGTCAGTCTGCATATTTTATTACATATAATACAATGTATATGTTTCAGTCATAATAATAATTTTCTGCAAGTTTCTGTTGTGTTGCAGGATGTTCAGAGCAGAGTTGATTTGCGGCATGTGGATATTTGCTCTGTGGATCCTCCAGGTTGCACTGACATTGATGATGCTCTTCATTGCAAGGAACTGGAGAATGGAAATTATGAGGTAGAAACTTCAAGAATGGAAACTGTAACTTTACTGGGTGTTTGGTATGTTGTGGTCTTTAGGGGAATACCATAGATTGGCATGACAGAGGGAATATATGGAATATATAGATCAGAAAAATGCTTTGCCTGAGAATACATGAAAATATTGCTCAGCAAGGAACTTCAACATGCATGCCAATTACCCAGTACTGTTAAGTTGATTAAATAAAAAAGGATGAGCTGGGTAGGATTAGGATGTGTGGTACACATGGGGAGAATCAGGAATTTTCTACAAAATTTTGTTGATGATTAAATCCTCTTAGCTGATTAACCATGTCAGTTTGTAGTTGAAGTTTCAACTTCAGATGTTCCCTTCATGCATGCCATGAAGGCATTTGTGGTTGTGGAGGTATTATAGCTGCACTCATTTATAACCTTGGCACTAGGTGGAGATGTGAGGCCAGCATAATGCTCTGGCCACTTTACCCTGGTACCCGCTGAATTAGTTGAATTAGGGGCTGCATGGACACCAGAGCTGCTTGGGATGTTTTCAAGTAATGAAAAATATAATGCCCCTGGCAGGAATTCAGCCACAGTTTGTATGTGACAGGAGGCTGGAGAAAGTAGCTTGACAAGGAGTTTCATGGTCTGTTCTTCACCAAATATTGTTTAAGTGATCAAGTGAAGGAAGATGAGATGACTGGGGTTTGTAGCTTAGGTGAGAGAAGAAATGTTTACAGAATTTTAATTGGAAAACCTGATGTGAAGGACAGTATGGAATGTCAAAATGTGGGGGGGAGGAATTCAATTAATATTTAAGTAACAAGGTTGTTAGGGTGTGGATGGGGTAAGTGGTGGGCATTTGTTAACACCATAACAAAGCTTTTGGTTCTTCAGAAGTATGGGAATTTCTTGCTCATCTGCATAACATACAGATTCTTAAAGGAGAATGATACATGAAGGTAGTGTCTGGTGCTAGTTGACTAAATTTTCTTTTTGCACAGTCAGAAACTGGGCATAACTTCAACAACAGAGAATCCTGTTGGTACATGCAGTGTGTTTGCCTCATGACAGCTCTTTTTTAACAGGTGGGTGTTCATATTGCCGATGTGAGTCACTTCATTCGGCCCAGCACAGCAATAGACAAGGAGGCAGCATTGAGAGCAACAACAGTTTATTTGGTTGACAAGAGAATTGACATGGTGCCTGGTCAGTATGTAGTTTGTAATGAAAGACTGTACTCTGATTTCAGTATATGTGTCTGTATGCCGTAGTACTTTCTGAAGCAAGTGACTGATTTTTGCACAAGGTCATATGATTGTCACAACTTTAAGTGTGAGACTGACCATAGTGACACTGAATATAGAGTTCTGAAAGTTTATGTGGTAACAGTTGTTTGAGAGATATGTGAAGCTTGTTATGGTTTGAAAGAATATAATACAACAGAAAAGCTGTCACTTAAGATCTTTGTTTAGGCCTCAAGTTGATGACAAATGTAATGAGTCAGATTATGACAATCAGAACACGGACTAGCATATTGGCCCATGAGCCAAACTGAATTTTATTGCTGGATTTTGAATTCATATTTTCCAAACAGGATATTAACAACAAAGATTTGTCATTGTGGAAGTCTGTATTTGGAGAGTAGGCTTCATGACTTCTACCCAGAACTCTTCATCATTGTGCTGCAAAACGGTGTTCTTGTGATCTGATTGTTCATACTGCTTTATTAGATTATATGGATGTGCTAATGTTTGAATAATTGCTTTATAGGTTTTTGTAAATCAAATATTTTCTGTGTTCATAGAGCTGCTGAGTTCAAATCTGTGTTCTTTGCGTGGTAATGAAGAGAGATTCGCTTTCTCCTGTATTTGGGAAATGACCAAACAAGCTGAAATTATCAGTACACGTTTCTGCAAGAGTATAATTCGATCACGACAGGCCATGACTTATGAGGAAGCCCAAATCAAGATAGATGATCCGACACAGCATGACTGTTTAGCCAAATCTCTCAGAGGTCTGAATTCACTTGCAAAAATCTTAAAGAAGAGGAGAATAGACAATGGGTGTGTAAGAACAACACAGTATACCTCAAGCTGAACATGACATTGATTTCCTTTTTGAACAGTTTTGGTAGCTCAGGGTAAAAGATTGGTGAATGTTTTCTTGTTTAACCCCTTGACACCAGTATTAATTGCCTGTAGCGATGTGCAGAATACTGGAATTTAAATGGGCACTGCACAATTGCAGAGATATGTATGATTGGCATTTTGAGTATCACACCACGCATGACATAATATATATAATGTTTGGCACCCAGGGGTTAATTTACATGTAAATATAATATCACTAATCTCTAAATTCAGGATCACCGTCATTATAGCCATGCCTTCAAGTCTGAATCTGATGGATGACAAAGTCCATTTTGACATCTGTGGTGTAGATTAAGTCTTGTGGGATATGACACCATGTCATCTGATAAGTGGCTACTGATATTTTGGATTAAAAGTAATCCAAAATGCTGGTAACTGTTTGTCAGTAAACATGGTGTTATATTGTGACGATGTGTCTTAACAACACTGGTTTGAGAACTTCAAATTTTATTTACCTGGTGTAGTTGCCAACTGATGTCTTGTATAGAAGTGAAATTCTGTTTTTTTGCATGGCGACCATGTAATACATGAAGGATTCACTGTTGTGGTAAGCAACATGACATTGATCATCCCTAGTACATATTCATAGAACTGTCAAAATAAGTAAATGTATAATTTCTGTACAGTTTATTTAACAGTAATCTTGATGAAGAATGGGCACCTTTGAGAGTGTTGTAGACTTACAGTTTGTGAACAATCACTCAATAAAAGGTGACTGTTTGTGATACTTTTCAACACACATCATCTTCCTGTGAAATTTTGCTTATCTATCCAAGCTGTTGACTGTAGTGGTATGTATGTTTAATGTTCTGATTGGCGTCTTTCATTAACGAAGATGGCTTGATAGTGTCGAGGAGGGTGGTGGATTAGATACATAGTTTGTTGTTGTAGATCATTGATGATATTGGCTTGTACTGAAAATCTTTGTGTAGTGCTTATTCAGTGGCAGTGATTTTGGAAAATGGATGTCAGCAGAGAGTTTGTCTTGGATTTGGTTAAGTTTGATTTTTTATGATGTTATTTTCTTCCACAGAGCTTTGGTGCTGGCTTCACCAGAAATACGTTTCCAAGTGGACACTGAAACTCATGACCCAATTGAAGTGGAAGCAAAAAAGTTGCGTGAAACTAATTCAATGGTAGAAGAGTTCATGTTGTTGGCGAACATATCTGTGGCCACTAAGATACTGGAAGATTTCCCAGAATGTGCGATGTTACGCCGTCATCCAAGGCCTCCAGTATCCAACTTCGAGCCTCTAGTTAAGGCCGGAAGGAATTTGGTGTGTTACCAATCAGTATCATATTATGTTGCAATGGTTCAGTCTGCAGTAATTGAACTTTGTATTTCAGGTGAATCTGTGTGGTAATTTTCAGCTAGTTGCATGTAACTCTGTACTGCAGTATTGTAATTTACTGGATGCTGACAAAATCAGAACATGTAACATTACATTTCAGTATGTTAAGCATGGTATGTAACAAGTAATTTTACTGCATGTTACTGTGTTAGGCAGTGCAGAGGGTTGACAGAAGTCACAAAGTCTATGTTCAGAAAATTTCCCGAGTCTTATAACTTAAATTTACATTTGTGGGTGACATAAGTAATATGAAGGGGATGTCCCCTCTTGAGTCACCCTTTCCATCTCCTCGCCCATCTGACTGAACAACATGCGGGTCAGCAAAACTCCCCCCCCCCAAGGGAACTTTAGATCTCTCATGTTTATTTTTTGTTACCTAGGGTTTTGAAATCAACATTGAATCAGGAAAGGTTTTGGCCTTGTCCCTTGATAATGCTGTGAAACCAGACAATCTGTACTTCAACACTATGCTACGAATTTTAGCAACTCGTTGCATGATGCAGGCTGTCTATTTTGCAAGTGGAATGGTGCAGAAGGATGAATTTTTCCACTATGGTCTTGCTGCTCCAATATACACGCACTTCACGTCACCTATCAGAAGGTACAAATATTGTTCTCAACAAAAGGATTTTTCAAGGAACAAAAATGATATAGCAGTCATTTTTCACACAGTATGCTAAGTTGATCCCTAAAAAAGAGCGCTAACCAGAACTGTGTTAAATGAAATGAAATTTTTCCAGAAAGTAACCAACATGTCAGTGGCAGAACTGGCTGCCACTGGACTTCATCCTGAGAAAGTTCCATCATTATTACACCCTACTGATACTATTATTTCGTCTCATGCTGGTCTTTAAGTAGATGTTTTGCAACTGCCCCCCCCCCCCCCCCCCCCAAAAAAAAAGAAAAAAGGGGGGGGGGGGAAAGGGCCAAGAAAAAAAAAAAAAAGGAAAAAACACCCCAGCATTAA
>Ga0123357_10010201_pt1 | contig 11928 bp, 7 predicted proteins | sample TergutEmb28metaG_FD_89873 | JGI IMG/M metagenome (GOLD analysis project Ga0123357, IMG submission 89873) | Embiratermes neotenicus P4 segment gut microbial communities from Petit-Saut dam, French Guiana - Emb289 P4 | ecosystem: Host-associated > Arthropoda: Insects > Digestive system > Gut ...
CACCCGTCTGGTGCCAAAAATTTTAGTTGACCCCTAGTTTTACGGAATATTTGTGCACCCTTGTTTTAAACGATTAACTCTTTTAGTAAAAACATTATAAATACTTTACCCGGACTCGGAATGACGTTGCTTTTTCTGGTATTTTAATTAATAGTTAATTAATTCATAAGGGAGTAATGTTCCGTCCTACATTGTTTTGTTCTAAGTCGCGATATTCGGCAGCATACACCAAATACTAAAGGAGGACCTAGCTACGCCCATGTCTTTGTTTTAGAAAGATTATGATAGTAAAATAAGTTGAAAATGAAGTGTTAATATTGCAGATTGGCTTCAGTTGCTAGGTAAAACATACGGGCTATTTCGTGGGTGATATTTTTAGAAAGTGAATACCAATTTTCCGAAAAAAAGAAAACCACATGTGTAAACATGATGTAGTTTGTAGAGAATTGGCCAGAAAAAGGAGAACATTTTAAGAAACTGTTAGTTTCTGAGGAGTTTATTATTTTTAGTAACAGATCTACAGTTTCCAGATATAAAACGTCATTCGTCTAAGTTAACAAGTTATGGGTCTGCATACAGCAACTTCTCAAGAGTTAAATGACATGTAAATTTGCATAGCACCAAAGCGAAACCGGACAGACAATGTAGTGGAGATTTTAAGACTAATATTTGTGTAAGAATTTAAGAGTCTCTCATTTTCTATGGCCAAGGAACAGTTTCAGGTCTTTATATCAACCAGCTGGCACACCTATATTATTCATGATATATTCAAGGTAAATTACTGCAAGAACAAACACAATTACGAACAAATAGATCAGTTTTCCTTTCATCTTGGTACAGAAAGCACATAATTAGTTTCCTTTCATCTATAATGCTCTTTGAATTCGTGCATAACGAACCTTGAACTCGAGGACCCGTAAATTCTGGGCACACTGTACTGTAAGTTCTAAGTTTTCATCAGTCACAGCAAATTCCTGACTGCGCATAACAATCAGCTATGTTCATATAGCATAAGGAGCTGCTCCGGATAGGAACAAGTGACGGGCAATGGTGAATGCGGTAATGAACCTTCGAGATTTAATACAGGCTGGGAATTTCTGGACTAGATGAAATCCTGCGAGCTTCTCAACGACTCTCCTGTATAGAGTAAGTAATTAAGTAACAGCATAAGCAGCTATGCGTAGCCGGATGGGCCATGCAGTCGCTAGCCTCACATCACGGAGAATCGGTTTCGATCGAAGTCCAGTCCGTGTGAAATTTGTGTTTGAAAATGTGGAAATAAGACCGGTTTTCCTTCATGTACCTCGGTTCTTACGAACACCACTATTCCACCAACGCCCAACATCCATTCATCTAACACCGACGCCGCAAATCTTCAGCAACTGACAGCACTAATAAATGAAACAATTCCCCCGCCCCGTTTTCCTCTCGTCGTCAACTGCGGTTTTAACTCACCAGGTTACTTCCTACCTACATGACTAACTAGCTAACTAACTAACCACTTACCCCATAAAACAGGGTCCTTCCTGAGAAGCTAAACGATCCTCACCTAGTCCAGAAATTCCCCGAATTTTACGGAACCTGAAAGTTCATTTCCGCATTCACAAGAGCCCGCCGCATGTCCCTTTCCTGAGCCAGACCAATCCAATATTCACATCCATCTCACTTATCGAAAATTCACTTTAATCTTATCCTCTTATCCACACCTATGTCTTCAAAGTAATCGCTTTCCCTCAGGTTTCCGCACCGCACCAAAACCCTGTACGCACCTCTTTTGTCTCCCACGAATGCGGTGATGCTCACAAGTAACTACAGTTCTCCTTTAATATTCATATCGCAGTGTGTTGTTTTACATTGGTGCGAACTGATGAGAACCCGCTGATTCCCTACACTCGCAGAACTAAAAGTTGTCTAAAATATGAGTGTCCTAATTCAACAGACCACGGTGGCTAATTCGTGGTCACTACCTGATAGAACACAACCTGTTGTGTTACAAACGCAGTAAGGAAAAGGATAAACCATCAACTTACATTCCTTTTCTAGTGACTGTGGCTACATGTTTCGGATTAAATCAATCCATCATTGGGCCCCTGTACAAGATTAAGTAGACGGTATAAGGTAATCACAAGTCGAATATGTGATACTGTCGTTGTGTTTTTGAGTCTTTTTGTGATGTGTTGTGGGACCCCACAAAAACAAAAACAAAAAACAAAAACGCAATGGAAGAATCATATATTAGACATGTAATTATAGTACACCTGTTATTGACTCCTTTATAGGGGCCCGATGATGGCTTTATTGAAGCCGAGAAGTGTAAACAAAGTCAACAAGAAAGGAATGTAAGTTGTTTGTGACGGAAGGTTTAACCTGTTCCTTATTCATGATCACTAAGTAAAAAATCAACTACTCATAAACAATGCCAATTCTGAGATTTTAACAGCGGTAGAGTTGAGAATCCCGCTTTTCTGAGACATGGTGTTTCGACACTGGGGTCCTGACGTTTCGGAGTAACGTTCTCATGTTCGAGATCAGAAATTTCCAAGAAGCTCCTTGTTCATCTTGAACCTTTAATACGAAGACACTCCGTTGCCTCGAAACGTGGGAATCCGACTACATATTGAAGCTGTCTCGTATCAACAGAGGAAGTCCTATTCACAAAATACATAAATGAGTCGATAGAAGATGGTAACTACAAGCTGGTCGCAGATTCTCTTCTTTTATAAAGTCCAAACTTTCATTAGCATGATCATAAGACAGTCAGTGGATGACGACACAAGAATCTGGTGTCAGGCATTATTTTACAATTTCTTAACACCGATGTGGAGATTAAATTATCATTTTTTGTCATCTTCAAGATGAATAATCCTGAATGCACCCTGAATACATAGAATAAAATGGTTACCGGATTGTCGGAACTGTTTCAAAATACGACACGGCTGAACTTCAAAAACTGAATTTACAAATTAATATTCAACTTTCTGATAGTAGATCAGACATCTAACGAAAAGTGGCAAATGAATAGTTTCTTATATAATAGGAAATATGACGAAATGAGAGAAGCCTCGTGTTTGGTACTCTGCATTTCGCAACGTGTGTAGTTGGCCGCCTTATGCTGCTACAGAAGGGCTGTGTATGTGAAGTCCAACTATAATAAGTTTTATAGATGTGGTGATGTTGCTAGTCACTTAATTTATCGTACCTTTTTGAACTTTCCTTTCTTCAAAGTAGTTATGATGATCAAAGTCACCACCCCGTCTGACAGAACAATATGCCCACAGGTCATCTAAATGCATATTGCAGCACAACCGATTTATACAATACACGACACCTCCTCCACAAATTCCTGATAGATATGCAAAAAGGCGAAAATTTTAAAACGCTGGCTTGTTACAATGGAAAGGAAAGTGAAAGAACTGTACACGAATGTTTGATTTGGAAATATTTAGTCCTTGCTCTTATTCCTGGAATTCAAATGAGAATAAACAACCTTGTGACAAAGAAAAAGAGATACATTCACTCCTGACTACGTAAACAATATATTTTGCACAAGTTATAGGCCAAAATAAACATTCTCACGTACGCTGTAATCTGCTCTGAACAATTCGTTTTCGTTTACTTTCAGGCAGTTCATTCATGTTGTCTGCGTTCTTCTGGGTAATTCCCCGGCATCTGAATTTTATATGCCGACGTTTCGGAACACTCTGTTCCATCTTCATAGACGGGTAGGTAGGTACCTACCTACGCGCCTATGAAGATGGAACAGAGTGTTCCGAAACGTTGGCATATAAAATTCAGACGCCAGGGAATTACCAAGAAGAAAGCATACAAGATAGAACAATGAGAAACTTTAATATTAAGAAGATTTTTTTATATTTTATACTACTGGTTTTCAGCAATCGAAGATTTTGGTTTCCATCCTGACAGTGGCCACAAAACATGTCTCTTTTATATAAGTACTCAACTCGCACCGCGGAGTAAACACTATCTACTTCGGTTATAGAAACTGATCAGTTAATATTGTATAAGGAAAAAGTCGCTGTTTTTTTTAAGATCTATATACAACACATAAATACAATATGAACACCACGTAGAATTTTTCAGTGTTAAAACTGATGGCATGTAAAGCAACCGTTAGGTTTTAAAATGTTATTTTTTTAACAAAACAAGAAGCATTACAAAATATTCAACCCTCTTCAACTTCCTCCGAACCAGGCAATGTTTGGTACCCGACTCGCCAGTAAAGAAAATAAAAAGCGCATATTTAATTTAAGACAAATTCATTGGCCTGCGAGCGATTGCACTTGAGATGTGATTGATTCGCCATTCCGCTGTCTAGCTGGATGGTGCACCCATACCAAGTGCCCAGAGAACGCCCAGAACTCCTCTGCAAACTAATTACTGACGCCAGCATCTTGGGCGTACAACAGGACTGTCTTGTCTCAATGATATTATCAAGAACAGAACATTATGTCCTTTGTCTGACCTCCCAGTGTGTGTCAACTTTTTCATTCAGCCTTCTTTCCCTCCTTCTCTGTCTATAAAGATTACGTTCTTCTCGGATACGACACCCTGTAGTCTGACATACACATTTTTAGGGCCTACAGATAATACAGAGGTTCTGACCTGCGCCTCCATTTTTCATCACCTACCTTCACAGCGCCAACAGCAAGATACACGTACTCCGAAACGTGATTAATTTCGACCAAAATTCGTGGCTTCGCATTCCAGACGAAAACAGTTTCGTAGACACTGAAATCACCGCATGAATTATCTTTATTCTTATTCTCATTGCCATCTTTCATTCCTTATATTTCCTCCATTTTTCCTCTCTGTCTTCTTTTATATCCTCCCATTCCAAGCCTGTTCCTGTATCTGCAGCCCTACTTCCCTTCATCATTTTTTCCATCCTATATGTGTCCTTTCTCCTCTCATACTACTCCATTAATTGTTCTTGCTCTCTTTCCCTTTCTTATTTTCGCACTTCTGTCTTTTTTTTTCAAGGCAACTGGTAAACTGGCCCAGATATAAACTGCATACCTGCCACAATCTTCACTACCCCGCCCGGTGACATAATCTCATTCACGTGCTATCAGTTTTCCGGCAACCGCAAATTGTGCGAGACTCCAAACATGTGGTTATGTGGCGATAACCCAAAAATCGACGTTTCATTGTTACACAGGTGAGGTGATTATTTTAGTAATTTCTAGCTGAGCTAATACATTATTTGACAACTGCTGGAAGTAATTTCGTGCTGTCCATTGTAAACACTTGCACACATACGGCATTACAGGAACGGCCTGATAATAGCCTATGTTGTAGGTAGTAATGACATATCATGTTTTAATTAAACTGCCATATACAAGGCTGCTGAGAACAACTGGAAATTTCACTTCGTAAATTTACACTCCACGCACTTGCAACCATTCAGACTGTTACGTGATAATAAAAAAACGTTAGGGATCTTCATGTTTGTGCCGTGCATCAATGACTTTATTATCCAAAAGATGCACAAATATATAATTCGTAGATACAATTAGAATTATTATAAAATATTTAAGATACTTAAAATTGCTCCAACATGTTTCGGATCACAAGGGTTCCATCATCAGGGAGCTCTTTATAGTGCTTGGCTAAAATTACAGTAATGGTCCTATCTTGTCCGTTGATATGGACGTAGTCGGTGTTATGGCAGCATATTTGCCCGTGGTGTGTGTGTGTGTGTGTGTGTGTGTGTACTGCACAGTCTATACAGGCACACTCTAGAATGTGCAGCATACACACGCACCACGGGCAAATATGCTGCCATAACACCGATTACGTCCATATCAACGGACAAGATAGAACCATTACTGCAATTTTAGCCAAGCACTGTATAGAGCTCCCTGATGATGGATCCATTGTGATCCGAAACATGTTGGAGCAATTTTAAATATTTTAAATGGGTTAGGGATATTATAACAATAGGCTCTTGTTTCGAATTACAGCTGCTTTTTGTTATATTTTTCTTCTTCCAGCCTCCTAACTCATTTTTAGAGTTGATACTCTCAAGGTTCTCTCTGTAAGGATAACAGTCCTCCGGAATGCGAGACCATGCAAACTGGTACACACGCACCGTAGTTTATTTTACCCTGATAATAGAGGCAGCAGGTTCCTTTTAAATGCTGGTTCACATTTATGAGACTAAACAGCTTCACATCCTACCGCCTGATTCATTATTCACAGTCGTATGTGAATTAAACTCGAACTAACAGAATTCACGGCTCTTTGACAAACGAACATGTGTGCAATTTGTGTCAAGAGCAGAATACATGAATCATTATTCAAGATAATCCTCGGTTTGTGGAATCTGTGTTAACATCTACTGACATTTTGCCTACTTTAAAATATGCATCGGTTATACACCATTTCCACTGTATTTTAAAATGCCCATACTATTTAATTTTATGTATAGTCAAAATCTTAAGCCGCAACGGACATTGGAAAGACGCTACTTCCAAAACAATGTTGCCTAAGCTCTTAATGTCATTTGTTTTCGTAAGGAAAGCATCGGGTACGCACTTGGGTAGCGCGAAATTTGAGTGACGTTAGGGGCTATACAAATCCGCGCACATAACCTTGAAATGCCGCCATGCAGCACAGTACGGCTGTATTAGTTCTGTGAATTCAAGTCTCGACCTTCAAGCTATTAAGAAATGCGTAAATTATGCAAGAGAATACAATTCCTTTATTACAAAATATTATTCCTTATGTTCAGAATTCTTTTGTTTGTATCAGATGTGTTTTTCCTCCGCAACGCTACGATCGACTTTGTATACATGCGATGAAGGTAAGATGACACTTCGCTTCCGTTAGAGTCTGCGAGAAAACATTTCCACCCTCAGCCACTACCAGCTTCCTGCTCGATCTGGACTTCATCAGAGGCCGAATATATTTTAGACTTGCAGACTGATCGGACGTTCAAGCAGCTTGGTACAAGCAAACCTAAACGCAATTCCTGTAATGTCCTCGTCAAGGTAAGTTCCTAGTTCAACAACAAAGTAGTACACTGTTCGTAACATGGAGTTCGTTTTACTTTTTCCGTGTGGTGCACACAGCTTTCAACTTTACCGGCCCTTCCGCTCTGAATTTAAATCATTTTTGTAATATCAGTGAAAGACACGTCCGTTGTCATTATGGACAACACTTCAAATGCAAGAACACAAACACAGCAACAAAAACCCTATTCAGATTAATTTACAGTGTTCGCCTTACTACTGCCTTCAGGTGGTATAACTAGTTGTCATTTACAGGACCTCCAACAGAGGAACCTCATAGTTTTTCAGGTTAAATGACGAGTTATGATGACAGAATGATTGAGTGAAGTGGGCTGGGCATGGAAGGGATAAAGACTTGCGTAAAAAGAAAACAGTAATTCAGTACAAGTTCAGGTAGGAAATTACTGGAGAGGCCTAGACTTTGGAACAGGGTAATATAACCTTGATTGCTTTGTGAGAATACAGGGTGTATTACACTGGCTTGGGGCAGTGTCCAGTGGCTAGCTCTTGCAAACACTGTAATAAACAATGAAGAACACAAATATCGCAACAACAGTTTATATTTTAAAATTTTCCGAAAAATTCCGGTTTATAACCCGTTTTCAAGAAGACCTTCGGAAACACCTGTTTTTGTGTGGAACCCACAGTTTACACTATTTTTATCGTCGAGTGTAGATACTAATAAATTAGGTCGAAATGTATATTGATATTTAAAAACCAGTTTTATTAAAAAACTCAAATTTAATTAATGCAGTAATAATTGTTGTTACATAAAACAGTTTTTATCAGATAGTTTCCGCTGGATTTATTATTCATACAATAGACGTCGCACGACAGGAACATGGCAAATTGATTAACAGTTAAGCCTGAAGCGGATTACTGTCTACGCTTTTCATCGATATCATCTGAGGATTAACTGCTTCTGGCTTTGTCGCGTCTATTTTATAAATAATAAATCCACAACACATTTCTATAGCGCAACATTCCCTAGTGGGCCAAGGCCTACTCATTAACGAGGCTTCACGATCACACTCAGACACACCTCACTCGGTAGGTCTACTCTGGACGAGGGACACAAGAGATAAGCCCGAAACAGAGACGCTTACCTGACAACACACAACACTCACAAGAGACAGACATCCATGAACCCGGACGAATTCGAACCCACAATCCCAGCAAGCAAGAAGTCGCAGACCCATGTCTTAGACCGCGTGACCAGTGGGATCGGCCCACACCAATCTACTTGATAAAAAGATTTTACGTAATATCAAATTTTATTTTATTAGTTACAGTTTATATTTACACAAAGCGGTAGGTCGTATATCAATATACATTTTTACCCAATTAATATTTATATTCAACGGTGAAAAGAAAGTAGTACACATTCTGGATACCACCAATACAAATATGTGTACCAGGGCCTCCTCTGACAAAGGCTTATAAGCCACAATTTGTCGGAGAAATTTGAAATGTAGCTGGTTTCAGAATCTTTGTGTTCTTTGTATATATTGATCAGTCTATATTTCGTACTGGGTAAAATATGGAAAGTTCAGGATGGCCGTAAACACTCTGGTTCCACGACAACTGAGCGTTCGTGAAGCAGGTAGATAGACACGAAGTTCTCAATACACTCCATTACATCAGCCGCAACAACGATAGCAAAAGCAGCAGCAGCAAGTTCAAAGTTCGCTACCCCGTACAGGCCTTCCAAGTCACCAACAACGCAGTGTTACCTAATCAAGCTAAGAGGCAGAACTCGCTGCCGTCTCTTTACTTTGTTTAAAGATCAAACCAAAACACGCTGAAGGACGCAAACATGGCGACTACGGTTTTAGTCTCTGCTACCAAAGATTACGTTACGTTTACTTTCTTTGCCTTCACGACAAGAAAAGATAAAATTTACAGCTACTGGCAAGCCAACACGACGTACTACACCAATAAACAAACCGAGCGCTACCGTTTTCTGTGCAATGCACTGTAGATAGCCATAGAGAATAAAATAATGCAACCCAGCAGGAGGCAGTCGGAGGGCGTGACATGCTGGTTTCAGCATTCGACTTGACATTTAAAACCAAACTGAACGCTAACAACCAGTCTACTGGGAGACACTAACAGGAGCTCTGCTGGTGTGTTACAGAAGTCACCCCCTTCCCACACATACAAGGAAATAGCAGGTATGCCTTGCTACCATCTGAAGACGAAAAGTGTACCATGTTCTTTCTAAAACAGATGAAACAAAACAGCGTTACATGATTAAAACGCGTGGAAAAATAAATACACAGCAAAGTGTAATCATAAAGCAGAGCAAAATTATAGTATAAGAATAGGCATAAACATACAAAAATATGGCGAAAATGGCGTACGTGGCGAATATGGTGACGAAAACGACACACATGAAGAAATTAAGACTAGATTAAATTTGGCAAATATTTTCTTCCACTCAGAACTTACATTCCCTCCATCTACTTGGAAACGTAATGAATTCAAACGTTGTCTTGGTATACATGTGGAACTTATTGTCACTTTCTGTAAGAAAGACGTCATTTGTGTTCTAGAAGAGCCTGCTAAGTAAAATATCTGGATGTGAGACAGAGAATAAATAAAACGGACTTGCAGACCATTATTTACCAAGAAGCCTGAGGCTTACATTCTTCTTGGATAAGACGCCACATTGCCGGCGTTTCAGATCTCAAAACTCGACTAACAAGGAGCTTCACAATTGTTACTCTTCGCAATATGTGCTCAGAATATCCAAATCAAGGATAGACGGCAAGACTCACTGGAAACACATGCAATAGCAAATATTCTTTTCAGAACAAATGCAAAAAGTCAATTCCAACCAGAGTTCAGCTTCATAGAGTCAGCAATCACAACCACATCTGATTCTCATCGAATAAATTTATGTTCTAAATTCATTGCAAGCAGATCATTATATGATATCCGAGTCCTGAAAGAATCTATGCATAACGAAGCAATATAATCTAACCAGAAGCAAGACATTAATCTTTGTTCCTTCGTGCAATTTATTTCAATTACTTACACTAAATTTCACTGGCTAACACACAAAAAGGCACACGACTTTTGGACCTATAACTAAGTGAATAAATTTTGGGGCTGATTCTTGATGAAAAACTTCAACCAGTTTTGCATTTAGCTTAAAAATGGCAAAGTACAATTTTATTCTAATAAGAAAACGGTGTGAGATCGTATAATGTATTGCCAGTGGAAATATTTATAGAGTTCTACCGCAAATATTTGTTAGACAACAGCTCAATAAATTGCGGCATAATCTGCACGTACATGTACGGCCGCATCCGGTACGCCTTGAACAACGTCTGTTCGCTGAATGCTGCTGACCTAACGTTAACATACTTATAGAAAATATAGTCTTAAAATTTCTGCACTGCAATGACTCAATTTTATGCCAATGTGTAAAGTTCAAACTTCTGTCTTAGGTCTGCAACACATATGAAAGCTACCAGCTTCAATGTTTGGTTACGTCTGCCAGAATTACAGGAGTGCTGATAAGTCCTTAGTCCGACCAGAAAGGAAAAAAGCTAATGATTCTGTCAGAATGGCGCGAATTTCCTTCGGCGCCTTGCCTTGCAGAAAAAAAAAACTTGACGACAGCTCGCGTCTCGATGTTGAAATTGAGCGTCCTTGACATGCTTCCTGGTCAGGTTAAGGACTTATCAGCACTCCGGTAATGATTCTGTTTGAGAGTGTAAAAAGTATCTGCTTTATATCTGGTGTGCATTACAAGCCGTTATTTATCTGCAGTTCTTCTATCAGACGGTTCAGGTTTATTTCTCAAAGTATCAGAGTTACATTCCTCCACGTTTCATTTCGTGGTGCTATCTGTATCTCAGACAACAGATCATTCAGTGTAACGACCATTGGTGAAAGAAGGGAGGAAAGTGGTCGTGGCTTTACCAACTACCATCGTGAAATTTCTCTGGATGGAATACTTACTTACTTACTTCATGATGCAGAGTCCTTCTTGAGAAGCTAAATGAGTTGCAGCTAGTCAAGAAATTCCCAGCATTTCACGGAACCCGAAGGTTCATATGAAAACAAATTAATACTGCAGAAAATGTATTACGTAACAATGTGCTGCGTTCACACAACCATTGCTACGATGGAAAAGCAACAATTCGTTCTCCGTGTACTGTTGGGCTATATGTCACTCTCAACAGTACAAAATAACTTTTTCAGCGCTGTTGTTGTTGCTCAGTTAACACCGTTGCCGTGCAAACCAAACATTGTGTTTGCTATGTACTGTTGACCGCACAAGTCACTGTCAACAATGTTATACAGAAAGCGCTGCCATGCGAATGCAACAGAGCGTTTATTTGTTTATTGAGCGTTTTTATGTTGATGTCAACAACACAAACGTACTGAGATCTTCATGTAAAGTGACAGACTGTTTTTTTCCGATTTTAACCAAATTTGGATTTTCCAAACAGATTTTAGTAAAAGTATTCGATATAAATATAAGAAAAATCCGCCCAGTGTTAATCGAGCTGATATGTGCGGAGGGACAGGCGGATATGATGAAGCTAAATGGCCTTATACGAAAGCGCCTAAAATCTCTATGAGATTTATCTCAGTAATTAACCAACTTGATGCACAAAAGTTTTGTTTAACAATAAGTTTATTTCATGCCTCTACATGTTTCGAGCACATGTACTCATCATCAGGAGGTCAAAATTGCATCACACAGCCTCTGGTATCATCACATATATAGGTGGCCGTCTCGTGCACAGGTTGAGAGTCCTCTCTCAACCTGTGCACGAGACGGCCACCTATAGGTGTGATGATACCAGAGGCTGTGTAATGCAATTTTGACCTCCTGATGATGAGCACATGTGCTCGAAACATGTAGAGGCATGAA
>Ga0123357_10010202_pt1 | contig 11927 bp, 6 predicted proteins | sample TergutEmb28metaG_FD_89873 | JGI IMG/M metagenome (GOLD analysis project Ga0123357, IMG submission 89873) | Embiratermes neotenicus P4 segment gut microbial communities from Petit-Saut dam, French Guiana - Emb289 P4 | ecosystem: Host-associated > Arthropoda: Insects > Digestive system > Gut ...
GCAACAGCTGTGCGACCTTGAGAGAGTGAAGCCACAACCTCCACCCTCCCTCCTGCTCGGGTTAGGGGAGTACGTTGAAGACTGACATGTGCAAGTAAGTGTTTGTCAATTATGGTTACAAAAAGAAATCAGTCACGGTCATATTTGAACCACCTTGTATATTGAACATTCGTGTTACAATTCAACAGCTAGCCGGAACATCGGAGCTCGGAGACTCTTGATAGGAGAAGAGAGGTTTTATGTACTATTTGTTTGCTATTTTGCCAAAAGGTTTAAATTATAGTTCTGTCCATGCGAGATGGACAAAAAAAGAAATTGTAGTACGATACTTCTGGGAACAGCGAATTGGCATCTTACACCACTTAACAGCCTATAGGAAATTAAATTTATTGGCCACACTAGACATCTGCTAATTTACTTATTAGCTTATCGCTGACCAGAATTATTAAATTATTACTTTTTTTTCGAAATATTTTCAACCGAATTTTTCTGCGGACACACTATAATTTACTTAGCAACTTCAGTTGCCCGTTTATCTATTCATTACCATTCTGCCACATGCTATGTCAGTTAACATTTTGATGCATTGACTTACTAAATATCCATCTCTTTCCAAGCCACGTAATTCTAGTAAGTAAAACAACGTTTTCGAATCGGAAAAGAACCAATGTACTTTTGATTCAAAGTTTCTTCACCTTTTATCATAACTAATTGCTGAGACGAGATATTTGACAGTAACAAGCTTCAAGCCATAGGGCAGGTAAAGTTGGGAGTTTTCATGAAGAATGCTGGACACCATCTCTTGCATTGAATATCCGATTACAGAAATTACAGTGCTATGGAAAGGATCACTGATGAAACACTGGTGACAATTACTGAAGTGTCGGTAATTCATATTTTCAAAACGGTGTTTTATGCACTGTGGTAAGCGCTGGGTTATTTCCAGGGTCATGGTCTTTTGTTTTTCAGTAGTGTTGGGATGTCACAACGGGGGCTATATGCCATGCGTCACTAAATTTATGGACGTAAAACTACAGCGTTGTTTTAGGTGATTGCATGTGGCAGCACAGTCGCTAGTACTGAATAATTCCATCGAGAAAATTTGATCTACCGCCTTTCATAATCTCTGCCTTCATATTATTTATTTATTTCAGACATCTATTGCTGTGAATATCATTTTATTTATTTCAGTCATCTAGGCTGTGAATATAACTTTATTATTTATTTATTTCTGACATCTATTGCTGTGAATATAATTTCACTGATGTGCCACATATACTGTTTTTATATTGTTTTAAATAATCAAGATACTGAAAGATTCTTTTTGTTTTCGAAAGGTGTTTTGGGGAATTCGAGAGTTCCGCGATGTGCGGATGCGGGTACTGTGATGAAACTTCCGACGATAACAAACTTTTTCCGCTCATGTTCACAAATAACTTTTCCGTTTACTCGGATGCAGCCCTGTTCCTCCTCAAGAGTGTATGTGTGTGTCTTACACCAGCCAGTCAGAGACAAAATGACGAAAGTGTGTAAACTGGTTGTGCTAGGGAAGGTGGAGGCAGGAGGGCTTTTGACGGCTCATCTTGACTACACAGACAGAAAGACAATAAACCAGAAAAGTATGGGCATGCTTCAGCATTATGTGTGTGGACATTTTTCGGTATGTTACAGAAGCTTCTTTTCGTTTATATTCCCCACATTACTTTCCAGAACACTTTGCGTACTGTCCCTATATTGTGAACCCAAATGTACTTTCCCTATATTGTGAACCCAAATGTGCTGTCCCTATATTGTGAACCCGAATGTACTGTCCTTATATTGTGAACCCAAATGTTTTCGTGAAGAAATAAGCTCTACTCGGACTCTGTTTTAAATGACGTGAAATCACTCTGCAACTTATATTCCGGAGATATTTAAGCCGACATGAAAGTAGGTGAGTTTCGAGAGCTTAATAATAACTGGACTAAGTTTCCTTTACAAACTCTATCAGTACCAAAATTAGTTGATAATACAACCATTTTCATAATAGTATTTTAAATACTGTAAATTTTAACTAAACCTGCACATTTGATAAGCATGATTATTGTAAAAGTATTTTATTATTGTACGGTTTAACGACATTGATGCAAGCTCCCTGAGGAAGACAACTGCACCTAAAAATATAGGAGAAAATTAATAGCAAAATATAAAATATTTGGAATTGTGCTTTTGTGGGTTTTATTAAAGTTCGTAAATCTGTTCACAGTGCACGTAATGAGCAATATGCAAGTCAGTTTCCTTTGATGAAGTCGGTAAATTGGATCGGGTAGCCGAGGTGTTGGGGTGCGATTTCATGTAGGGATAAGAGATACTTATTGTCTTCAATGCGTCCAGACACACCCTGAGCTCCACCAGGACTCGTATCCAAAGGGTAACGGATAAAGCAGCCGTGACGTGAAGTTGGCCTCCGTCTGAAGCTGAGGTTACATTGTGTGTAAACATTCACCGCGACTTGCTCACACAACTTACTGGCGTTGTTATTAATTAAGTACAGAGAGGCCGATTGTTTAAAAAATTCACAGTTGAAATTTTTGGGGATTTACCTTGCTGTTTCAGTAATATTTGTGTATGTAAAAACAAGCTGTGTTTGAAGCCGTTAAAGTAAATCTTTTTGTATAATAAATCTCTCTGTAGATGGTTTTCTATTTTTATGTCAAGTAACATTGCAAACCAAAGCGAAGTTTACTTGATATAGTTGAAGGATAAAAGACCAACTTGATGTCACTTGCTATTTTATTTCACGTCTTATGTGCTCAACATGTTTCGGACATTAATATATCCATCATCAGGATCTTGCGACTGTGCTGTTGAATTACCACATCGGATACCACTCCAACAAAACCAAACCGAAACTCCAACACACATCGAACCAAGAACAATACGACCAATGCGGTAATTCAACAGAATAGTCGCAAGCTCCTGATGATGGATATATTAATGTCCGAAACATGTTGAGAACATAAGCACTGCAATAAAATAGCAAGTGATATCAAGTTGGTCTTTTATCCTTCAACTATTACAATGATGCACGGTCCAATGAACATGAGATTTACTTGATATATTTTAATATAGACCTCTAAATAGCAGATTTTATTATAATTTCTGAGGCTTAAAAAATAAAACAAGCGTAGGGGAGGTACGATCCGCACATTATGTTCGTCGTTAGAAGCTTGGTCTTCCGAAATTTGAACTCTCACTTCGAACAATGTGTATAGGAAGTCCGCCTTTGTCTATCGACCAGTGCTGCTGTTACAGACGCAGGCTGATATGACAGTCGGCCATTCTGACACTTTTGACCACGTATTCCCTTACCCATCTCGAGTAAAATACCAATCTCTTTCTTTTCCAATTTTGCGAACTGTCACGTTATATAAATATAAATTATTAGACAAGAACATAAATTGTGTAATGGAGTTGATCCAGATTTGTGGTGGTGACGCCCAAAATTACACAAAACAAGGCAGGACAAGATCGCTTATGCTCACAGCATAGAATTGCTGTCGTCAGCGTTCAAAACGACCCAATAAAACGCTTATACGGCTTCGGCGGTTACAGGGAAACAGACGCCTTCTTTCATCTCCTTAATTAAAGTAACTAAGTTTGTTACTCTAATACTTACCGTAAGGAACTGTGCTACAGACCGTGAAGGGAAGTTAATAGCGTTATAAAACCACAAGGTGGGTATCTGATAAAAATACTGAGGATTTGCCTCACTTCTCTCACTTTCTGCGGTGCACGAACAAATTAAGTTGAACACTAATATTTCCAAATTCTAACAACCACGTAATCAGGTACAGTCGCCAAAGCATCCAGTCTGACTCGGAGTCCCAGCCAGCCTCCAGTGCAATGGACATCAGAGGGTCGTTCCTCGCAAGTAAAGCAGTCTGTGCATGAAGTTGATCAGGCACCCTGCACCTAGTGCCCAATTTAAGAATGCGTGGAACCAGAACTCCACGCATCCGTATGCGTTAATGGCATGCACAGGGGATGACGTTATCTATGCTTTTAATCAATGTGTGGATGATAGAAAATTTAACAACGTTATGCCAGCTACATTTGTCATTTTGTAATGAATAAGAAAACGATTGCTTTCGGTAAATTTGAAATGAGTGCAAGGGGAAGAATTGTGTTTAATTTCAGTTTACTGCTGGTATTTGTCTGGTTGGACAGAGGAAATCCACACAAACTTCAGTCAGAAGAGTCGGGTTCCTAATCAAAGTGTGAAAATGTCCCGGCAAGGTACGAAGGAGAGTAACTGTTACCGTCAAACTGATCGGTGCCATTCGCGATCATTCTGCACTTCTTTGTTAGGTTGTGAATCATCTGGTAACCTGTAATGGCCCATTGATATAAGTAAAACGGGAATAGTGTCAAAAATTTCTTTTGAAGGTGACTGCATGAGCAGTCAAAGACATATCTCAGCGACAAAATGTGTAATTTTTACACCTCGTTTATTACTGTTAGAAGAGTGAAATGTAGTTTATTATGGGCTGCGTGTGTAGATAGTATGCGATATATAAGGTATATATACAATATTTTGAGTGGATAAACCTTTCAAAATCTTCTTGAACGACAGGGAAGGAGATGAGTGAAGTGCACATAGATGTGCCTCTTAGGGATATGAATTATGGTGAAAGGAGATGTATGACACTTGGGCAGAATCATGTCCAGTGTTGAGGCTTGGTATTAGGAGCTTTGAACTATCCTGCTGCGTTCGCAGTGAATGTTACTGCTAGAAAGATAGTTAACACTTAATCCGCTAACGTGGAGAATATGGTGAGCTCCTAATAATCCCAACAGATGGCAGATGGGATTTAACTCGGCGTTTAAAGGGTTAAAATGCAAGTGATGGATTGGCAAAAGTTTAGGCACCTAATCACATTCCAACACACGTTTCACCGTCGAAACAGCCCAATACAAAACGACTAGCAGCAATCGCGTCTTGTAAGATACAGTGGAAATAAACTTTGCCCAAAACTACTGTCGGTGTCCTCACAAGCTACATAGGTCTACTTCTTAGAAGTGATATTTTGTATTCATGTATCCAGAAAGGTAAAACAGATGGGACTCGCGTGGAAACTCACTCATTCACTGCGACAGTTTGCTGATCAATGCTGATTCTGTGATGATAATGATCAAAAGGACGGTTAGAGCAGAATCGGTAAGAAGCGGGTGATTAATTTTTAAGTCAAATGTGAGGTCGCTGTTAGCTAGAATAAATTCCGCAAGCAGATGAAACTAGTTTCACAACTTTCGACAAAGCATTTTTCTCTCTCGCTCATGCAAACCCTCATCTTGAAGTCTACAGACAAAGGGCGATTGCCATCAAGAGGCGGTATCTGTCCTAATTGCGTACTTCGGCATTCAATGCTTTTAATTGAAAAAGCTTTTATTTTGCTATTACAGTCCGCTACAAATTGTAAAAATCCTTGTGACTTGTAACCCAGTAAATAAAATATTTAAGTAAGTGATAAAAATTAGTATATCACAACTTGTTTTGATTTTAAAAATTTACAGCGACATGTTTCTTCTCTTAGAAGCCATTTGACATTCAGAGGACCGTGTATCGTGATATATTCTTATAATAAAACCAACTAGACGCACTAATTTCTCACATTTATTTTAGGAATAGAACTCTATATGTTTCGGACAGTTCCTCTGTCCATCACCAGGTGTCCAGTACTGTACGCACAGCATAACCTATATGACATATGCCTGTTGCTGTGTGTACAGTACTGGACTCCTGGTGATGGACAGAGGAACTGTCCGAAACATGTAGAGTTCTATTCCTAAAATAAATTTGAGAAATTAATGTATCTCTTTGGTTTTATTACCAGAACTTAGAAGCCATCTTCACACTGCTCATAAAAGAGTGTATTTATGTATTACAATGCCATAAATAGGACGAAATCTCTTTTACATTCAGTTATTAAACTATCAATAAGATATTATTAAAATATAAAAATTTTCTAATATATATGAATGCGCAAGTCTTTAAAAATTTTTGAAGTATGACAGAAATAAAATAAACGGAGCTGTTATGGTGTAGGCTGTCTGATCTGAGTAGCTTTTAGGTAGTGGGAGTGTATCTCACTGTTGACTTTATGGTGCGATCTGTAACAATATAATGCTTTATAGGGATATGGGAAGTATATTACTGTATTATAAATGGGTGGAATATGTGTTATGTTATTTTTTTATGTTTTGCTAACCGTGCATCTCAGTATATTTATCTTCGTATTTAACCAACTTGATGCACAAAATTTTGTTTTACAATAAGTTTATTTCATACCTCTACATGTTTCGAGCACATGTGCTCGAAACATTTAGAGGCATGAAATAAACTTATTGTAAAATAAAATTTTGTGCATCAAGTTGGTTAATTGCTAAGATAAATGTGTTAAGGTATTTACGTTTTTAGATGTACGTATTAGTCGGTTTTGTTCTCGTTGTAAGTTTAAGTATGTTTTGTAGCATGTAGTTTCGTGTGGTTTATACCTTGCAAGTATGTTTTCGGTAAACGTTGTGTATAGACAGCGTAAGTTTATTCTCCTGTTTAATAAATAAAATTTCAGTGTCAAATTATTTTGAGGAAACCGTCATATTAAGGTAACAAGGACACTGGACTTTGCCAGTAGTCTGGTTTGGTTAGAAGCATAACACCTCGGAAGAGTGTTCCGCTTCCGTCTTCAGGTAAAAACAAAGATCACGAAATTTTTTGTACTGGATCCATTAGACAGTGATATCTTATTTATATGCATGTGTTGTTGCTAATATATCTCTTTTATTTCATTTTCTGAAAATTATAGTACTTAAGTACATATACCCTTTACAGCGAAATTTGTCTGACAAACTCGACATTTCGAAGGGAGATAATCCTTTCTCTTTTTAACTATATGACAGCCTGTATACGCAGCAATAAAGTGTGTTGTGGTCACAGATGAAAGGTTTTTTTCCCTCTGTAAACGTGAACAACTTAGTGGTTGGCGTCCATGTCATATTTTAAATGGCAGTTTTACAAGCATTGTGGCTATGGTGGACGTGTAGATACTTTCATAGTCTTTTTCCCTAACATGATTACCTGCCGACCCCCCAGTCATTTAATAGTTACCTGCATCAAACGGAAAACTACAAAGACATTCTCAGTACCGCCATCTTGGTTTATTACACCCTAAAAAGTATAACATTAATTTACACGTTTTTTAAATTTCTTCCCTTCCATTTGTCTTTTTACGAAAATAACTAAACAGCGCTCAAGTTAGTCTGGCTTTGCAGGTTTGCGCCTTCTCCACGTTGTCGTAAATGACTATAGGAAATTCAAAATTTGGGAACGCATCCAGATACTGGAGACAGAACCACCAGTTTACACGCCTACTTATCTAAAATAACCTGTATATCTCAGTAAATAACTGATTGGATAATTTAATGAGTACCTAATGCAGTTAGTAATTAAGCATACAAGTGGAAATACGTACACAAGTACTTGAAACAGAAAGAAATACTTAAGCAAATTTAACAAGGGTCTCGTTACATAAGTGACTTTAAATGTTCAAACAACTCCCTGAAGGACGAATAAAGGAAATAAAAGAAAATAATCAGATGAAAGAAACAGATAAATTAAAAAAAGTGTTATTAATAAAGAACTAAGCAAGTAACCAAACAAAAAACTAAACGAAGCGGTCTGACCAAATAATTAGACGACATAGCACACATTAAATTGCAGCAAAGTAGCTAAGGTAACCAACCGTCTTGAGAGTCTGAGACAGTTATATTCTTACCCCTTCTCTGAGTAGGTTTTACCTTCTTATTGAGGTCTGAGATTTGGTTGTCTAGATATACAATTAAGTCTCCGAGAAGTTTAAATTACACTGAAAGAAACTTTGGCACTCACGCAAGTGCGCGGTCTTTCGAAACGGTGTTTCTACAACATTTCTGAAAACAATGGACCCGCGAAATACCATAAGAGATTTCTACATAACTTGCAGATACATTTCGTTATTTAACAGTAAATTTGTAATAAGTTAAATAAAAATTTATTGAATAGCATATGATTCTTACTAATAAAAAAACTATACGCAACATTCACGAGAAGGCGGAGAAAATAAGAAACAATTCATCACGCTTTATAAGATTACAATATTTATGTTTAAATGGCTACTTCGGCACGGTTTTTCTTCCAAATTAATTTTTCAAACTCTATGAAATATTCAGTAAGGTAATCCTATAAAGCTCGATGAAGCGACTGCAAAAACTTGTGTTGCAGGTGTTTTTAACTTATCTAAATTTTCAGCAAACGTTACTGAAGTAACATGTAATATAATAGAATATTAATAAAAATGGGATGTTAGACAATTTTGTCTGGGTACTGTTGATAGAGTTTCCTTTGTGGGTTACATTACTGCGCTATCGGTGGGCCTATCTCGAACTACGTACAGTCGAATAGTGCATAATGAATTCAATGTAATGATGGTCTCATTGAGGCACTTAACATCCCGGAATCTACGTGTAGAGGCCAAGTCAAATCACACGGAACCTTATTTATTACAGGCGGATGTTTCGGTGAAATTCGAATCTAACTCTTCTCGAATGCGAGTGTAGAGCATCACCGCTACGTAACCTGCTAGTTAGATTTGTTAGGCGTCCTAAGAATTTATGTTTTATAAGTTTTAGTTTTTACTCGAATGTATGAAACTCCAGGCCAACTAACTGCATTTCATTTTAATTAAGTGTAATACACTGAAACCCTTGATCCGCCTTCGTGATTAAATTAGACGATTTTCTTTGCGTTAAAAATTACCAGCTGTTACTGCTAATGGCGACGTAGCGTGTGATGTTGCTATTCACGACAACTGAAATTAAATTGCAATTACAAACGAGGGAAGATGGGCAGCAGATCGTACCTACATTTTAGCAGTTTCACATTGTGTATTGTGTAACGTACTATTTCAACTCCTAAGTTGCTAATTCATGTATTTTTCTAGTGCATGATGGCGGCCTTTAGCTAAAGCCGAAACGTGTCATTTAATATATAGTAAGTGACATCAAAATTATAGCTGTGCGTGGCTGTCCTTCTCCACCCCCTTTTCATTAGCATATCACAAGGGATGTAACATATACAAATTTGATTTCAGACATTCCGTAAAAAAGACGCCCGTAATTACATAGAATTAGCAAAGGCATTCTTTACCGCGATTCGCGTTAGTAAAGAAGTTTAGTATTAGCAAAAGGTAGTTGTTTAAGCAGTTTTATGTAGAGGGATAAAAGTTCTTCGGTTCCCTTTCAGTGATTCGTGGAACACAGTGGGTTATGTTAATGGGCCCCTTTCATCTTCTCCATTGGTTCCTATTGGCAGTTTCCGGTGCAAAAGACTTCTGTCCTTTGCTGAATTTACATAAAAATTTACCGTCCTAATTACAGTATTCTTGTTTTAAAGCGTCACATTATTGTTTTGGTGTAGAAAAAGAAGAAACTTTTGTTGGAGGGCCTAATCTTGTGTGGGAGGAAAATATTAAACCGAATCTTCAAAATATGGCGTAAAGTTGTGGAGTAGGATTCATTTAGTTCAAGTTAGGACCAATTGAATGGTCTTATAACATGGCAGGTAGGGTAAACTAGACGGCGAGAAAGAAATTTTCTACTCTGTGCAGTCATTTCAGTCATTCAGTTCATTACTTCTTCAGTCAGTCAGTAGAGGAGATAATGTACATTTAAGACACTTATAATGGATTAGAATTTGTTATAATCAGTCGTAATAATCTACGAAAATTTGTATTTTTCACAATTATGAGAACCTTGTTATTTCAGAATTTCTATCTAAACCAGGCGCACAAGTGTTCTTCCACAAATCAAATTTTCAAAGACATTTTTTATAGTGGAACAAATGTTGTGCGACGAGGCTTTACACGCAGAACAAACACGACTTGTTTACACTGAAAAAATAACTGAAATTTCCGGAGTGCCTCTGATTTTGTTTCCTACTCACAGAGCAGTTTCGCTGCGTATTCAGAGAAGATTATTGTTACACTGCTTATAAAATGAGTTTCTGTTAGCAAAATGACAGAGCTGGTATTTGATAAAGTCAAATAGTTTTGCACAGTTTATGGGACAGTAATGAAAAAAAAATTATGTTACGCTTGAAACAAAACTAATACATTGAATTCTGTGTGTCGTATTTATGGTATTTGCATTAGGATTTCTCTACATATTTGTAACATACATATTGTCTCCATGGTGATTATTCAGTAAATTCAAGAGTGCAGAAACGTAAAGTTTTTAATATATGGAAATTGGCATTTTGGCCTAAAAAATTGAGTGGATGTTTATGCAGAGTGATTACACATAATACGAACGACTGAGAGCTTTATAGGTAATTAAGTAGCACACACTCAATTTTAACCCACGCCACTGTTCAGAAATCGTTTTTCCTAATCTGTACAAGTGCATTATATGTTACTGTTATGGCCCCATATAAATCAGGGCGATGTTTAAGCTTGTTCCATATAGATAAGGGGTTTATATAGCGTAATATGTTGGAGTTGCGCTTAATGTCCCAGCTACTTAAAGACAAACACAATGTTGCTTTACAGTGTGACAGAGCGCCACCACACCTCCACATTGACATGATTATACAGTTGTCGATATTTCGGCCGAGAAGTCTCCCCTTCCTAGGTATCGTAATCTCATGATCTGTCTACCGTCAAATTTATTCTGTGGCACTTTGAGCAAGAAGTGGTTAATGCTCCTCCAGTGCTCATAACTCTGAACAACTTGATGGAACGATGGCGACTATCGACTACAAACATTGAACAACCAATACTGCAGCGTATCTGGCATATTGCTGAGTATCTTCTCAATGCGTGCAGGAAGCAAACGCAGAGTTATTGAACAGCCTAGAGTATTATGAAAATTGAGTTACATTGCAGAACGGCGTGCTTTTTAGTTTTGTGTTGTTGTTGTTAACTGTCTCAAAAATAAATTTTTGTCGTAACTCAATCCTTTGTAATCAACCTGTGTATTAAAATATTTTACAACTTAATATGAGTATATTTCCACAACTAAGGATAATGGACTTATATTTCGGAATGCTGTTACTGAAGCTTGTTGTGCTATGTACTGTACAGTTTTCTCTTTCAGTACTGAGTGCAATTTTAAACTGACGTCTAAGTAGTTTCCGTTTTCAGGGTTGTTTCGAAATGTTAATTGGTACTTTTTAACTAGTTAAGTTTTACTTTCTTTATTGTTGCACCCTGCACTTCATAGAGTCACTTTTAATTATATCAACCAATGCACACATAAAAATTTTTTCACATTAAAACACTTAAAATCGCTCCAACATGTTTCGATCCTAAGATCATCTTCAGGGAGCCATGTTGTTCCTTGCTAAAGTCACATATTAAAACACTCACTAATTAATTTCTTTACATTAACAGGGTGCTGTGGCAGCATGCTGCCACAGCACCCTGTTAATGTAAAGAAATTAATTAGTGAGTGTATTAATATGTGACTTTAGCAAGGAACAACATGGCTCCCTGAAGATGATCTTAGGATCGAAACATGTTGGAGCGATTTTAAGTGTTTTAATGTGAAACATTTTTTATGTGTGCATTGGTTGTTATAATTAAAAGTAAGTTTTCTTGTTATTTATGTATATTTGTTACTTTGTCGTCTGTGTCGTGGTTTCATTGGCAGGAGTTATTTTGGTAGTAATGTTTGGAATTTGTGTTAATTTTCATATTTGGTTTATCGAGAATGTGTTAGTTTTGTGAGTTTCGTGTGTTCGAGCCCGTGAAGCTGTTAGTGCTGGGTGGTCGCTCTGCAACATTGTCTAAACATTGTGACACGAATTAAATGCTTTTTTTTTTTTTTTTTTTTTTTTTTTTTTTTTTTCA
>Ga0123357_10010203_pt1 | contig 11927 bp, 8 predicted proteins | sample TergutEmb28metaG_FD_89873 | JGI IMG/M metagenome (GOLD analysis project Ga0123357, IMG submission 89873) | Embiratermes neotenicus P4 segment gut microbial communities from Petit-Saut dam, French Guiana - Emb289 P4 | ecosystem: Host-associated > Arthropoda: Insects > Digestive system > Gut ...
AAGCACTAGTGCCTCAACCTGCATACGGATACCACACCACCACAGCCAAACCACAACGTAACACCAACACATATCGAACCAGAGCAATACAACCCGTGAAATAACTCAACAAATAAGTCGCAAGCTCCTGAGGAAGGATGCATTAACATCCGAAACATGTTGAGCATTAAATAAAGAAATAATAAAGCAAGTGACATCAAGTTGGTCTCTCTTTACTCAACCATGGAACAGAATTATTTATTAGCTAATATTTCCACACCTAATCAAATTCCCCGCTATGGAAGCCGAAAAATCATCAGCGGGTCAGTCAGAACCCACCACTTGTCCGTGTCCTGATCCTCATGAATTCAGTTCACGCCTCCTTCCCTATTTCTTTAGGACCTGTATTAATGTTATGTACCCATCCGTGCATAGGTCTTCCAAGTGGAGTCTCTCAGGTTTCCTCATCAATATACGTTATGCATTTCTTTTCTCCCACATACGAGCCATATGCTCCGGCCATCGCATTATGCTTATTTGATTACCCTATTCAAATGAGTACCACGAATATTTCCTGGGGAGTAAAGGCGGCCGGTCCGTAGGGTTGACAACCTTGCCACCTTTATATATAGACTGTCTTGAAATCTGGGAGCCTTAATCTCCTGGAACCCTCAGGGTCTTTCCAAGCCTGCATACGGACTGCTTTATCTTTACCTATATGTACAATCGTGACTGGGGAAAAGCTGGAACAGTTTAAGGTCTTAGGACCTATAAGGTAGAGCAAGATATGAAATAAAAGTCGTTGGTTTTCCATACTGTTGCTCTCGAAAGTGCAATTTTTATTCGTGTTTGCGAAATTTAAAAAACCGGCTATTAGCTTCATCACGTGTATCCATCTGTCCTGATGGAACAACTCGACTCCCACTGGAAAGATTTTCGCGAATGTGATGTTTGAGTACTTTTCAAAAGTCTGTCGAGGAAACTGAAGTTTGATTAAAATCTGCCAACAGTAACAGGTACTTTACACGAAGTCGTGTGTACGTTTATGGTAATATATCGCTGAGTTATTCTTAGAATTTGTAATGTTTCAGACAAAAGTTGTAGAAAAAGTCGAAGCCCACTGTATGTTCAGTAACTTTGTGCGAATATCGTAGTTTGTAAGATTACGTGGGAAAACAATGTAGAGCCGGACAGACCACAGATGACAATGTAGCGCATGCGGTTTACATGCTGGGTAACTAAGGCAAAAACACACACACACAACACAACACACACACACACACACACACACACGGATTATTGAATACTTATTCTCTTTCCACGCCAAAAATGGTAACGCGAACGCTCCTGAATATTACCTTTATACTTACATTGCCTGTCTTGTTAATTTGAAAATTTTATGGTTGGACCTGGCACGCATGGGAGGATAGAGAAATGTATACGCAGTTTTGGTAGAGAAGTTTGAAGAAAGTAGATCACTAGGTGGAACGAAGCGTAGACAAAAGGGTGATATGAGAGTTCGTCTCAAAAGTATGTGATTGGTGGTTGTGGATTGGATGTATCTGGCTGAAGGGCGAGACCAGAAGCGGGATGTTTTGGAACTTATGGTTCCATAAAATTTGGGGAGTCTGTTACCTAGCTGCAGAATTTCTTAGAAGAATGCTGCTCCGTATAGTTCTTAACTTGAAACCGAATAGCGTAAGGAACTCTTATTTAATATTATACAGCAATGCAATTCTTGTAATAAGCCAAACAATGGAGTGTATTAAGATCAATGTTGGATACCGAAAGGCTGCTCCCGATGCCTAGCCGGCAACATTTTGTCAGCAGAAAGGTCACCCTGTGGTCAATGGGAGCCGGGATAGCATAGTAGATATCGCAACTACGCTACGGGCTGGACGGTCCGGAATTCGAACCCTGATAGGGCAATTAATTTATCTCTTCTTCAGAATGTAAAGATCGTCTACTGTGCAACCCAGTCTTCTTTTTAGCGGGCACAGGCGTTCTTTCCCGAGGGTAAAACTGCCGGAACGTGATGTTGTCCACTCACCTCCGTCTAGTGTCGAGGTTAAGAATGAATGGCGCTGTACCTCTTCTTCCCCTCTACGCCTTCATGGCGTGGACAGTGACAACGTTACCTTAAGGGTCAATCAATGCCCACCACTTTGCGTGCAGAATTTATACTGAATGTTATGCATTTTGCAATAGGCTAATGTAACTGAAGGTTGTTTTTTTATGAAACTTGGCGCAGTGTATGTTCGTGCGTGCGTGCGTGTGTGTTTGTGTGTTGGGGGGGTGGGGTGGGGGTCGATTTGGAACAGACATGCTGGCTCGGGTGAGTGTGGGTGTACAAAAGCTATCCCGCAACAAAAACCCAACCACCACCAACCAGTCTCTACACTAATCACACCCGTCGGCCTTCCAATTATAAAAGCCAAAGAGAGGGGAAAAAAAGGGATGGAAAATTAAAAAAAAAAAAGTGTTCCAAAACCGCTCGTTTCGTTGTGTGCTTTATGATGGAGTCAGAGTCAAACCAGCAAATGTATACGTGAAGCTAAAAATAAAAACAAGAAATGAAAATCTTCTGTAACATGATTGTAGGTTATGCCGACAAAGGGGTTGGTTATAATACTTTGTGGGAACGAAGTGAGGAGAAGTTGGTGGGAGAGAGAAATTTCAGTGACGTATGACCTGATGGGAAGGCCTGCCTCTTGACCAATAACAATCAGCGGACCGAGGCAAGAGAAGAAAGGGTCTTTTTTTGGGCAAGTATTTTAATGCCACGACCATAAATACATGTTTTTGTTCTAAATGAGTCCTGGCGGTAGTTATTGTTGTTGTTGTTGTTGTTGTTGTTGTTGCTGCTGTTGTTGCTGTTGTTGTTGCTGTTGTCGTTGTCGTAATTAAATATGATGTTTCTATTATTTACTACCAACTATTTCAGTGTCAGAAATTTACCAACATTTCGGTGGTCTCCTCCCTCCATTTCAGGTTTGTGGTAGAAATGTTCCATAGTTTCGGAGGCTTGTGGTAGAAATTTGCTGTAGTTTCAGAGGAACCTCTTCCTTCCTTTTCAGGTTTCTGGTAGAAATTTTTCATAGTTTCGGAGGTTTCTTGTAGAAATTTGCCGTAGTTTCGGAGGAACATCCTCCCTCCGTTTCATGTTTCTGGTAGAAATTTATCATAGTTTCGGAGGAACCTGTTATCTCCATATTCAAGAGCTTCGGTAGAATCGGCAAAGTTCCGGAGGAATATCTGCTTGTGCGGAGTTCTGGTTGAAATTTACGAACGCTTTGGAAGAAACTGCTTCCTTCTTCAGTGTACCAGTCTGTAAAGACGGCGTCACAACCTAGTGACAGTATTATATATAGTCAGGACTGTGAGACCTCCAAATCACGCATTTTGTTTGCCGGTTGGGCTGTGATGTATTCTAGAGAATGGACGTGTTTTGCAAGGCTGACAGTCAATCAAACACCGTGGGACGTGCTGAATATTCAGCTCTTCGTGCAACGCTTTTGTGTTCTCATTTCTGCATTCATCCGTTGTTTTGCAGAAAGTAATAATGTTAACGGCTAATTTTTCCGCATGAAAATACCGAACTCTGGCTTTGTTTACGTTGTAGAAACATGGAAATATTACACCAGTTTGTTTATGACGAATCTTTTTCTTTCAGAAACCTAAATTGTTTCTTCTTTTGTGAAACAGTAGAGACATTGTATTTCAGCATTCAAAACAGATTTAGTTTAGCTATCATTGTGTCATTCTGAGTAACTCATATTATTTCCCTTGCTGGCACAAAAAAATCAGAAACTTGTGACTTCAACAAGAAATTGTTTCTTTTTGTCTTTCCATTTCCGACTGTCGTTTATTATTTCTCAATGTTCGCTTTCCTCCCCGGTAATGCAAAGAATTCGTGGAACGGAAACCTGTATAGATACAACCAACAAAATCATAGGCAGTAGAGAGTTGTAAAATATATGTTCCTTTGCTTATATACCGGCTCCCCAGATGAGGTTATAAATGAATGTGTTTGGATAGTGCCCTCTGAATCCAGTTTCATTAATTTTTTTTTGTTCACCTTTTGTTAAAAATGTCAGCAAAAATAGCCACAATTGTTACGTATTTGCATATTTATCATAATAATATCGTCACAATTTTTTTTTTTACTTCATAATCGGAATTGGCGCTTACGAGCCAGCACGTTGCTCTAGGGGAACAACACAACCTTGAGCAACTTAATTAATGTAATCAAATTTAAAGACCCGGCGTCTTTCAAAATGTTGCTGCCTTTTTGCCGCTTAAATTATGTACAGCTGGTTTTTAAATTTTGTTATTATCACGTTAATGTAGAGTAATTGATTATGAATTAACCCAGTTTATCCCCGTAAGATGAATTTCGAAATTAGATTTCACGTCTCTTTTTCTTTATTTCACGTAGCTGTTATGCAAGAAGATTCTTAGCACAATGTCACATTTCTTATTATTTCCTTGTCAAGATTTCCAGCCTTAGATCTCCACCTCGCATTGTTAAGATCTTTAACAGGTGACTACCGCTGTGCACACCTACGCTGATCGACAGTTAACAGATGGATTCGTGTCAGTTGGCCGGACCACGCATTCCTGGTCCTAGCGACAGAGAAGTTCGCCTTAAGGGACATTAATACCGTGAGTGCTGATAAGTCCTTAGCCCACATATTTCCCGATGTCGTAGGACGGAATCGATAGCGTCGTTGGAAGCTAATCTACTGCTCACACCAAATAATGTATGCTTGCTGCAGACTCTCAAGAACCTTTAGAGTGATGAAAGGCAACTTATGTGTTTAATTTTCACGTAAGAATTATCAATTCGGGCTAAGGACATGTCAGCACCCCTGTTTGCATCGTTTTACTTTCGGCCGGTGAGTTGTACTGTACTGCATTGAATTTACTGTGCTTTTTTCCATCTCTCCAAGACTCACTACCATATCGGGGCCGTTTCCGACCGTAGGCTGTTTCACTTGACAGGGAGTAAAAGTAAAGGTAAAGCAGTCCCGTTACAGGCCTGGAGTGGCCCAGAGGGCTGCAGGAAGTTAAGGTTCCCAGATTTCATGACAACGGCACAGGATGGTGGTAAGGTTGTCAGCCTTACGCACCGGCCGCCTTTACCCCCAGAAAATACTCCTGGTACTCATTTCTGTTAGAGGCTGAGTCGACCCCAGGGCCATAGTGCGATCGGAAGGATTATGTCAATGAAAAATTCCAATGACACCAGCTGCGTTCGAACCAGCGACCTTCCGATTTGTAGCACAGCACCTTAACTATTGGGCTACCGCGGTTCCCTGATAGGGAGTATCAGCGTTAATTTAATTCTGTGTCAACTAACTCCTCAGCTGAAATAGCGTTGTAAAACAGCACACATTCTGATCGCCGATATATAGTACAGTCCTCGCAGTAGAGCTGTGATATTAGAAGGAACAGGAATTCATTTAAAGACGAATGTGATGCTCTCTGGACACCGACAGTAGCTATGAAACAGCATATACTTCAGCAGCTAAATTAATTTGATCAAATTTATATACCTGTCGCTTTCAAAATGTTGCTAGCTCCGTGCCTCTTAATTATGTACGACTGGTTTTCAAATTTTCGGAATAAAAAAACTGTAATAGTTTTAGCTAGCTGAACCCACTAAATGGGTGAGTGCCTCATTGCCACCGTGATGACGTCTTTGTGACATGCGGTGACAGTTGGAAACAGAAATTTCTGTGAATACTAAAGCAGTCTGAACTGATATCATGTCGTGTGAGACGACGGTGTGTGTTTCTCCATTCTGAACCTCATCCCCCCTTTACGGCCTGCTCCATTTCTGAACTAGACATCATCACTAAAACTTTTTAACTCCAGCATTTTCATGTTTCTTTACTTTTAACGTAAATTCTCCCTCATTCCTCCCTTTATTCCCAGTTCCTCCTGCTTCGCCTGTCCTGCTTATGACGAGTTGTACATATCCTCCTTGGTTCCATAGAACATTGTTTTGCTTTGGTAATCTATTATCCTTTTCTCTCTCTCTCTCTCTCTCTCTCTCTCTCTCTCTCTCTAGCTCTCTCTCTCTCTAGTCTGCCTTTTGCTATTTCGCTTTCCCATCTCCGGATGTTGTATAAAACCTCTATCTCTCTCGCCCCTCCTCCTCTTCCTCCTCCTCCTCTTCCTCTGAGATCTGCATGTCATGTCATCTGACATCCTTCTAGTCTCCGGCGCCTGTACAGCTTCCGGGGAAATGTATAGCTTTAAGCTTTTACTTACAGCTAAGCTGTGTACTGAGCTGCTGCTACGGTATTACAACTCTAGTTGAGCTGCTGTGCAGATGACGCTGGTGGTACTGCATTTGCTGAGACACAAAAGGTTTGCCTCAAAATCGTGGGGACTAAGTATGACTTTCTGTACAGTAGCAGGTGATGTATCATAAAGTTGTGCCTGTCCTTGAAATTTAGGTGTTATTAAGAAGGGAAATTGATACGCTTTACTTGCCCTTTTTGTTTGGAGATTTCGCTGTATTGGATTGCTGTATATACGACAATAAATGAATGAATTAATTCCTGATTTTGATGTTTATTGGACCGCGCGTCATTGTGATAACTGAAGAATAAAAAAAAACCAACTAAATGTCACTTGATATTTTATTGTACTTCTTATAGGCTCAACATGTTTCGGGCATTACTGTGCCCATCGTCATTGTGGTAATCAACTACATAGTCGCGAGCTCCTGACGATGGCATAGTAATGCTCGAGACGCGTTGAGCCTATAATAAGTACAATAAAATATCAAATGACATCTAGTTGGTTTGTTATTTTTCAGTTAAATTCTGATTGCTGGTATACAGGACTGTGATATTGTTGCCTTCAAAATACGTTTACAGGTAAAGCCTCTCTTTACATGGAACTTACGATTTGTCACATAGTCCTGTAGTATTTTCCATCAACACTTGTAACACATTCCTTGCGTAAGTAACAATGTAGTTCTGCTTTACCGTCTGTTGATACAACAGTAATTGTGGTTGGATTTTATGGGTTGTAATCGTGGTTATAAAGCCTTACTGAGCATCCTGACTGGACTTTATGCCGTAATTTTGTCATTAGGTTTGGTGATAACTTAGCACAGAGGGTCGTCACCTCTTACTGCTCTTTCCATTCCTTTAATTATTATTTCTTTGTCCGGTCGTCTGTTCACATCATCAATAGCCGACAAAAGCTATTCAGTATGGTGGTGTAGTGGTAGACCTATTTGGGAGGCGACTGATATAGACAGATCACAGCCAAGTCGCTGGCTGTGCCGATTAAGCCAAAACCTCTAGCCACCAATCCCTTTCAGATCTTCACGCGCGATATCTTTCGATGTTATGGAGTCTTCGATTCTAAGAACGTTCTTAAATAGCCCAGAATAGAAAATGGATTTTAATATGGTCACCAGTGAAGGAATCCTCACCCCCCACCCCCGCCACCGCGAGTCGATAAACGGAGTCCTTCGTATAATTTATAAGTGAATCTATTCCCATATATCTTAAGAGGGACCCAGAATTGTAAATCCTTTCAAAGGAATGGTATACAGTCCGAAAGAACCCACGACCAATTTTAGTATTTTGCATGTTCCGAGGCCCCCACGCCTCCCTCCACCCTCGCCGGGCCATGCATTCTGCTGGTGCCTTATCTAGGCCATTGGCTATTTCCGTCCGTACATGTTATCGTATTGATTCAATCACCGAGACCTCTGAACACAAAAGTACCCAAGCGTTGAGCTTCAGCAGACTTAGTACCCAAAATCACGACCTTTCGTCCCAAGATTCACAGAAGTAATGTCGTGTGTTGTGCTTGTGCCAATTTCTGACACTTTCTGTAGAGACGCAGCATGAAACGCAGTAGGATTGCTCATAAAATCTTGCCAGGAGCTCCTGTGGCAGACTAGAACATCTTGTACCTCTATCTCTCCTTTGCCAGAGGCCCACCTGCTCCCCAGATACCTAACGTAATCGTCCCAGGGAATAAGTTTTCCTGCAAGTTGTATCCTGAACACTGCCAGTCGTGTACCGCCAACTCATCTCTCCTGAGAGGCGTGAATTTCAATTGACTGCGGTGGCGGGCGATGGAATGAAGTAAGGAAGGCGATCTAAGTTTCATGAGGCAGCCACGCCACGCTACGCCACGCCCTCACTCTACCCTCCGAGTGCTCTCCGAAGTCATCATCGGATGAAAGCGAAGCACGAAGAACAAGAAGTATAAGTCGTACAGTACAAAGTTCGGAGGCACTTCTAAACTGAGATTTACTGTCAATAAAAATTACAAGCGAAGACGTCAGGTTCGGTTAAATGAGATTTGCAATAATAAAATAAAATTATACACGTTCACAGTTAAACACAACCATGTATTTTAGCCTTAGTGACACTAAAGCTAAAATATATTGTTGTGTTTGACTGTGTACGTGTATAATTTTGTTTTATTATTTCATTTTAAAACACAACTGGAGTTCTGTGCCAAAATTGTCTTAGGTATTCAAACTTGTTCCATCAACCAATAAAGGAATCTAATAAGAAAGGTTCTGAAATGTTGTGCAAACATTTACTTCAATCGTCAATGCCTTAAAAGGAATCTGACATCTAAGTACGGCCACTAAAGCCAAAATACATTGTTGCGTTTGACTGTGTACGTGTATAATTTTATTTTATTATTGCATTTTAAAACACAACGGGATGTCCTCTATCAAAATTACCCGAATAAAATGAAATTTCGTATGCTGGTTTTTGTAACTCACAGATTCCATCAAGGTTATGTCCGGGGTGGAACATTTTTCAGAAATCTAGGAGCCACCTTAAAATTCTAGGTGCCAAAATGGTACAAGCAAATTCTATACCTAGGACCCAAAATTATTACCCGCCACGTTACAAAATTTAGTCGCCGGTCGTCGTGGCCTCCGAGATTGAGATCTTTGCACCCATGCCTTCTGTGTACATTCCTTGTTCAGTAGACGAGAAAGGCTTAGCATAAAAACGGTTTCTGTCATCTCTGACAGCACCAGTTTCATCAAATATTTGTACCATCTTGCTGTGAATATTTGCGAACATGTATATAAGACTAGCCATATTTATAGCTCTAAACAATAAACCCTAAAATACGGGTACTGAGACGATCAGATCATCTAACATGTGATTACTTACTCCATGGTGCAGAGTCCTTCTTGAGAAGCTAACTGGTTTCCAGCTAGTCAAAAAATTCCCCGCATTTCACGGAACTCGAAGATTCATTACCGCACTCACAAGCCTCCGCCACCCGTCCCTATCCTGGGCCAGCCCAATCCAGTCCATATACCCACATCCCGCCTCCCGGAGATCCATCCTAATATTACCCACCCATCTACTCCTAGGTCTCTCCGGTGGTCTCCTTCCCTCCGGTTTCCCCACCAAGACCATATACACTCCCTCTCCTCACCCATACGCGCCACATGCCCAGCCCATCTCATTCTTCTAGATTTTATCACCCGCACAATATTGGGTGAGGAGTACAGATCATTTAGCTCCTCGTTATGTAATCTCCTCCATTCCCCCATTACCTCGTCCCTCCTAGGTCCAAATATTATCCTCAACACCATATTCTCGAACACCCTTAGCTTCCTTTCCTCCCTCAATGTCAGCGACCAAGTTTCACACCCATTACCTAATAATAATTCCCCTTGTTCTCTTAGTTCACTTGTAACGCCAGGTCTTGATGTGATGTGCTTGTGGTTGAAGGCCACACGAAGTGTTGTGGTGTTTTCTGCTGTTATATAGCATGCCTGTGCCGCCATCCAATTTAACCTCCATTGATTCTACTTTCCCTGTACTCTTGCTGGTGTATGTTGGTCTGTTACTTTATATCTCCCATGAGGTTCGAGTCTCTTAGGGAACAGGGGTTAGACTACGTGAAGACGGGTGATCTGACTTGTTGGAGACGACGTTTGCTGTAATTCAGTACCCTATTTCCCATTTACATTCTTCTGCGCAAGAATTTAATATTTTAAGGGCATGAGTAACGAGTCTTGAAATAAACATTTTATTTGTTTCCTAGTATAGTATGCTAGTTATATAGTGGGCGAGTTAGAGATTCAGTGCTGAAGTTTCAGAGGAATGACTCCCGGTAGCATGTTCTCGCACCACAAAATAGCCTATGAATTATCCTGGTTTGAAGAACTTAACACAACAGCCGTTCCATCTGCCTCGCGCGTGCCAGTATAAATGTCTGTCCATGTTTGTGTGTAGATCTAGAGGACGGGTGCATTATGGAAACAAATTTGAGGTTGTCACTTAATAACAAATCCAGTTCGACTCCTACTGTACTGTGTTACACCTGTCGTGTCGTGTTTACGGGGTGATTCAGGAGGAAAGGTCGGTATTTTGGGACGTGACAGTGTTGGCCATTGTGAGGAAAATAGTTCATATGAACACGTGTGTAGCTCTGAATGGTTATCGTGGTAAGGCTGTTTGAATCTACAAATACAAAAGCATTGTGATTGGTAATAAAGAAGCAGAGATAACTTACTGTTAATTTTATTTTAATTCTTACTTTATTTTGAAATGGCAGTTTTTTACAATTCACAGCGAATGTTAGTAATTCCTACCGTCAACCTCAGTGCACTTTGCAGCTCGTGTGCGAAGATCATGGGTGTTGATCTTCATGTTTCTTCATGCAGGCGGCAGCATCCAAAAAGCCATCGAGCAATTCTTCTCGTGTATTCACCTTTATTTTGTAAACTTAGCCCTTCATCCGACCCCCAAAACAAAAATCTAACAGCATTCTGTCTAGAGTTTCAAACAGCTCAATCTCGGTTACCATTCAGAATTAGGCACACGTACTACCTTTTTTTTTTTTTGTCGATTACCGATACTATCTCCTCTTAAAATGTTGACCTTTCCTCCTGAATCACCCTGTATATGTATATTATATTAGCGGAAATTTAGAAAAGTGGCGTTATGGCTAACAGGTAGTGCGGAAAAGTATGGTTTAGTGCATTTCTCTTGACATGTGGAACTTCTGAATGTGCAAACTGATGTAAGGTTTGCTGTGCTGTCCGAACGGCACGAGAAGTTACGTGCCACGCCCACGTGACACCTTTGTTGCCAGTCGTAACCTGTATTGCAGAATGCATACAGTTTCGTTAACAAGCTTTCCCTTAGCTGTCATTTGAACGGTAAGCAATATTGTAGTGGTGTCAAAATTGTGTAAGGAAAGATTCCTAGTACGAGGAAGTTTGCAGGAAACAACGAATGCTGTAGTGAAGGCAGCCTCCAGAATGACGATGTCTAGCCTGAATATGTAGTTAATATGCTTATACATTTGTTAGGATTATAGGATTGAACAGTTTTATACAAGTACACTCGAGGATGATAGCTTTGCCACAATCGATAATTTCCTGATCAAACTGGATCACTTGTTTAAGCGAGAGGGTGAATGGACTGTATATAAGGTGTGTGGTATTTGCAGGGAACGTTACAAACTCCCATTGAAGTGAGTCTCAAACGTAACAACAATGTGACTGTCGCTTGGTTATGTCTTTCGTATGAATGTTTCAGATTGCTGGTAGACCTTGCTATATAGTGAAACATTTCACTTTGTCAGGCCCATGTACAAGGAGCTGAACATGAAATGTGTTCGAAATCTCCCCTTCTGGGGTGTAGATCTAAAAGATTTTAAGGTTAGACGACCAAGGTTCCTAAGAGCAGGAATACAGTAAAAAATCACTCTCCTCCCTGCTTTATTTTTCTTTTATGTATACCACTTTGAATTCTTCCCGAAGGGGCAACTTTCACATTTGCCGTCTTCAGCTTCAACAAAAATTTACAAAGAAATTCCATAGACAAGCGACGCAATCTTTTTTTTTTTTTTTTTTTCTAGTTTTTTGAATGGTTTTGTTGTTTTGCGGAGAAAGAGGACTTTTGGGTTATTAGGCC
>Ga0123357_10010204_pt1 | contig 11927 bp, 9 predicted proteins | sample TergutEmb28metaG_FD_89873 | JGI IMG/M metagenome (GOLD analysis project Ga0123357, IMG submission 89873) | Embiratermes neotenicus P4 segment gut microbial communities from Petit-Saut dam, French Guiana - Emb289 P4 | ecosystem: Host-associated > Arthropoda: Insects > Digestive system > Gut ...
TCGGTGTGGTTGGGTTGGAGTGGTATCCGTGTTGCAGGCTTCAGCCTGCAACATGGATACCACTCCAACCCAACCACACCGAAACTCCAACACACATCGAACCAAGAACAATACGAACAATACGACTAATGTCGTACAACTTGTGCTTCAGCCTGCAACACGGATACCACTCCAACCCAACCACACCGAAACTCCAACACACATCGAACCAAGAACAATACAACTAATGTCGTACAACTTGTGCTTCAGCCTGCAACACGGATACCACACCAACCCAACCACACCGAAACCCCAACACACATCGAGCCAAGAAAAATACGATCAATGTGGTAATTCAACAGAATAATTGCAAGCTCCTGATGATGGATATATTAATGTCCAAAACATGTTGAGCACATAAGAAGTGAAATAAAATAGGAAATGACATCAAGTTGGTCTTTTATTCTTCAACTACTAGGAATCTACCTGCTTGGAGTAGATTTTAGTGGGGGACTTTCACTGTGCACTTGTGGGAATGTTTTAGAAAATGCACTGTTACGTTACGCAGAGTATGCTGCTCATAAAAGTATAGGATGAATGCGGATAAACATGACAGCACGTGTCCACATTTTTTTCAGAAAGTTTACAGATTGCTTGAGTGAAAATCAAGGAAGATAGATATGTACTTGTGGTATAGCCACTTAAGTCACGTGACTTACAGAAGTTACATGTCTTCCTCTAGGGCTGTATGATGTTCTACAACAGTCAGCCAGGAACAGAGCACCAGCTGGTGGAATGCATGAATCCATTGCTGGCATGAGGAGTGAACTGGAATACATTTAGTGAAGTGATGCCAGGAGTCACAGGGTGGTGTAATTGAAAAAATGTGATGTATTTGCAAGTGTTGATTGAAGTTGATCCTAATAAAGTTTAACTGAAAATTGATTCTATATTCGTTAGTACAGTACACTTGTACTTAATTTGGTAAATGTGTTGAATCAGTGTATGGCCTAGTGGGCAGTTTTATACCGCGAATGTCTTGTGACAGTATGTATCGGAAATGTGGTCATCTTGTGGAATGTGCTGTATGTGAACATTTAACAAATTGTGAATGAAAAATCAGGTACATAATAAAATTTGATTTTGGTAGTTCTCTGTCTTGATATTTGTTTTCTTCATACTTCATTCATTAGTATTCAGCCTTGAAGGCCGGGCTTGGCAGGAACCAGAGCCCAATCATGTGACCGGTATGGCTCTGGCACATTGCATCCTGGGCAAGTTCTTGGGGGTAGTTTGCCATTGCTTTCCCTCCCCTTTAGACGTTCCCACTTTAGCTGCCAGGTGCCTCTGTCTGCAATGACGCGAGAGATCCTAGCAGCGAAAGGTGGAACTGTGGGCGAGAAAGATGTCTGGTAGTAATTTTGCCTAAATTCCGACTTCCACATAAATTTAGGGATCTTTTACATGCCGCAAATCTACGACATGGGACCGGCGGCTTTACTTCCCCTCCAAAGGAAGGCGTGCTGAGGATTTTTTCGCCCTAAAAATCCGACGGCTTCGGCCGGGTTTGAACCCGCAAACTTGGGTACTAAAGGCCAGCACGTTGCCCCTAGACCACCGAAGCCGATAAGTGTTAATTGCGACATATAAAAAGAAACCCGTACATTGTTGCAGTCCTTGTATCAAAGTTACAGAAACAGGAAACAGGTACTTACATAAGTGCCTTAATGGAATAAATATCTCCTTTAGAATTCTGAATGGTTCTTGGGTTAAGTAATTAATGTTATTTCGATTGCAGGGGCCGTAGTGCTGCGGGTTGTGGGAAGATGATTGTGAGTGAATTTGGAAGTATATTTAAAAGTACAGTCTCTGGCAAGACTGAGGAAAATCTCAAACATTTGGATAGGAGTAATGCAGCTGAGATGCAAACTGTGCACCTCTTAAATATAAGCATAGTGTTTTGCTGCCGCACCAACCTGCATGCAATATTTTCTTTCTCAGTATTTCACATAGTGCATTATTCATTGAATATGTGCATTTTAATTTCATGTTTCAGATTTCTAAACCTTTAGTACAAGGTGTTTTATTTTAATCTCTGGACTGATTTCTTGTCTTCTGTCACAACAGCTCCTGACTGCAGTGGGTGAAGTTCGACATGCGGTCACTGTTACCCCTGATCTTCCGCCACCACCAGACATGACTCACCTTCACATCAATGGTAAGTACCACTGCCAGTACATGTTTATTGTGATGTGCCCTCTTACTTTCAGCAGCTGGAATTTCTCTTTCATTTAATGTCCTGTTTTTTACAGCATACCCGATTTGTGCTTGCTACTTTTATTGGAGTCCTGTAAGGTCCTGGTTTTGTATATTTCCCATAGCAGTTTGTGTGAAAAGCATAATTTTATGTTCTTTCACGTTTCTATTACAGATTATATTAAATAACTGTTGCAGTGAATGTTATATGTATGTTTATTAACCCTTATCCTGCTAACATGGAGAATATGGTGAGCTAATAATTCCAGCAGATGGCAGATGGAATTTAATTCGGCGTGTAAAGGGTTAATTATTAGTGTGTTTAGAAGCAGATATAACATTGCTTTGTCAAGTAAGTAATGATAATGAATGCTGTTTATTCTGCTCCTAATTGTATCATGAATCTCAGGTTGTTCCCAGATGTTTAAAGTTTAGGACATGTTCAAATGATTTATTGACTGACAGTAAATGAGCTGTCATACTGAATAACACTGGATTAACATTGTTTTACGTAGGCGGACATTTCTTTCTTAGAATTAGCAAGCTTGCCTCTGCATGTAGGGGCACAGTTTTATTGGTGCTGAAGATTACCTTCTGACGACAGTTTGCGTTAGTGCAACTGATGTGCAGCAGAGTGGCACTTGGCATCTGTGGTTAGCTCGGTGATTCCAGGCAGCCGTCTGTTAAATAATACAGTAAGATGTGGTACTGCTAGTTGGTGGCAGTGTTTGTCACCACTGTCATAAGCTCTTTATTTCTGTGCTTGTCTAGTTCTGGAACATTTATATAGTATGTTCTTGAAGTGTAATTTGCACATTTTTTGTGTACTTTTTAGGTAAATATCAAGGGCAAGAATTAAATTGTAGAAATATTGAATTTTTTGCCACAGTCCATTGGTGGCAGAAATGGTGTGTTTTTTATTTACGAGAACAGTGAATTTTAAGGTACAGCTGGTGGGGTTACAGTTAAATCAGGTTATGTGACCTGTAACACTCTTCTGTGACTTTTCGTAGAAAGTATTGAGTTCAGATGGTGGGAGGCTGACACATGTGGTGGAATGTTGCTTGAACTTTTTTCCCATTATTAGCATAATGTCGTTTAACTTATCGCGAGTTCTCGTATATGACAAAAGGTCAAGAAGAAGAGTAATGGTGTTTTGTATTGTGTGCTGTGGGCAGATTATGTGAAGTATGTTTTAATTATGTTGTTGCTAATTAAGATACGATTGACATGTCGCGTACAGTACTTCTCAGAAGAGCTTATCAAGTAGAGACAGTTTCTGTTGCCAGCTGCAGTCAGGATGTAGTGACAACTCTGTGATTCACCAGCTCTCCTTGCTTTTAAATTATGCAAATCTGTTTCTGAATGTAGCTGTCTGGCATGATGTTTATGGACTGGTCAATGTGTGTTTGTGAGAAGACATTTTTACAGTGAGCTGATCAAATTCGAGGGTATCTCAGTCAGTATAGTGACTAGGCATTGGGCTGGACCTTCTGGGGTTTGAATCACAGTAGGGGCAAGAGGTTTTTCTTTCCTCCAAAATTTCCAGACCAGCTGTAGGGCCCACCTAGCCTACTAGTCAGTGCATACCAGGATTCCTTCTTTGGAGGTAGAGCAATCAGGGTGTGAAGTTGACCTCTCACCTCCATATAGTATTGGATGGTAAGAATGAGTGGAGCCATGTCTCTGATATCCCTCTAGGCCTTGGTTTTTAACCTTTACTGGTGGGTGAAATGCTGTGTTGAAGTGGTTGTTGTTCCTGTGTCATATTCATGATGGCGCACATGCAAATCCCCACCCAGAAACAGACTACACTGACAGATATTTTCATAGTTTTTGTCGGTCCCATCAGGCAGTTGCCAAGCTTGTGCTGCAAATTAGATCGTGACAGCTTCCATCTGATAACTAACCCCATGGGGCAATCTGTAAGCCATTCAGCTGTTTAAGATGTTCCCTGCCTTTTATAGAACCTGAAGATTCATTGTCATGGTCAGAAGAACCCAGCACTGGTTGTTGCCCTGAGCTACTTTCCACATTCCTTCCCAGTTTGTTGTTCACTCTTGAAATTTTCGTTTGTTTCTGTATTGCCTGAGCTGTTGAGAGAGTCATCAAAAAACCAGGACTAAGCAGAAAGTGCACTGTACCAACAGGCACCTGTGCAGCAAGTCTGCTGACCCTTAAACGTTATCCAAATACTGAGCAACTGTTAACTGAAATGTAAGTTCAGAAATTGCAGGGACTTTTATTTAATTTGACTTCTATTTCTTACTAGAAGTTATTTTCGATAATGTGTATGTGGGCCCTATTTCACTAAAAGTGTACTATTATATTATTGTTTTGCTCTAAAGTGTTTCCCATTCAGTTAATATTTGTGTACCTATTTATTTAAAAATAATGTGGGAGATATGAAATTTGAAGTTCTCATAGTGGTGTTGTTGTTGAGTGACATTTGGTGGGATGTTGTGCCATCATTGGGTCATTAGTTCTTAACGTTGTGAGGACTATCGTATGCAACATTGGGAACTACTTACCCAGCGACACAGTGTCACATCCGACAAGACCTGAATCCTCAGCAGCGCTGCTGTGAGAACCTTGAATAGCACAAGTTGGTATTGGTGCTGTGGTGTTTATGAATCAGATATGTGTGTTCCTGTTGTAGTGTACCTGTTCCTTCTGTGTGCATAGGTCTGTGTATATATAAGCTCATTTTACACCCATAGTATGCTTTTCTGTCTGTGTGTATATATATATATACTTTATGTATAAGCTAGTTTTGTATGCTTAAGTCTGCTATGCTGCTTAGTTGTTTATGTTGAATATTACTGCATATTAACAGTAGACAACACTGAACTGTGCTGTAATGTGTCTCATTAAACATTTGTAGGTGCATATACACAAAACATATCGGACAGTATTTCATACCATCACTTTAATAATGCAGTATGTTTAGGAACGTGTGCATTGCTTTACACAGAGTGGAATGGTATTGGAATTACAGGCACGGAAGACTTGTGCTGTTTGAAGACAATGACAGTTGAAATCTGTAATGTTGTTGTTGTCTAATGGCAGAACTTGGATTTATTCCATTAATCTTCTGGCATCCCATGTAATGTTTGAGCAATGCATTTTACTTACTGAAGATTGACACCAGTATATCATTTTGATGCTCTGTACAGGCAAATTTTGTTTTAGTATGTGTAATCTGTATAATATTAACATGTCCAGAATAGAACATTCGTCGCTATTTCATAGTTATTACAGTGTTTCATGTCAAGACCATAAAGAATAAGTTTATAGTAATTTACTTTACCTAATTGTGCAATTGTTGCACTTTTTGTCACATGCATTGTACTTGAAGAAAAGTATGGAAGGTTTATAAATTTATTTGCTTTCTGCTTCATGTTTGAACTCCAAGAATTAAAGCTTCCTGTACTGATTTATGACTTGAAGCTTACATCCCTCGTGAACAGAGTGCCTTGTTTCTGTGCCACACATTTCACTTATTTCAGTCAATGTTGTATGTCGTTTTCATTGCATTGGCTGGTTATTTACCTTGATGCAGATGTGGCATTGTCAGACACAAATACCTGGTACAGCGTGTATAACATTCATTTATGTTTGAACTTTGTCAAATTTTATGTGCGTATTGTAATGCTACCGTAATGGACCCATCTCTGCATTGTGACATGCTACGTATAGTTATAATGCACTTTTTTTTTCTTCTTTTTTCTTTCAGGTGACCGTGCATCGTGATAAATTCATATAACAAAACCAACTAGATGCACTAATTTCTCAAATTTATTTTTGGAATAAAACTCTGCATGTTTCAGACAGTTCCTCTGTCCATCATCAGGAGTGTTTTCACTGTACACACAGCAGTGGTATATGTCATACAGCTTGTGAACAGGATCAGGACAGAACATCCTGATCCTGCTTGCATGCTGTCAGCAAACCTGTATGACATATACCATCGCTGGGTGTACAGTGAAGAACTCCTGATGATGGACAGAGGAACTGTCTAAAACATGCAGAGTTTTATTCCAAAAATAAATTTGAGAAATTAGTGCATCTGGTTGGTTTTATTATATGAAATATGACGCACTTGTCTTTTTACATAAAATACAAGTGCAGATAAATTCCAATTAAAAACCTAATAAAATAAAAGTTTGTATTTATATCCTGTATGTTCAGAATATATACCAATTTACATTGTGGAGGATAAAATGTCTAGTGCTGATGTGTGTTTGCAGAGGTCCTTAATATATTTCATTTTCATGTGTTTCTCACTGTATTTGTTTATTTTGCATCTTGCAGAATTGTATATGAGGGTTTTGTCTTCTGTTTCACTATGAGTTTTGGTAATATGTACTTGTAACATAGTAAGGTTTCTGTCTGCACATCATAATGGTATGGTAACCCAGTGGTGGAGGAACTGTTTATAATAGGTGCATGTTCTTACATTTAGAGTAGCGTCAAGCAAAGTTAAGCAGTACTTGTGGATGTATGTGTGCTTTGTAGCTGGGATGTGTGTCACTGTGTGTTGTTGGTATAATCTGACTTCACTCATGTAATTTTATAGGTATGTGTGTACATATGTAGATACGTGTTGAAACTGAGGAGACAAAGCCTTCATATAAATGATGTTAGTTTCAAAAATAAACAACTAGACACAAAAACACTTTAAACGTGGTATGAAATTGTAATTGACTCAGTTGAACATGGTATTGTCCCATTAGTAATCTAATGTGCACAAACAAAAGATCCCCATTATATGTTTGTTTATTATTATATTTGTATGTCATGTTTCAGTCAAATGGAAAGACTGAAATATGTCATAGGAAAATAATAGTATTGAAACATATAATGTTCAGCCCTTGTGTTTGTGTGGATTAGATTGCTAATGATGTAGCTGTCACAGTGGGATAATGGGGGCCAAATAATGATCTACTTAAGAATATAATTCATAATACCAGCATATTGTCAAAGCATTTGCCAGTATTTATAGTGTCACAATTTGCACTACAAATATGGCAGATGTGTCAATGAATTCTCTCTCTGCCCCTTCTCAGTGTGGTACATCGCTGACAGAAGAATTAACCATTATTCATATAAATGGCACGGTTTAGTGTTTGAATGTTGGTATCTCTTTCTAATTAGTGTAGATTTCTTCATTGTTTCTTTGTTGTAACAATGCTATGTTCTTTGTTCTGTGTAGATGCTGAGGTGAGCGAGATATTTAATGTGGATTTTAATTCCATTTTTGGCTTGCGTGAGGCACCATTGAGTAAAGATTGCTACGCTGTGTCCCATGCTGTCTCTGGTTTTGGAGGTACCAGCTGGTTTAACAGTTTAACCTTGCTTGCACATCTGGCATTTGTCCCTTCCAAATTACAGACCAGAGCTGTGTTCTACTTCATACCATAGAAACAGATATTTGGAAGATGTTTTTCATTGTCAGTTATGTGTAACAGAAATCATGTTGGAGCCACAATATCAATCCATATATCTATCAGACATGATTTAATTTATGTGTGAGAAAGGTAATTCATGTGATAACCCGGGGTTAAATGTGGGTATGCATGTGTATGCATGCTTGTGTACTTGCATGCTTCATAAGTGAAATTCTCTAACTTTTGTGAAGATGAATTAAGTGTAATTACACTGCCGTGAATACTTCAAGTTGAAAGTTTCAATTAGAGTCAAAGTGTTGATGTTCTATAAATTGTTTGGGTGGAATTCCCATAACAGTACTTTGAGTTTCAAGCAATGATATTTTAAACACTGCAGTAGATACCAAAGTGGACAAAATGTGATGTGAAAATTTGCTCTAAAATTCTTTGTTAGTAAACTTATACGTTTGCTTCTCTGGTGATATAGCAGATGTGTATTTGATATTAATTTTCAGCCCAAACACATCTCATAATCCCTGGAGTTTTGATTCCTGAAGTAGTGATAGCATATTGTTTTAGGATGTTCACTCCAACCCACTATTTAACTCCATGTAGCAAGGTCCTTGAGAAACTTGTAATTCTTTAGCTAGTGAAGAAATTCTCTGCATTTTATGGAACACAAAGAAATAAGAATAGAGTACAGTACAGTTGACACTGCAATGACCCCTTGCACTTTGAACAAAGTGCAGTACCCTGCTGACAGAGAAGTGAACAGAGTCACCTGGTTTCAAGAAATGATGGCCCAGGTCCCTAAATCTGGATACCCCCAGTGCCTCACAGCCACAAAGAACATGTGAGGCCATTACAGATGCCCGTTTGCATCCATCATACCTCGGACTGTGTACCAGCCCCAGTTTAGGTGGATGTCCTTTTAAATCACAGTGTTCTGCTAGCAGTCTGGTCATTATTCATAGCTGGTTTCCGCTCAGGTTGAGTAATTCTCATGCTCCTTTAGCAGAGGATCTTTTAAGAAAATCCTTATCCTATTTTTGTCCACAAATGGACTGTCAGTACTCCCTCCCTCCCTCATCTGTCCTGCTCATACAACCCCAATCCCGAGCCAGATAAATACCCCACATTCTCCTGTCCCATTTCTTTAAGATCCATTTTAATATTATCTGATACATGCCTAGGTCTTCCAAGTGCTCAGTTTCCATGTGGTTACTCTGTCATCCTCTTTGAAGTACAATCTTATTGGAACCAACAACATGCAGGGACAGAATTAAAGTAGAGGGCGCAGTCATAACTATTCTGAGCAATACCCTAAACATTTACAGTACACTAAGCAATACCCTGAACATTTACAGTATACTGAGCAATACCCTGAACATTTACAGTACACTAAGCAATACCCTGAACATTTACAGTACACTAAGCAATACCCTGAACATTTACAGTACACAAAGCAATACCCTGAACATTTACAGTATACTGAGCAATACCCTGAACATTTACAGTATACTGAGCAATACCCTGAACATCTACCAACCCATTCTACTAAACCGCTGTTGTAAATGAGTGAACATGTTTGATTCTAATTAAGTGAAGACTCCTGTCACAGAATTATCAGGTGGCTTAATTTGTGTAATGCTTATCCCCTAATCCCCTAATAAGTAGTGTGCTTAATTTACAGTTTTGGTTGTGTTTAAAAGTGAACTGAACTCAGACTTCAAAGCATTTTTTGTGGTATGTCTATACACTGTGTTGTGAATATACCCTGATTGTGGGAATTTCCTTTCAGCATGCCTTTTTCTTAACCTGTTTGTGGAGGATATTTACATAGACCTAATGCTTATTAACTTTTTATAATAGTGTAAATATTGTATATAAAACTGTTATTTCCAGACAACACCCATCTGGTGCAAGGTTACCAACCATCTCAACAGCAGTACAGTTACTTCACTGACAAAGGTATCAGACTGAGCATAATATGGTTTTATGCATGGATTGACAATCTTTATTACTGTTATTAGTGGATAGTTTTTTGCACTTTCAACATTTGGATGTTTACTTTCTATTAATTGACTGAAAATATTGAGGTTGTGGTTTACATGGGTTGTGTTTTATTTACATGTACTCATACTTGAATTTTTTTCTTCTGTATATTTCCATTATATATGGTTAAAAGCTGACAGGACACATACCAACCACAGTACTGAGTGTTCAAGAGTATGGCATCATTAGGCACATTCGCAAAATTGTGATAAATGACTATTAACTTCATCATATATGTTCATCTGCATGGAGCAACTTAGCTCTCGTGGGATGAATTTTCATGACATTTGATATCCGAGTATTTTTCGAAAATCTGTCAAGAAAATTCAAGTTTCGTTAAATTATGACGAGAATAATAGGTGATTGACGTGAATACTTATGTACACATATGGTAATATCTCATTGTATTCTTCTTAGAATAAAAAATGTCGCAAACAAGAGTTGTAGAGGAAATCCAAACACTTTTCACTTTAACAGCAGATACACAAAAGTGCCTCATTGTTACGTTATACTTACTTCGACTTTCCTGTTTTAGATTTGTTGTTTTTGTGTAGTAGATATACCATTTGTTGTAGAACTTGTCTCCTGTTTGAAATCAAATAATCTGACTCGTTTGTGTTATCTGAAATTTGAAAACAAATTTTGGAATATAAATTTTTTGTCTTTTCTTTGCAAATTTGCCATTCATCAATCATCATTACATCATGGTGGGAAGTTGTGTTGTTATTACAAGAATTTGATTTTTCAGTATTTAATCCTTTCCATCATTTGAACATAAAATGTTCTACAAATATTAATTACATTCCAGACTAATGCTGTCATTTATTAGTGTACATCATAAGAAGTAATTGTTGTTGAAGGCACTGTTTTGATTGGTGTTGTAAAAAGAAGAGAAGAGATTTGCTGTTCTAGTGAAGGCCAGAAACATTCTGTCACTATCCTAGGTCTTCAAAATTTGCTCATGCCCAGCATGCCTTTGTAATGGAATAATTAGTTTTTCTTTGTCCTTTTGTTTCTATTCTGTCTGTCCCATATCAGCAGTTTCATATTGGCAGTTTAATACTGGATGAAGCTGTTACTCTTCCAGGATGTTACACTGTCACACTGGGTAAAAATTTGCTGACATTTTAAGTCCCAGAAGAATGGTCATGTGAGAGACTTTTCATGTGGCTACTCTTCACGAATTGCTCCTCTCTGAAAGTGAACACCCCAACCTATCTTTTCCAACTGCTCACCCATTGACACAGCATAACATCCCAAGAATGACTTTGCAGCAGTACCGCTTTGTGAATGTCAGATCTCAGCAAATTATAGCCTGTGTATAAGTGTGCAGATTTTTAGATATATTGAAGACCTATTAACAAACTTCTGTAAAATGCAATGTGCCAAATTTCACTAACATACTTGTGGGTGTATATGTTTGTAGAGTTGAAGTCTAATACAATACTGTGGCTGTGTGTGACTGGGGACAGCTTCTTATTTTTGGTTGAAGCGGAATGAATTGATTGTACCGTGTGCAGTGTGCAAGCGCGTTGCATTGTGTACTGGCAGCAAACAGTATGCAAAACACAATTTCAGCTTAACCAATTAAATTACTCCTTTGCAAGTAATTTTTGCATATAAACAAAGTTTATCTTTTTACTCTGAATGTTAATTTTTTATTGTCTTGTGTCAGATACCATAACTTAAACCACACATCACAGACAGCTAGCAGTATTTTGTGGGTTCTCTTTGTCTCTTTGTCAGTGAACATACGTGTATATATTTCTTTCTTCTAATGACATTTGGTGACCATATACAGGGTGTTCAACTTAAAAGTGGACCGTATTTAGTATTTACTAAGAAATAATTATACTTAATTTCCGCAAAGATTTGTGGGGAGAACTTGTAATAGCCGTTTGAATATCTTGCAGTATCCCTGGTGTTAACACTGACTTCTGCCGATTACGATGCTTGTCCAAAAGTGAACCTGTTTTACAGAATTTTTTAATCATTTTCACAATAGCACTTTTTACTGGCACTTGCCTTCAAAATTTTTCAAAAAACTTTGTCTACAGTGGACGTAAGACGTCATTTTTAAATAACTTTCCAAAATAAATACACATTCTTCCACTGTTAACCACATTATGAAAGCGTAAAAAATGCCGTTGTTCAAACACCAGCACTCACTGTCGACTGATTCAACTGATACAGATGGCCAAGACCGGTTCTCCCCTCTCCTGCAACAGTCTTGCCAACTCTTGCACA
>Ga0123357_10010205_pt1 | contig 11926 bp, 3 predicted proteins | sample TergutEmb28metaG_FD_89873 | JGI IMG/M metagenome (GOLD analysis project Ga0123357, IMG submission 89873) | Embiratermes neotenicus P4 segment gut microbial communities from Petit-Saut dam, French Guiana - Emb289 P4 | ecosystem: Host-associated > Arthropoda: Insects > Digestive system > Gut ...
AAAAAAAATATACACAGATACAAAAAAAACAAGATGAGTATTTAAAAAAAGTTTTTTTTTTTTTTATTGTTAGAGGGGGGAAAATGTTTTTTTTTTTTTTTTTGTGGGGGGGGGGGGGGGCAGGGGTACAGCTAAAGTTCTTCTTGGATACAATGCAGCATCACTGGGTACTCAATTCTTGATGTTTTGAGACAAAAGAAGAGGACTTATTGTCAAAGCTCAACCTTTAAGATGGTGCCACTATATTGTCTGAAAACTTCAAGAACAAATACCCCTATGACATAGCATCTCCCAAAAAAGCATAAAACCCATAATTTAATAACGTGTATGGCCTAAGGCTTCACACATTTTACAGCACTGTGAAGGATATAACTGCACTGCCTCAACTCTTGAAAATACCATACGACAAATGGCATTTGTCACCACACTTCAACGCTTCATGAACCCTGATGCACTGATGCTTGTTTGCTACATTAAAGGAAGTACTGCTGACAATGACCTGTGGCTTCAAAACACATGTCATGATGCTGTACTAACAGGACACGAGGCAGGGAAGAAAGGAGAAGAGGAGAAAAAAGAAGTTAAAAAAAGGGGTGGAGGGAAAGAATAAAACATGATATGTTAAAATAGCACTGCAGATTCAGCGTGAATTAACAAGCACAAATGAGATTCTTTACCTTCTTACATTAAGTTTTATCTCAAGCAAGGCATACAAGACTCCGCTGAATGAAATCAAAATTCATCCAACATTACAAAACTGTCAATATTTGTTTGTAGAAACTGAGTGGATTTGTGTTAATTATAGAAAACCACACTATTACACAAAACTGAAATAGTTAGGAAGTATGTTATAGAATCCAATTTATCTCTGGATGATATGTTACTTCAAACTTCTTCTGAGACAACAGCACTGAGTTATAAATTAATGCAAGACAACAAGGAAACACAGAAGGCATGCAAACTTGAATAAGTTGACAGAACACCGTCCGTTTTGATGACACATTAAAAAGTGATTTTCAACAAACACGACACTCAACAGATGTCAAAGTGCTGAACAACACGGCTTTTAATAACTATTCACATCAGTCCTGTAATAGACACTCCTTAAATTGTAGTACTGTTTGCCCTTAAATAAATGAAAAGTGCCAACCTTAGCCCAAACTGACATGACTTTTAAAACTACAGTTTACTTAAAAGCTTCATGTTCATTCTGAAATTATGGCAAAAACGGTGATGTTGGTAACACTGTAGGTTGTCCTCGTTTGAATGTAGATGTAGTCTCTTACAGTAATGAAACACTATTTAGGTAAACTCCATAGGGTTCTGATTAGGGTATATCATACCAACCAGGAAGGAAACAAGCTCGGAAGCATGTCAGGGACACGTGCAATTTCAGCAACGTCAAGGTGCGGGCTGTCATCAAGTTTTTCTTCCTGCAAGGCAAGGCGCCGAAGGAAATTCATGCCATTCTGACAGAAACATTAGCTTGTTTCCTTCCTGGTCGGGCTAAGGACTCATCAGCACCCCTGTACTTATGAGTGGTCAGCTTCAAAACAATCCATTGTCCTGGAGGGATGGGTGGTGGACAATAGAAACTGAACCTACGTCCACCACTGGATAACAAGGTGGGGATGCACCTATTCAGTTAGGCCTATTTGATATGCCTTTTCTCAATCTCTGGATGATAGGAAAGTCCAAAACATAACGGTTCAAAGCTATTACAAAACATATGGCAAATCAGCCACATTTCTGCCACCTAATGTAAACTGCCATGTAGCCAGTAATATATGATCATATACAGTACAAACAGATACTTCTAACTGCAATCTGATAATGCCTCAGTATTTTTGTATTTTAATGTAACAAATATAACACAGTACAAATGATCACTTCAATGACTTCCATATTTCATTCATGCAATATAAAGAGTCATACCTGCACATCATATCATATTATTTACACTTGCAGGCCAAGGATTTACCAAATGATCAAACCAAGGTATTGTCTTCTTTCCCAAAACAGAAAGACTGGCCAGCTCAGAGAGATGAAATTACAATTAACATGACTGTGTAACACATGGGAAGAACCTGTGACATTCACTTCCCTTTCAACTGGCAGCAGGAGACACATGAATTGATGTTCAAGATTATACAATTTAATTATTTACTTCTGTGCATAATTTCCACCAGTTTAAAGAATTCCAAACAAATTAAAAGATAAAACCTCTCACAATGTCATAATGTTAGCATACTTTAACACCAAATTTGAAGGTCTACTGGTAAAGCATCTACATACAAAACGGTGCACAACTTACTGCAAACAATGAAAAAGGAAAGTAAAGACTTCAGTATTCATGTTCCCTTATATTACACAAAAATTCAATCCCAATAAAAGTTAAACATGACAGTAGAATGTTAACCAGTAAATCCTAAGAACTTGTACAACGACAAACAAGCAAACAGCACCTTCTTTGTCTGCTTTCCTCATTTTATGTGGTACAACATGTAGATGGATTCATAAGTGTCTCTCTCTTCCTTAAATTTTGATATGCCAGATTTTCATTAAACTTGGCACGAATACCACACCACAAAGAACCTTCCCATCTTGGTACATAACTATTTCCTTTTATTAAGCTGGGCATAAATATCATGCCATAAGGAGCCTTCTCACATCCATACTTTACAAACTGCTTGCATCAACAATACCATCGCGACAACAGTATAAATTGGTGCAGTGGGATGTGAGTGGGGAGTGACTATGGCCACTTGTGCAGCCCTTATAATTTGTGGGAAACAGAGCTTAAATTAAAAAACAAGCACCTTTCATTAAAATAATTTGTTTTGTACCACTATGTACAACAACAATAGGTTTGTCTACATAAAATCTCATATTTACCCCCTGGTTTGATGGCAGTAATAATGCACTATTGGAGCCAGACATGTGCAGCTGGGTATACAGCTACATCTCACTCACACACACATGACAAATTACACATAAAGAATTACATATGTGACAAACATGCAAACTCAAGGATTATACCTAAAAAAAACTTCACACTGTTGGAAGTTGGCACTAGCGGAAATGATACACAGAAACGGTGCACCAATTACTACAGTTCCTCAGTTACAGTTCTTGCTAACCTCACACTACAAGTACTTCAATACTGAAAGCAAAGTAGATATCATAAGTTCATCCTCCTGGAATCTTGGTATTGTCAGAAGCATGCTACAGCAACTTCCATTCATGTTAATGGTATTCAGAAAACAGAGTATCTGTAACAACTGTGCTGTAAAGAAGGTATGCTTTATTGACACTACTGGATAACGAAACAATGTTACAATGTGAATGTAACAAATTAATGTACTTCTTCCAACACCATCTTTTTGTTTAATTCAAATACATCCAACATAAGCTGTAAACTCTAATATAATTCTTTCCTCTAGAAATGCTGATATTTTAAGTGTACAACAGATGGAATAGAATTTTGCTGGAGTACATGTAAATCCTGTCAGAACAGATACACATAAAAAACAGTATTAAAAGAAACATCAACTAAATGGTGGACAGGCTACATTTATATACTCAAATTAGGAAAGATATATTGGATTGAACCATGCCATCAAACATGTAGAGATATCTGTATTTGAGATCTGAATTTCACGTGGTGGTAACTATGACCATTACAAGTACCTGTCTACCAAAGCATGTGGGGTCAACCCAAAAGACAGGAACTTTCAGTTAAAAAAAGAAATTTGCAGCCACTGATGCATAGGTGTAATAAAAAGATTGTTGTATGGGATGTTCTTCGATGCATGAACATAAACATAATGTGCACGGTTTGACCTCAAAACACAATTTTGGTATTACAAGACAATAAATCTTAATAAAACACAGCACAAGTCAAAGAGGATCTTAAATGTTCAGGTATATATTACAAGAGACAATTTCTTATAAAAAGAATAAAGTAATGTAAAAATATATTCATGTGATATTTTTCAACAAATTCCAGCCCAAAAACTCGAGAAACAGATTGAAGAAAGAATGCAGAATGCTTATTTCTGTACAAATCACACAGAAATGTGAAAAAATGATACTTGTTACTAGGCGCTTTTCCAATTTTAACATGCAGTTATGAATGAACATTTAAAGCAGCAGACCCACATTCCCTTGCTGGCCAGATTTCAATCCCAATATTGAACTAGAATGTGTCCCTTAGTCTACAGACAGCCAGCTAGAGAAACCACTACTGTGACCTGAAAGACACACGGACTTTAAAAGGTAAACACTGTGGCTGTAAGTGGTGAAGATCAATTACAGACATGAGTCCCACAGATTATAAAAACAATTAGCAATACTGGTCAGTATCAGCATGAGTAAAATTCTGCAAGAATGTAAATAAAATGTATGTACTATAAACAACACAGCGACACTACCACAGAATGCTGGCTTAGAAACACACACAGACTATACAAAGTACATATTCACATCTCTTCACCTGAACACAACACAATATTAGAAATTATGAACCTAAATCTTTTTGACAAAGTGACACAGTTAACATAACTGGAAGTAGACAAAATTGTGTGAGATTTGAGACACTGGTGCTGATAACGAATCAAGTCTTCTTGAATATGATGTTACAAGGTCCATTCTTACCAATGTTTCTGATGAGTTTGTTGCCCCCATCTCCAAAGTCCAAGAACAGGAAACAGGGACTTCTTGGAACCTGAATATGTATGCAACAAGCTCCTCTGAAACGTTAGTGACCACATAACCAATCCATACAGCGTCACACCTTTGAAGACTTGAATCTTCTCAATCAAAATCACATTCCAGATGAAACAGAATAAAATGTGGACATGTAAGCTACTATTTCATTTAAAACATTTTATGTTTATAGTTTATATGTAAAAATCTACAAATATCAATTACATTGATTAGAGAGGCAGTGGTAAAGGTAAAAAAAAGGTAAAGTTGCCCCTGTCCATGCAAAGACGTAGGGGGAGCAGACACAAAGTGCCACTCATTCCTAACCTTCACACTACACGAAGTGAGTGGTCTACTTCATTCCCAGCCACTTAACCCCCAGGAAAGAACCCCAGTACCCATCAAATACAGGGCTGGGTGGGCCCCAGAGCTGGTATGAATGTTGTGGAGAGGAAAAAATCTCCAGTCCCTGCCGGGACTCAAACCCTGGTTTGTCCATCCTTTAGCCTAGACAAGACCAACTACACTACCCCCAGCTCCTAGCAAGGTAGTGGTCATTAGTCATTCTGTAACAGCAACTATGTTTGGGGCTAAATACATATTATGTAACATCTGTCATCCTACACCCCATGCTGATCTCTAAAATGTCCTGGTGAATGACCTAACTTGCCATATGCTGGATGGACTTTTGCATTTACTTGGCAGCAATTTAAAAGTTCATGCTATGCCAGAGAAACTCAGACCATCACAAGACACAACTGGCATTTAAAATGGTCTCCTACAATCACCATTTATTACAACCAACCTCCAAAACTTGTTCCTTCATGTACATCATATAACTGCATATTGCATTACTTTTAGAGGAAAGAATGACTTTCTCTGGAACTAGAAATACATCAGTGTTTTTTATTTTCTGTCCATTTGTAAATGTTATTCTGTAGTAGAGCAGGAAGTGTATAAAAATATCCTCCAGTGACAACAACACTGGTCAAGATTGAAATACAAATTATCATGATTCTGATTTGTTTCCATTTAAATGACAAATCAACTCTCAAATCTCAACTTCATCCCACTGTCACACATGACATTTAACCATGTTCAGAATACTTTTCCAAAAACAAGGCATAAATGTTGCTGAATTTTAAAGATTGACAACTTGTTCTTTTAGCAGCATTCCGCAGGTTGTCTAACAGCATTACACTCCATCAGGAATGCATACCAAAATTCAGTATAAGCAGATTCTATTTCAAAACCCTAAATCTGGCAACTGTCTCAGACTTTCTCAAACATCCTCAATATTATGCCATCTCACATACAGCACTATCCCCATCTATTTTCATTCTATAATACACTAGTACCGGCCTAAGATAATTAAAACATTAAACATAACGTACATTTTCCAGTATTTTCGTTCCCTCCTGACATGCATTGCGTTGCTACACTTACATTTCCCTAGCAGATTAACAGAGCTTTATACTGATAAGGGTTGAAATCTACCCCATTCCACTGAATAACACTGTGTCTAATATTGACATTTCACACTGTAAATAATTGACAAAATAAAAGGCTTCATAAGTTTTACATTTACCCTGCATCAACCAACTAAATCAAATGACAAATAAGGATAAGACAGAAGAAATCCCTTTGGTCTTATAAAAACATACGTGGACCAAGCACTCCTTCTATGTAAGTGTGTATGTGTGCGCGTGTATATATATACACACACACATACACACACAAACACCCCATGTCACTGCCATTTCAGGAAACACACCAGTGGCGACATTTTTAGTATGGCAATAGTTTACAGAAAATAACAAAGACAGGATGATATCACAAGTGGTAAATTCAATACACTAATACAGAAAAGAGAATATATTACACTGACTATGAGAATTCCCATTTTAGGAAGGGTACATTTCACATATTCATTAACAGTTTGTCTCACTGAAAACATTCTTCATGCATTTCATTACCACCGCTACTACAACAGAGCATAGCTCTCTAAACAGGCCTCTTTAAACCATGAAAACTCTAAGTCATGGGCTCTTCCACCCTAAAAAATGTTCAGACATCATCTAAATGTAGTTTTCTGGGTTTTGCCACAAATGAATTTTGTAGGCTTCAAATCAACATTTCAGAGGTAATGCTGCCTCCATCTTCAGGGATGAAAAAAATTCACTCAACCCTCATGATGTATAAAGTATGTTCTCTCCAACATCATTATCAACCTACAACACTAAAATGTAAAAAACCAGTACACATTTGAACAAACCTCACCAAGAAAACCTGCATAATTATGTTCACAAGTGTTCTCCATTTAATGTGGCTTTATTTTTTAATCAATCACAATGCTTAGACATCTCTAATATTTTTCTAGATCCTTATCTAAGCATTTCTGCCAAGAGCCAATGTTTTTACAAATACAATTACTGGGTTAATCAACATAAGTCCAGAATACAATTTTCTTTCAGGTATGCTTCAGAATTTCCTATTTACTAAAACCCTGCCTGATTAAATATTACAGTAACCCACTGTTAATAATTGTCATATGTATAAATATTTCATCTGCTTTAAAAAATTGGGAGCAGCATACAGAAACAGTTTCAACAATTTCAGCCACAAGACGCGCGCGTGTGTGTGTGTGTGTGTGTGTGTGTGTGTGTGTGTATATATGTGTGTGTGTGTGTAGAGCCTCCAGAAAAATATGAGGACATTCCATATTACAGTGTTTCTGTTGTGTACCTTGTTCAGTGAGGCAGAATGGATGGAACAATGGTTGTGAGCAAACAGTGGTACTGATTTCTTGGACACACTGTATTTAATAAAAACTGTACAATTTGTTTTGACAAAGACCTGGCAATTGTATTAACAAATGAATGGCGATGCGACTTTAAAGAGCAACTTCATTCACTGTCTTTTTTACTCTAGACAGCAGTCAAATCTCTGTCATTTTAAATTGTAAACTGGATGGTTTACACATACTTTACTATATGGGCTATCATATCACGAAAACCACATTTACTTAAGCCAGCTTTAATGTACAGTCTGGCTGCCACTTTTGTTTGATGATACAATATATGATATATGTAGGCATATGTACCAATACTGCACTCCAAAACAGTAAATTGTTTACATATTCAAAAACTCTTGCATGCTGAAAGTTTGGTAACTACCCTTAGGTATCAAATGTCCTACTTTTACGTCAAAATTAAAATACAGTTTTAAACACACATCTATTACTTTTCATAAGGTAAATTTTAAAAGAAAAAAATATATCATGTAATCACATTTGAAAGTTACATTAACAAGTTTGCACATGATCCAGTAACAGGGCATTGTTTCATGCACAAATAAAGTGGTCATAGACTATAATAAAGGACAATGGATAGGCTACCAAAGGAGAGATTTGGTAAGACAAGTTAATTTTAAATAATGCAACAATAAAAATCATAGATACATGAAACCAAATATGACTAAGCAAAATTTGATACAAACAAAAATACCACAAGCAGCAAAACTACACCTGAACATGGACTGTTGTACAGCAATAAAATAAAATATTTTGTACGTTAGCCATTACACTAATAAAATTCTTTGTTTATGACATTTCTAGTAACAATTCATTCCAAAGAAAATAAACCTATTTCTCTGAGCCCCATCATCCATTGGTCCTCCTCTACTTACTCAGTGCATACTAGCCACACTTCAATTGCAAATACAGCCCTAAAAGAAACACACTGTCTGTACTGTTCATGTACATGAATGGTTACTCGACTATTAAACCTTCAGCATACAAAAATTAATCAGTTCCTGGTTTCCAATTAACAGTATATATTGTAATAAATGCTAAAAAGGGGTATACAAAGCATACATGTAGATGTAATAAAATGTATTCTGTGAACAATGTCACTTCCCCCCCTTCTAGAAAAAGCTTTGCCACCTAGGGTAAGGATTGCACATCGCATAAAATTTAATATGTACGTACCATGATAAATCATGTGACTTTGCTCCCATGTTACCCTGTTTCCAGTTACTAAACTTAGGTGGAATTTTGTGCAGCCTGACAGTTTACAGAATTTGCAAAAGGACTAACATCAGAGTTATAGAGAATACATACATATACTATATGATTGAAACATTAACCAGTATTCCAACAATTTTTATCACTGTTCACAGTAAACAATAAAGTGATCACAAGTTATAAAATATGAATTAACTGATCTACCTTTACAAAGGCAGAATCATTAACTTGTATATATACTCTGCTACACTTAAAAAGCTGTATGGCAATACACAGCTAATGTCTGTTCTAATACTCATAAAGAACTAACTACAGGCTCGGGAATCATAAAATCAATTACATAATGAGCTGTACTACAAGTGACAAAGTTGGCACTACTGGAATATGTCAGACCTAGGCATGTGCTTAACACATACAAGGTCACAGCACATTTCAACAATTCCTCACCTCTTAATAGGAACTATATATAAAAGAATAAGCCACAAGAAATAAACGTAAGTAAATGCTTCTCATAAATACTGAGTGTTATTTTGTTCAAAATCTGCTGTACCTAGAGTTAACCTTCTTATAACATTTTTTAATTGTATGAGAAAATTACAAATTCTTTGAGGAGGAAGATAACACAAGTAAAATGAACAAAATATGAATTTTATGTTTAATCACACCACATGCCAACATGTAATATAATTATGTAAGATTTGAAGCTTCTCTGGAAGATAAAATCCTCTCATGTAATCAGATACCTTAAACACAAGTTACAAGCTAATGCTCTGAACAGCTGTTGTACCTTCATTAATAAGGACTGTGTGGGAAAAAATGAATGTAAGACACAAATAACAATGACTTACAGACACAGCAAGCCTCCAAAACATTGTTCTCTAACTCCATACTCTGACATGGCTAACCAATTGGCAACATTAACACACTCAATCATGAGAAAACTTGTATTGAAAACTCTGACACTGTTATCGCCCAAGTGCATTTTAATTTGAATTCTGACGCAGCTGAATTACCCAATGATTTTAACTCAAAACTCTGACACAGGTAACCCATCACCCTAGAAGATTGTAATCCAAAATACTGACATGGCTGAGAACTGTGATCTTTTGGGTTATTACACAGTGAGCTGCGGTAATTTCTTACTGACATTTCAGGACAACCCATAAGTCCCATCTTCAGGGGCCGATGGGCTGTCCTGAAATATCGGTAAAAAAAAACTGCCACTACATGGTGCATAATAAGCCAGAAGAATGCAGTTCTCACCTACTTTGCGGGAGAAGTCTGATAGATATCACGTTGACTTGGCTAATCACGAGCATTTTAATTAACAAAAATTTGACACGACTGATCATCTGAGAGCATTTTAATTCAAAAATCTGACAAGACTAATCAAAAGACAGGGCTTCCAACTCAAAACAATGCTCTTGTAGGACTAATTACCTGAGCATTTTAACTCAAAACCTTGACAATGCTGATTCATCCAAGACTTTCAGCATAACAAAATTATTCTTGTGTTCATTTTTAGTCTGATCCTAATAAAATAAAGCACTCCGATATCTGTTCACGGCCCATAACTATATGTTTGGCATGGTAAACCACACACTGAAGACATTTAACTCCAGAGTGCATGATACTTTATGTGACTACAAAGATGTAATTCTGCATTTAAAGCTATTATTCAGATATTAAATACATACACACATAAATTCTGAAACCCTCAAGTATTCTTCCAAGTAAGCCTTTTGTTTTCATCTTCCTGTAGTGAAGCAAATGATTCAGAACAATACACACAGAAATAAATTTAAGAAATTAATACAAATTGCATGTTTTGTGTTAAATCTGGGAACACCTCCCACAAAATTCTGTTACTAACTGCATGGCAATAAAACGTATACATCTTCACATGTGACATCTCCTTGTGATATACAAGTAAGACATAGTTGAATAGGGGCAGTCAATCACAACTACATTTTGCTGTGCCGTAACATACATGCATGCTGCAGCATATTTCAGCTTTAATGAAAAGCCATCATCAGACATTACAGAAACACTCACAGAAAGAGTGCTTACATACAACACCACAAAATTTTAGTCAAATGATATCTCAGCCATACAATACTGTCTGTGTTGTAAAATCAGTGAAAACTAGAATAATAGCAATAAAGTAACTTATACTGGAACCTATTAAAAACGTACTCATTGCACACATTCTAAGAAATCCAAATACCAAATAGCTATTGATGAAAAATGGGTAACTCAAATTAAGAATAAACTTAATGAAAACATGGCCATGATTATTAAAGCAGATAAGAGGTATAGCACACTGGTAATAATATAGGAACAAGCCTGTAATGGGAAAAGTGAAGAATTTTTACCTTATAATGATTATGCAATTACAGATAATGATCTGACCAATTCTCTTTAAATATGAATAAGGAACAGTATTCACTTTAATAACCTTCTTACATCCAAAAATTTTAAATGGAAATATGAACCCCACCACCCCTTACATAAGATGCTCAATCAAATTCCATAAACCAGAGACACTCCATCAGATCAACTGTTAATCAGAAAAATGGTCCTGGTTAAAAGTTTGCTCAACTGCGCTTCACAAACGTTACAGGGAAGATTAAAATAGCACCTGTTTGTGTCCATCACACATGCACACGTGCACTGAACCGTATTTTCATCTACACCCTGACATGTTTGTGAATAAATAGGTTGAACTGAAATGCTTAATTAGGCTGATTAATTCTGTCATCTAATTTCTTAACAAGAACACACCATGGATATGAAACTAGTACTACACAAAAATAACTAACACCAAAACAGCAATAAAATCACACTTCTTGGGTTACTGTTCTTCTAAGCCTTTTAAACGCAAACATGCTGAAAGTTCCTTACATGCAATTGGAATGAAAGTGAAAAAAAGTCCTGAGATAATCAGGATGCAGTTACAAAATTAGATACCAAATGGGCTAAGTGTGTAGAAATTAATGAGAATTAACCCACTCTCTTTACTTTTAATAAGTTCCTATCAAGTACATTAAACATTGTGCTAGCAGCAGGAACATATACCAGCTGACGCATGGTAAAATTTTGTAACACTGAGTAGGGGGGGGGGGGGGGGTAAATTTAATTTAAAAGACACTCGTAACAAGGGGGGGTTTTGTTTGACATACAGGGGGTTAACAC
>Ga0123357_10010206_pt1 | contig 11925 bp, 6 predicted proteins | sample TergutEmb28metaG_FD_89873 | JGI IMG/M metagenome (GOLD analysis project Ga0123357, IMG submission 89873) | Embiratermes neotenicus P4 segment gut microbial communities from Petit-Saut dam, French Guiana - Emb289 P4 | ecosystem: Host-associated > Arthropoda: Insects > Digestive system > Gut ...
CGACAACAAAAATTATGTAAAACTAAGCCACGCAAAACGTGTAATCAAACTAGTTTAAGATACTATAATAGTGCATATGTATGACACCTGCAGATGTACCATCAAACAACACGACCTCCCACTTAAGTAGGGGGGGGTCACTATAATTATGACAGCACGTAAAATAGTACTTTAGATTATAGAGATGTAATACTAAGGATAAACCCCTCTTATATGCAAGGGACCATGGTAACCCCCCCCGACCCATTAATATACCCACGCACCATGATATAACTTCCCCTGGTCTAAGGTTACAACCCGATGATGGCCCACATGTAGGGCCAAAACATGTAGTTGTTGCTGATACCAATTATATTAATAATAGAGGTGATAATTGTTGTGTTTGACTGTGCGTACTCTACACGTAACTCCTTTCTATTATGCATCAGATGATGTTTGGGGCAAAGTTTTGCTGTTGTATACTAATGTTTTCTTGAAGTACATGAACAGAAAATGGTGGATGCTTCGGTTCTGGGAACCAAGAATCGATGGAGAATATTTTAAACTATGCAAGATACTGACTGAATTTCCTGATAAGTTCAGAGAACAATAGAGAATGAACATTATGGCAAATCCAAAATATACAAATAACCAACAAATTCACTTAAATATCTTTTATGTATTTTATTACAATGTTCTCGCCAGCATGTTTCAGAAGGTATTCCGGCCATCTTCAGGGTGACATTATTATGACAAGAATAAAAAACATACTAATTTGGTTAAATGTGTCACCATCACTCCGTAACAATTAAAATTATAATTTCTGTTAAAATTATGTAAGTGCTATAAATAGGTTAAAAATGGATAATTACTAAAATTTTTGGAATTAAAACTGCTTGGTCTGTGCAGAGCGATCACTAATGCAGTAACATGGTGCGTTTGAATACATCAGGCAGGTGATGTGTTGATGTTGTGGTAGTTCCAACTAGTTCCAAATATATGTAATAAATGGGAATGCTTGAATTTTCAGATATTTTTTGACAGGGCAGTAATTCTGTTCTCTTGCTTTCTAATTTCAGATGGATCATTACAGTCACAAAAGCAGTGGATCAAGTTAGAGATGTTCTCTGAAGCAAGGTGTCATTGAAGCACTTAACAGTTCCCGACAATGACAGGTTTTTGGACACAGCTGTTAAGTTTCAAGAAAGATCGAAAATTCCTAATGTTATGGGTTGCACAGACAGAAGCATATCCAACAAAAGCTGGTCCACTATTTTACAATAAGAATTTTTTTCTATAGTGTCACAAGGTGTCGCAAATTCTGAAAGCAGATTCATTTTTAAAGACACAGTTGATTATGGTAAGCAAAGTGATGGTGGTACATACTCTGTTTCTACTTTATACCACTTCTCAGAAAACTGTGAATCTACCTTACCAAAGCATGTAAGTTTTCAGGGAAGTGGAACAGAAATGCTGTTCTTCATCATTGGTAATGAGGCCTGTCCTCTAAAGATGTCCTTTCATGCGAAAGGATTTCTCATCTGAAGAACGTGTTTTCAATTACAGGCTGTCACAAGCCAGGAGATGCAATGAGTGTGCAAAATGGTGATTGTTAAACAAAGCAATAGAAACAGACGTCAATAAAGCTGAAAGAATAGTGAGGTGTATCTGTTTACTGAAGAACATCATAAGAGATCTTGAAGAAACAACATATGATACTTCTGTTCTTCCAGAAACTTCACAAATTCATAGATCCCATCATGCGTAAACAAATGTCAGTGGTAGATCATTCAGTCAGTCCTCAAAACGAACAACAGATATAAGAAATACTTTCAAAGCATAATTAAATGGACCTGCTGCAGTTATACTATAAACAAACCAGTAAATAGGTCGTAACCTATTTCATTAGTGTTATTATTTCAGTACTTACTGTAACGTTCAATTTCTCTCCATTTATCCCAAAGTTTTGGCTTGAGATGTCTGTTATGGTAATTTTTGTCTCTGGTCCCAATGGGGTGGCATAGCTCTAACAAGTTCCATTAGATACATTTTGCCCATTAACCATCTGGCGCCGGAATTATTTTTTTTAATTTTAGCACACACAATATATAAAATGTGAATGAAACAGGAACCAAATACGTTAGAATTATGAAACAAACTGCATTTTGAAGAGAAAGAAACGGAGAGCATATACCATGTTTAAAATATTCGGTACCTATATTTGTTGAATAAATATATAAAATGCAATGTTTAGAGGTTAGCGGTGCAGTACGACCACTATAGTGGCCATTAGGCATCAAAGGGTTAATTGAATCCTATGCAAACTGCAGCAGGTGTCTGGCTAGACTGACGGTACGAAACAAACCTACTTTGTTGGGCCAGGCAGTCGGGGGTGGTTGGGAGACAACGTGCCAGTTGGATCAGTTTCAGAGTAGCCGCTTTCATAAACAGTGCTTTGGTTGATTTTTGCTTCCTTGGCTGGAGTCTGTCCAGAGTGATGTGTTGTGTCAGTTCTGGTTCCAATGTAGCCGCAGCCTAAGGGTCAGCCCCCAACCCACCCCACACTAATGAGAAATTCTGAGTGCACATCTGGCCCATATACCCAAAATTATAACTTCAAATTACTTCCTCAAAGTTTAGTTATTTTGAGTTCTGGCCCTCTTATTCAGTATGCAGAATGCAACTATCACAAAAAAATTCATTGTTTTCTAGATATGTTAAATAAGCAAGGTACTTAAATTAGACACTTACACGCTGATTGAATCTCCGACGATCACGAGGAGCTTTCACTACAGTCAGTTTTGCAGTACTTACAGCTCCGTTTTCTGTAACAAAAAAGTACATAGTAAGAACCTCATTCAGGTCACTACACTATCAAATTAATAACTAGAACGAAATACTCATTATCACATAGTCATTGCACTTGACAGATCTCATGCTTATCAGCATCATGCTAAACATTCTGCTAATGACCTCTGCTTTCTCTGGTATTGATACACTCCTCTTGCCACGGCAAAGTGCAGCTCAAAAATACAACCATACTAGCTGGGTAGATCCACACACACACACACACACACACACACACACACACACACACACACACACACACATCAAGATTCAAATACTTGTATTTAGATGTCAGACCTTTATTTTCTTGAATATCGACACAGTATGCGCAGAGGATGTCGCAACAGAGACAGTTTGTGGCCTGTTCCAAAATTTCAATGTGCAACGGAAGGTATGACTGTCAACAGTTTCAAGTGGTCTGAGAGCCACTTTGCCAGCAAGCAATACATAACTCCATTGGGGATGGTCCTTCAGAACCTGCCAATTCCCCAGAAAGGTAAGAAATTTCCCCTATTTCATGGAGTCCAACAGTTTGTTTCTGTGTTCACAAGAGTTCATCTCACCACCGGTCCCTACCTTGCGCCCAATGACAAAAGTCAAGCCTTCCTATTCTATTTCTTCGGGGTTAATTTAATATTATCCTCCCACCTATGATTAGGTCTTTCAAGTGGTCTCCTTCCTTCAGCCCCTCCCACCCCCAACCAAAACCCTATATGTAGTTGCTCTCTCCCACGTACGTGCCCACCCTCCTCATCCTGCTGTCACTGTAATGTTGCTTATTGTGGATTACAAAACATGAAGCTCCTCATTAAGCAATTTCCTCCATTCTCCAGCTACTTTTTCCCTCTTTGACCCATCATCTTCCTTAGCATCATATTCTTTAACGTGACAAATGTTTCACACTCACACAAATCAAAAGGCACAATTATTGTTACATGTTTTAATATTTTTTTTTATTGCTGGAAAGTAACAAAGAGGATTCAACCTCGATAATTGCAATTTGCAGATGAAGATTTAACCACAATCAAGCTGAATCTGAACAACAGTACGGGCCATAACAAGAGCAAAAGCTGCACCAAAACATGATAGCATAATTTAGTACCTGTTTGGACTACATTATATCACGGTGAAGGCGGGAAGAGCATAGATCATTAAAATAAAATCACAGCAGCCAATGTGGCAGTAAATCATGTATCCAAACCTTTCAACCTTACAAACACAAACAACGCCAGACATAATATTTACATAACATCAGCAACACCTGTGTTGCCACTCAAAAATCTGGCCTGTAAAATTGGAAAGGCAGATGAAGAGAGACTACCGGCAACAAAAATTAGTGATAACCGCGGACTATACACAGATTGTAATGAAATGAAAACAGGTCAGAAAAATTATAACATGTGGCACATTTATAAAAAATACTACACTGCGAAGAACATATTATTAGATCATAATCATCATCATCATCATCATCATCATTTTAGGCTGCAGTTCGGTCACTGACGTATCAGGAGAATTGTGCTTTTAATTAAGGCAGAATATATGCAATTAAACTGGTAATATCTTGTACCTTCCTTCTTCTTTGTCAAGCAACTGTGTAGTATCTGTGTACTGTGTACTGTAGCATTCGAGTGTTCACTTGGCAACAAGCCCTGTGCTGCTCACTTGCATGTCAATAAACTGAATTTAATGCAAATGCACTATCAGTATAGTCACGAACAAATTCTCTCTCTCAACTTCTCTTTAACAATTACATTATTGTCATTACATGCGATTCCTTATTATCTCCTTTACTTGCGTTTTCGTTTGTTGTTTGTAATTTGTGTACTCTTGTATGTTCCTGTGCTGTCACTGTAACTGGCCTTACAGCTGTCGTGCCAGCATATAAATAATAAAGAACTAAATTCAAACATTATCATCATCGCCGTCGTCGTCGATGTCGTCCTAATGTGACGAAATTAGGAAGTACTGATTCTGTACATGAGAAACACCACCAAGATGCAAACTGTTCTTAATAAATTATTTCACCTAGATTATCCTCAACATGTTTTGAACAAGTAACTGTTCATCATGAGTAGGAGTTCAGTACAAGCAGCTTATAGCATTTTAACAAGCATCTTAAAAGGCGTCTAGTCGCTGACATGATAATATGAATGATACTGTATCATTCATATTGTGTCAGCGATTAGACGCCTCTTAAGATGCATGGTGAAGTACTATAAGCTGCTTGTACGGAACTCCTCCTCATGACAAATAATTACTTGCTCGAAATATGTCGAGGATAATCTAAGTGAAAAAAATTAAGAAAAGTGTGCATCTTGTTGGTCTTTCTCACGTATGTGTATCACGATGCACGGTTCAGAGAATGTAAAGTTACTGATTCTGTCTACTTTAAATTGTGTCGGCTCTTACCAGTCAGCACGTTTGAAACTGCTTACTCATAAACGACATATCACATAGATTTGTAACTTCATAAACTATCTTTATACAAAACCTTATATTCCCAACTCCACTTGTCCGGCGTTATCTCTGTCAAACTGTCAAACCGAAATAAAAACTTTCCATTTCTACCACACTGCCGCACATTCTGCAAAAAGAACACTAAAACAGCAAATGTGTATTTTTCCGAAAATCAATTTACCCTATTTTATTCAAACACGCTACATTAGTCTAAATATCACTTCCACCACACAATTTCTTGCGCGCGTCCTGTTCTTATTATGCCGAGTTTTGAAAGGCGAATGTAGACTCCAACGCTCATGCCAAACTTTTTTTAATATAGGTCTGCTGCATCAAAAGTCGAACACACAGCATGGCTATCTGATAGAACCTCTTTTCGCCGTTAAAAAAAGGAGGGGGGAGGAAGAAGGGTAAGATGTTATAAACAAATTTCTTTGACGAACACCTCAAAACATTCTCTGTTCCTCTTTTCCTTTGGCTTTCACGCATCAGGTCCCCTGGCCTAATACTGTAATCGAACTGAATTCTCGATACATTCTAAACAGTACGGCCAAATAGAAGCAACAAAGGAAAAAACTATGGCCCACTTAGGCCGAAACTATTTGCAAGCGAATGTCCCACATATAATAATAATAATAATAATAATAATAATAATAATTAGTTGTGATCGCCGATGCCTTTTTCCCTATTATGAAAAAGACAGCAGACAAAACTTCTACTTTCCTTCCAAAGCTTCGATTCGTCCACACGCTGGCGCACAATATTTACAGCTGGGTTATGTCTAAGCGCTTAGGTTTGTAGTCATCGCCATATTTACCTACAACACAGTTCCATAAATTGACAGTTGTCCCTGTGCGCATTATGAAGACATATAAGGGCGTGGAAGTATAGCTCCATAAATTCTTCACATCGGCACTTAACAGAGGTGATGTCTGCTTCGCTCCTCGGCCGCTCTACCCCCGACTACCCACTGAAGAGCAAGGTGGTTGAGCCCGATGTGTGGTCTGCACGCTTCGGGAGACAAACCTGCTGCCCCATTCAGCAGTCAAACGATTCCTCCGTCGTCCTCCAGTAGCCTAGTCACTACACAGACTGCGTAAGCCGGGCTCCTCCCGTAAGAATATGATCGCAAATCTCCAGTTACAGTCGTTCACACTGCTGTCATGGACTCAAGTAGTGGGGAACCCACAGGGACATGGCGTTTAAGAAGTTTTACGAAAATCGGCCGATTAATTCAAAATGTACTGTTGACATACATGCATTTTACAGTCGCCAGATCCAACTCGACAGGGAACTAACAGCTTACTGACCCACATAATTCGAAGGTATCACAATTTAAATGCCTGATAAGGAAAAATATAATAATAATAATAATAATAATAATAAGTTAACCAAGGTTTTCCGGACGCGACTCGTAAAACCTACTTGCATAATACAAACTTCGCGCCAAATCGCACGTTCTTAGTGACTCATTAAGTACTTTAAACTGATATTCGAAACAATTTTGGCCACTGACGGCCTCTTTAAATAAAACACATCTCACCACCGTGCTAGACTTCAATGTACATAGTTAGTTCGAATCCCAGTAGATTATACTTACTTATATTTATTACGGTAAAGGTAAAGTTCACCCTACAACAGGCCACGAAGGCCCAAAAGGGGAGCAGAGATACAGATTCACTTTTTCTTTAACCTCGGCGCTAGACCAGGGTGGGCCCCTTTACCCCCGGGGACAGGGTGCCCATTGTACAGGAGGCTGGGTTGGTCGCAGGGCCCTACGGGCGGGTGCAGAAAATCTGGCCCCCGCTGGGATTCGATCACCGGAACGTCCAGCCCGGTGCGAGTCGTTACGCCAACTACCCGATCCCGGCCCACTACTTTTATTTTTTATTATGTTACGACCACCATCACCATCACCAACGCCGCCGCCGCCACCACCACCACTACTGTGAGCATCATTGCTGACTAGAATAGCTCAGTCGCTACTGTGACTAAGCAAACCGCTGGACGACCCAAAATTCACGGTACGATTCTCGACGGAGGGAAGACATTTTTCTCGTCCAAATCGCATACAGGATTTCGGGGCCGTCCAACCTCCTCTTCACATCCATATAGTGCACAGTTCATGAATGCGTGGAGCTATACCTCCGCTTCCCCATATACCTACATAGCACTGTACTTAATAAACAAAGGGACAGCCCTACCCTGCCATGATCACAATACAGAATCAATTACCAAGCCACAACAGGCTCTATAATATTAACTGGACAAAGAACAAGGAAGCTATAAAACAAAGTCTGTTGTATAGCAACTCTCAGTACACGGGTATAATATACGATACAGAACTTAAATATCGGAGGCTAACGTAGAACTCGCCACAGTCTTGCAGACACAGAAATCATGACAAACGAAGGAACTTCGGCTGCCACCCAGCTGGCACTGATCCGCATTCAATCCTAAGTCCAAATTAGTTACAACTTGTAGGAAACAATGCAGACAGTCAACGTACTAGGTCGAAGTCCGTCCTGAATGTCGGTAAAGAAAAGGCTACCCAAAGTAAACTCAGACTGTCATCAGAACCTGAAGTTTCACCATCGCTGCAACCGAATTCGGGGAATGGACTGGACCATAAAGTCCAACCAGTTAGCAACGACTACCTGTAATGATTATCCCACCTTCCACTTGGTACAGTCTCCTGCTACAAAAATGCAGTGGCACAGATCTGCATTGTATGTTCTCTAATTTCCTACTTCTATTTACAAATTCAAGTGCATATTACCGACATAAAATTGTGTCCATGTTGCGGAGGTTCCGGGTTCAAATCTCAGCCATTAATAATTCGTTATATTGCTTTTCCTCAGTCCGTCAACTCAACATCATGTTGACGCCTTTAATTAGGGCACGGCTGCTTCCGCTTCCTTCCCGTGTAAATTCACTCTTCACCAACCATCTTACTGTTCGATGCCAAAGACAGGTTGAGTTACTGACAGCGTTAAGTAAACAACTATACGCACAAACTAAAGTTATTACATTACGTCACGTTACTGCGCTTTATGTCCCTCGTCAATTGGAAGGCAAAACTGTTCAACATAATGCAACTATAACGCGATATTTCCAGCCAGTGATAAAATTGACACTAGTCCTTAAACAGTTGCTGCATAGCGTGGTTAGATTACTACCAATTAAACGTAACGATACCCACGAAAGATCAGCAGAAATCCATCTGCATTTATTTGTGGGGGAAAGGGGGGGGGGGGAGCACTTGCAAAAAGCGCTGCCCCTGGCGGCCGCTTAGCTCACCCGCCGTCGTATATCCGCCGCCGCCCTTTTTATTTGTGCCTTTTTCAGAAAGTCGCCTAGACCGTAAAACAAGTGCCCTGCGTATTTTACAAACTGGATTTTGATGACTTTCTCTTGTGTCATTCAGTTTAATATGACCATCTTAAGACAATTTAAGTTCCCACTCGAATCAATATTCCTGAATATGCTGTTTACGTTTCATCCACTTGCATGCTTCCGACGATTATTTCCTGCTACAACACGGCTAGACTTTCAGACACCACGTACTGAATTGGGCCCTCTGCGACTCCTTAAAACCTCTGAGCCAGGAAGTTTGTCACATATTCGTACTAAACTATTTTGAGTTTATTTATTACGTCTAATCTTGAAGAAATTCAAACGTCAAGACCGAAGTCACATCACAGCTGACGGTCGGTCCGTCTTTGCGTCCAGCCTCTCCTGGGGCGCACGACCAGATTTGTGTGTGGTGAATATTACTGCCCGTCAGTCCTGAGGTGCCGTACCTGACTGCAGTGTCAGTCTGTCCACTGTTGTAAGTCACAGTCTTTTTCGGTTGTACACATTTCCTATTTTCCACACTCACAGTACTGGATACAGATCCTTCCGTCAGTACAGGCCTCATACACGAGTTATACCTTGGGCCATTTTGCGCTTTCAGTAACAACAGTTTCGTCACTTGAACAGCCTAGTCCTGTATCTCAAGATTTTACATTGCAAAAGCATTCGAACAGTAGCTCTGACGCAACCTGCTGCTCTCAAAGGACTTCGTTGTAGATCTATCTCTCGGCGTTCTTTATCATTAGTTACGCCAAAATGCATGATCAGAACTGTCATATTAATGGCTGGTGTGTCATTCATAAGAGAATCATGAGAGACCCATATTATGGACATGTAATTTCGTAACACTGGTCACACAGAATTTCGAAGTTATCCTCTTTGCAATGCTACATTGAATGAATTACGTTATTTGGTTTTGCTGTATTAAACTATATCAGGATATGCAGTTAAGCATGTTATTGATCTTAAAAAATCATACAGAGTCCAGCTGAAAGCGAAATCCGTCCATCCGTACAGCTGCACAACAACCGCACACGCCGCTCACTGAGCACTACCACGGCGCCCGTTATTAAAAAAAAATGCTTTACATATTCAAGTACGAATTCTAAAAACGTGCGGCCATGTTTGGCGCGTTTCATCTAACATAAGTCCAGATGTACGTTAATTAAGAAACAGCAAGTTACAGTATTTTAGTGTCATGTTAGGTTGCATCAATTTAACACTAATTTAATTGAGTATCATGTTAGGCTGCAGTTAAGCTACTCGAGTCGTGTCGCGTTAGGCTGCGGTAAGTTACGCTACTCCAGTTGGGTGTCGTATGACGCTGCTACAAGTTGCCCTTCTTTGGTTCAGCTTCGCATTACACTGTCAGAAAAATGCACAACGTTGTTTTACAGCTTCTAAATCTAGAAACGCAATGATGCAGTTTGGTGTGAAAAATAGTTCGGAAAATGAAACAAGCTTCAATACGAACTAAAAAAAGTCACAAGTAACAGGTCTGCCGAGTCTTGCAGCCACTGGTGAAACAGAATGAGCAGGCTCAGTGCACCCTCCGTAGTTTAGCAACGTGCTAAAAACTGCATATACTGTAGAGGGTTATTCGTAATACCTTGCAACATTTCATAAAGTCGGCACACTTGAATGACGGAAAGGAATGTAAAATGCGACCTACAGATGGAAAGAGAAACTCTCCCAGTTTTTTATTCATACCTCGTGTTCCATGTGCCCGCCCTTTGTGACACGGCGGACGTCAAGCCAATAAGCTATTTCCGCCCATACCCGCTGCAGAATATCACGATTCTGAGATGGCAGAAAGACAGAGTCCTTAACATAACCCCGTAGGAAAACAACGACGGCGTCAGTTCAGGCGATCTTGTTTCATTGAATTATTAACAATCCTGTATTCAGATACGTAAGTCGTCTGCTTTCTAAACTGTAAATGTTGTGAGCTTCATGAAGGCTCGCAGATGCCAATGGACTTTGCACCCTTCTACAGTTTGCGGTCTGCTTCAGTGTGGAACAATAAAATAAACAAACCCCGTCTGAACACAAAGTGGCTATAGTGATAGCGAAACGCAATAGGGAGTACTGAACCAGAAATTTTCTTCTGATAACCACACGACACCTCGCGCGAAAAGGAAGCGAGCTGCTGTTCACTTGCTTCTAAAATTTTACATAACAATGCCACACAGCAGTTTCTTACGCTCCCTGAAACCGGCCAAGAAATATTTCTCTTTGTATTAAAACGTCTACAACTGCTAGACACTGCACCATATCATGAACTATTTCCGTCCATCTATAGTACATTTATTTCACTTTCTACTTAAGACATCTATAGTACATTTATTTCACTTTCCACTTAAGACATCTCATTCCCCTGCTCATGCTTAGGTCTCCATGGAGCCTCAATGTATTTGTCCCATGCGTACTACACGATCCGCCAATAATACCCAACTCCAGTTCCATCACCCTAATAATATCGCACGAACAGTACAAATTACAAACCTCTTCATTGCGTATTGTTTCCTATACCGTTATTTCCTCATTCTTCGTTCCGAATATTCCCCTCAGCACCATCATCATCATCATCATCATCATGAATAGTTATGGTTTAGGTCCGATCCTGGGCTTGCTCCTGTTTTCACATCTGTGTTTCGGTCAACCCAGACATGCCGTCCGCTCGGGTCATACTGCAAACCCTGTAGTGACAGACGATCTTTTTCCTTTTTCTTGCCACATGTTTTCTCCATTTATTTTGGTACTAAGCGAATATCTTCAGCTATGCTGGATACTTACGACTGTCCACGGATGCGTGTACGTATATGCTTGTCCAACCAGGTTAAACCTAAAAATGATCTTAATAACCTTGTAATTTTTCCTCAGCAAATAAAGGTGAAAGAAATATGGCAACGTTATGAATGTTCTGTTCACACAGCTGCTAACAGCAATAATGGCAACATTAAAAGTTTCACAGCTCGCCAACTTCTGGTACGGGATGTTTACACAATACCTTAATTCCGGTTAGAAAACTTAAAAAAAAAAAGGGTAAAAACAGCCCGTGACCAAGCAGTGAACAGGGAACATGAACACAAAACCTGTAATTCCGAGGACATGGTACGGACTACGTAGCAGCGACACACAACGAAAAAAGGTAGGCTAAGGCCTGATTTACGTTAGAACGTGCCGTGTGCGAAACGGAACGAGGTGACACCGGGCCCGTCACGGGTTTTGTATTTATGCTACAACGGGCCAGCTGCGGGCGGGCAAGCCGTGTACTACACA
>Ga0123357_10010207_pt1 | contig 11924 bp, 8 predicted proteins | sample TergutEmb28metaG_FD_89873 | JGI IMG/M metagenome (GOLD analysis project Ga0123357, IMG submission 89873) | Embiratermes neotenicus P4 segment gut microbial communities from Petit-Saut dam, French Guiana - Emb289 P4 | ecosystem: Host-associated > Arthropoda: Insects > Digestive system > Gut ...
CTGTATTTTATTCAAAGTACATCCCTTCTGCATCGATACAGTGAGCGGCACGATCTAGCAAAGACTGGAAGGACCTCTGCATGTCTTCTTGTGGTATGGCCCGAAGACTCGATGTCACAGCTGCTTGGATGTCTTGAACATCTTCAAACAGGCTCCCCTTCAATGGTAACTTCAGTTTGGGGAACAGAATAATAATCACAGGGGGATAAATCAGGGGAGTAGGGTGGATGATGGAGCACGCACACTTGTTTTCGGGCTAAAAGTTCTTGTACAGCAACTGCTCGGTGAACCAGTGCATTGTCGTGAAGAAGAAACCAACTACCTGGTGCTGAGTACGTGGGCTGGACACGGCAAATCCTCTTCCATAGGCGCTCCAGAACACTCAAAAACTTCCAGTGACAATTTGTCCCTCAAGGAAAAACTCGTGGTGAATAATTCCCTTGCTATCCTAGCAACACACAAGCATTGTCTTCACTTTTGACTTTTGAAGACGAACTTTTTTGCCTTTTGGTGATGCTGGTGACTTCCATTCAGCACTTTGGCATTTCGTTGTGGGATCATAGCGAAAACACCAAGTTTCATCCTCTGCTACAATCGAATTCAAGAAATTTTTATTTCTATGAGCAGTTTTAATGATGTCGTTTGCGTACTGAACACGCTCGTGTCTTTGATCATCAGACAATGCATGCGACACAAACCGGGAAGCGACCTTTCTCTTGCCCAAGTCCTCCACTACGATTTGACGAATCGTCTCCCTGTTAACACCAAACTCATCAGCCATCATTCTCACAGTCACACAACGTTCTTCTTGTATTTGTTTCATCACTTTCGAAATAAGTCCCTTGTTACAAACAGAAAATGGACGTCCAGGCCTGGCTTCATCTTCAATCGTTTCCACACCACTTTTGAATCGTGCATACCACCTGAATATCTGTGCATGAGATAAACAATTATACCCATACACTTGTCTCATCAATTCCACAGTCTCTGCTGCTGCAGTTTTCCCAAATTTAAAACAGAATTTAATGTTCGCTCTCTGCTCCATGCAGCTACTGTGATCACATCCTCTCACTACCTGCACAACATGGTGCCGTATTTCCCGTCATGCTCAGCGTGGGGCGTTGCGGTGTTGCCAGATTACAGATGAAGGTTGGTCACATGGATGGCATGCATTGCTTCATAGATAGCACTTCTATCATGGTCAAAATAAAATCGGTCTCATTATATAATTGTCGGACTGTGTATTATATAAAACTCTTTTAGCAGAAAATTGTCAGAACCTGAAGATGGCTGCTATAGGCTGAAACATGTAGTTTTTCCTTGCTAATAAATACCATCAATTAGCCATATATTTATAGTTGTGTTTTTTGACTGAATTCACCTCACCATATAGTTTAAATGCACAATGGGGATGGCACACCTCAGAATACAAAATTACATCTGACAGATGTTATGTCATTATTATACGTACATCAAGGTAGAATCACCAACTGTAATATCAGGGTTAAAACAATGCACACACAGTGGCTGAGCATTTTAAGAGTAATAATGTAAATGCAACATGTCTGTAGAAATGTATCAATTCTCCATACATATTTGAGCATGAGATATGCCACATTTTCCAGATGTTTATTTTCACCAAAATTCAGTGGGACACATTTGATTCTTTTACACAATTTTCATCTGCAGATGTAGGATTTTTTAAAAATCAGAATTGTTATATTTGTACTAAGGCTTCTCAATTAAAATAAGAATCAACAAAAAACTGTCTTACATTTAGGTACGTATACAAACAAGTGATGCCCATTTTCATCTAAGGCCATTAGATTCATTCACAGACACAGACGGGAAGGAAGAAAAAAACCCACCCGTGTTAATGGATGTCTTACCTTTCTTTATGGACTGTGCTAAGACCTCCCGCCTCTCCACTGGAGTTGACTGTGACAATGCAGCTTCTGTAACAGAATTGTGTCAATGATTAGATTCTATCCCTTTGTTTCTAGTTTTGTGATAATGGTAAGCAATAAATGTCAGGGTGTGTGCATTAAGGAATGCAATACAGTACACCAGGGCCTTGTTTTACACACAATTTTTTACATTTTCACTTTAACACCACTGACCAATTTACACCAGTTCTTACTTTATTTCCACCCACTTTCAGTTTAACCTTTAGGCACCATGCATCCTATATATAGGACAGATGTACCGCTACTCCCCAGAGTATACTTTTTATATATTTAGTCAACAAATATATTTATTTTTATTTTAGAGTTTTTCTCGCCATCTTCGTTTATTCCTCCACAAAATGTCGTGTATTTCCTAATGTTACTCTTCTTGGTTCATAAAACATTCACATTTTACATAAATGGTGTGCTAAACTCTAAATGTCCAGCTCCAGGGCCAAAGGGTTAATGTTCTTAATGCTGTTTGGCTGATTTATTTCCATTTATTATTATGGAAATATCATTTTTGATTTACACCTTTTTTAAGCCAACTTTTTCAGGAACACAACCAGGATGACAAAGCCTTGGTGTACTCCACTATTTTCCAGATGTTAGTAAGGCCTGTCAGAGAGAGCAAAGTGTTTTCAGAATTGAAAAAAGAAATGAAAAGATATTTACACATGAGAGGAACACAATGTCTCTGTTTACAGCTGTATACTGAATTATACCTTTTAAACAACTTTTCATTACAATATATTTTATGTGTTGACATGGTGAAAATGTAGATTTCAGTCCTCTAGGTTATTACATAGCTGCAGTCTGGTAGGTGGTCACTAATGCTTCCATGGCAAACGCTGTCTCAAGTGTTCAAAACTTCTACCCTGATGAGGCAGATAACAAATCCCTCTTTTAAACAATGGTAACCACTTACTAGACTGTACATTGTCATAATAAATACAAAGACCACAACTTACAAGTTTTCAGTAATATAAATCTGGACAAAATTACTAATGACTGCTGATCTTCATGTTTGCACCATGCATCAATGATAATTAAACACTTTATTATCCAACTAATGCACAATATATAATATTAATAATCCCTGATGATGGATCTTCTGTGATCCGAAACATGTTGGAGCACTTTTAAATATTTTATAATTTTAATTGTATCTACATATTATATATTGTGCATTAGTTGGACAATAAAGTGTTTAATGACTGTTGACTCTATTTACATTTATCACGTGTACTATGTGCTATTCCATTATGTTATGTAACTGTTTAACTGACAGAATTTCATCAAATTGCAGTCAGGCAGTGTGAATGTTCAGTAATATGTGAAAGACCTGCAGTGGATGAGGCAGTGGAAGAAGTTTGGACCTCTTCCTGATGGGCAGGAGTGGGCACCTGTGATAACTCAACTGCAAGACTCTGAGTGGCAGTCAGCGTTGCATCCTCCACAGCCTGCTCAGCTGCTGAAGCTGACACTGCTTGCAGAGGTGACAGTCGTTCTGCAGCCGCCTGAAGCAGCTGCACAATGTCCTGGCGATTGTTGTCTTGTGCAATATGGAATGAAGTTTTGTCAAACTTGCTAACTTCATGGGGGTTAGCCCCATTCTGCAAAAGCACCTCCACAGTGTCCACATGCTCACGTTCCACTGCCCAGTGCAATGGAGTCATTCGCAGCTGCAATGCAACATTTACCACATAAAAAAATACAGGGCTCTCTGTCTGTCCATCAACATATTTTCATCTCTCAAACCACTTGACATATTTAGATTAAACTCTGTACAGTAAATATATAAATAAATGGTTAGGAGAACCTTATACTTCTCCATTTAAGTCCACCATAACCCATATCATATTTACCAGCACATATAAAGATTCAGTTCTTTGCATAAAAAAATGGCCCTAAAAACTGCAGTCCATCTCATATATCACAGACAGAAAATGATATTGAACTTCTTCTTCCTAACTATTTTGTGTCTTATATACTGATGCAACTTTTTTACACTAGGAAATGCAGTATGGTCAAATCACACTCTTATCAAATTTCTCAGAAATTACCTCTTATACATAAATGTAATGTATGCAATTATGGTTCATATTTTTTAACTCAAACACTTTTACAAACAGGTGCCTGTACATTTAAGGAATTCCAACACAAAAGAGTGACAGGGCACTTACTCGATATTCAAACTGTCTTCCTACACTGTATAATTTTTATTCATTCATAAGAATTCTGATGATTATGCTAGCATCATCCTCCATCATCTATGCTATCTTTGGTTTCACATGCCTTTGGAAAAGTACACTATTGTTCCCCTGTGTCTGGTGAGGTAGAACAATAGCCTAATTTTGCACGTAAAACCAAAGATAATTTAGACGACAATGAGGATGAAACAAGCATAAGCATCAAAACCTGTAAGACTTAGAGAAAATTAATAAAGTGTACAGACGTAGTTGGAATTTCCAATAAACAGCGAATGCTTCGTACAGAATAAAGGCAAAAGACTCTTGGTCACATACTATCTCTACAGATGACTGATACTGTGAACAGCAGATTTATAATTAAGATCAAAGTCAACTGAAGATATGATTTATAAGGTAAAGTGATCCCATTACAGGCCTGGTGTGGCCCAGAGGGTGGGTAGAGGTATAGCTCTACTCTTCCATGACCACGGCACTAGAAGGGGGTGAGTGGTCAGTGTCACGCCCCGGCTGCACTTTACCCCCGGGAAAGACCCGGTACCCATTTTACAGGAGGCTGGGTGGGCCCCAGGGCCGGTCTGGACTGGCGGAAAAGCTCGTCCCCCCCGGGATTCGATCCCAGAATGTCCAGCCTGTAGTCAGTCGCTATACTGATTGAGCTACCCGGCCCACAAGATATGATTTATAAATTCATAGATTTGGGACAACATGCTACATCTAATTAATAGTTTATTATACAATTAAATTTATATGGGAAACTGAACAACATGTTGACAATTCAATAACTATGAAAATGTTTCATGAAATATTTAAGGAGAAAACAAATAAAATACGACCAGCATGACTGGGAATCAGCATTTGGAAATGACCAGCAAGAACATGGAAACACTAAGTTCCACTTCTGTAAGCAGTGAGAGAGTGAGCTTACAAAAATATCACCTTTCTCAAGTGTCTGACATACCAAACTCATCCTCGACGATCTGGTCACCCTAACAATAGCAACAGCAAAAAGTATAAATTATGAAAATCCCAATTAATCTATTAGTTAGTGCAAGTATAACAAGAAAAAAGGCACATGCACTTTTCAAAAAGAAAAAAGGAGAGGGAGAAGCAAACTTTACTTGACCATGCCTGGCTAGAGAATTATGCTGGCTACCAATGACACAAAGCATGTTAACGCTTTATGGATTGAAAACACAATGCCTCACCATGTCCTTTGAGTCCACTTCTGCTCCATGGGCTAGCAATAAATGTACAATGGCAGTGTTGCCCTCCTGAGCTGCAATGTGAAGTGGTGTACGTTCGACTTTTGTCCTAGCATCACGTGATATACCAGCTCGTAGAAGTACTTCAGCTGTGGCAACGTGACCATACTGAGCTGCTAAATGGAGTGGGCTGGTTCCAAGCTATCAACAAATAGACTATGTCAGTACTACTTTCCTGAAAGATTACACGAAGGTTTCATGTATTTCAGCTTGAATTTCCTGGTTTTATTCTGTCTGCAAAATGGCTTTTGTTTCTCTTTGTCATTGTCTTCACCAGTATCAGTTTCATCTTGGGCAGTCACATACATAAAGTTTAGAGTTAGGAAAACCTTGAACAGCAGACAGCTAAAATTAGGAATCAAAAACATGGAAACAAATCACAAAGTCACAGAAAACCCTCAACACATTGAAAATCAGATATTTTCTACAGAACAAATCACCACTTTTTAATAAGTGCATGCCATCAAATATATATAAAAATTTCACTTCAATGATAACTGAATACTAGAAGAGAAAATTAGAACAGCTGGAGTTAATTCTGAATGTAAATGACACGAAAACATTCTCAACACATTGTATGGTCCTTTAAAGGGGCTGCTGTTATGCATGGAATCACTGCAGTAATGTTGCTGTGAGTTTTTTCACTCACTATTGTCATACAAATCACAGGATAAAAACATAAAGAAATACACTGACAGTACACAGCTGCCTTGAACTAATTAAATAATATTTTAGTTAAATGATATTCTACCCCCATGCCTTATATGAATGACAAGCAAAAATAATTAAAAAAAAAAAAATTACAGCCCAGACGTGTTACCCAAGTATGGATTTTACTGGTTCTCATGGGTTTCACAGGGAATTCCCACACAGTATAGTAATGTCCAAACCTAACTACCCCCAAAGAGCACAGCACTTCTTCAGAAGCTACTAATCGCTAAGATGGATAAAAATTCCCTTGCCTATTAGGGGCAGAACATTCAATACTATGTTCATATGGACCAGTCAATAAAATTGCAGAACAAGGTGCTACTTTATAACTGAGCCTCAGTCAGTTAGACTACGAAACATTAAACTGGAATTCTATTGCAGAGTGCTTTTTAACATGGGACTATGCACAGTACAGCAGATGACACTACCTGTGCCCATGTTAAAAAATACACTGTATACCATGAACCAAAGTGTCACTTAAGATGCTGTATAATGGCTCAGGCAGTTAGTCATTGGCCTCTAACCGTGAAAGACCAAGTTTGATACAAATCAGTCATTGTGGGATTTGTGGAGCACAAAAAAGGCTTTTCTCCGAGTACTTTGATTTTCTCCTGTCAGTATCATTCTACTGTGCTCCACACTCATTCATTCATCTGTCAGAAACACTGTGTCTTGGCAATTGACAGAAACTTTAAATAACACACCTAAAAATATTAGCCTAAGATGATTTGATCTATAAGACTGCAACATGAATGACAAAATTTCCGTTATCCCTGATTATAAAAGAAGACAGATGTGTATGAAGTGGCTATACTGAAGAATTTGTGAAATGAAAAAACAGAATACCTCATCCAAATATTTGAAAATATTAAGTCCTGTACCTGAAAGATCACTAATGACATATCCTACAACATAGTTGACAAATTATTTTCTGTATAAACAATTAAGTGTGGACTCACCCAGTCAGTAGTGAAAGGTGCACCTTTGCTCATGAGAAGCCGTACTTGCTCTGTATCACCTTCCTTCGCACTAAGAAGCAGTTTCTTCCCCAGTTCAACCAATGACAATGCTGGGGCACACTGGCGGACTGTTGTGACATTGCCAGAAACATCCAAGTTCTGAACAGTCACACATTTGCCCTTGTACGTCTGTGTAAGTTACAAAACTTGTTATTATAGCACTGAACACAAAGCACACGATACTATCCAAATCCACAAACTGCCTATAACATTACGTATATCCAACTTTTGATCATCAAATGTGTAAAACTGACTAGAGAAAACTGATTTGTATCTAACTCTCTGAATTACATTTCTGTTAACATATAAAAGTGCCTTAGGTCCAATGCAAATTTTGAAAATTTCGCATGCCATATCTTAATGCCACCAGACTAGCTGATTTAAATGCCTTTTACACCCAGCATCCCAACAAGGGATAAGTGGCAGGAGATATTTTATTTCAGCAAATTTTACTGTATTAGGTGCAATAAAGGCTAACAAACAGCAAGAAACTGAAAAGGAATGACTGTGGGAAGGTAGAAGAGATTGGAGACTTTTCAGCCATCAACACATAAGTAACAAGAAGGATATCACTAGAGGATAAGAAGGAGGATGTGTGGGGGTAATAGTAGAGGGTTAAGAATGTTGGTCTGCCACTGAACATGAATTTTGATACACTTGTAATTTCCACTGTAGCAGACCACTGTCCTCTTCATCACTCACACTCCCCTTCTGTTAACAACTTTATTTTGAATAATCAACTCATTATTTCTGTAATCAAACAGAGTAAAGTTTGTGATATTGGCAAATCTGGAACCAAAGGGTTGCCAGATGACATGATTTTCCAGATATTAGAACATAATACCTAAGGCATATCTTAGCGTAACTAGCAACTTCATGGACAGATATAACCACGTAATGTCACCTTTTAATCTACGCTGTTTTCCCCTGCCACATTTTCTATTCCCCTTTCATCACTACCTCCACAATGAAAAGCACATATAATCTAAACGAAACCAAGACATTGATATTTCACTTGTTTAACCATCACATTCACAACACTGAATTAAGTATACATTTTGCTGTCACTGTCATAACTGTTCACTTATGTAAATTTACCCTGTAAAGAGTCTTTCCTGATCAACTTAAATAATATAACACAAACTTAAACTTTAGTGGGCCTTGTAGTCAATTCCCAGCTACCAGAGCTACGTGGATTATCCAGTGTCAGATATCACATATATTTTAATCTATTTTTATTTTAAGTAACTGATTACACACCATGGGGTCTTATAATCAGACCTTGACATAAACTGGAAATGGAGTTACTTTTTATTAAAAGTATAAAGTCAATTAAATGTGACATGTCCAATGTCACACATGTGACTAAGTAGATTGAATGAATAAACTAAACTGAACTGAACATAAATGTATAGTGTTATTTATGTTATAATGACAGGAATCAGCCCATCTTATCGTTGCACATAACATACGATGTTAAAATATTGTCAAATAAAGTTGATAAGAAATTTTTAATCCAGTAGTACATAAATTCAAGTTTATGTTGTTGATTAATAACAAGTTTTTATCTCTCTTTAAATATATCTGCTGTTGGTCACAAATGGGCAAAATTCACCTACTTCAATAAGCACATATGGAATGTCACCAAAATGTTACAAAATACCAGCATGAAATAACATACAAAGTCAAAAGCTAATTATTCACAATAACCAAAAGGTCCAATACCACAGCAGCAGAGAACAGTCACTAAAATATAACATATACAACCATAAATACATACTACAAAACTGACAGTTGATTCATAGAAAGAGTGCATTAAAATCCTTCTACTCCAAACCCGTATTAGAAATGGAACACAAGTCTGGAAACTTACAAGTCATAACAGAAATCATAAACATGCAAAGTAATGGTCCCCTTTTGGATATCAACAAAAATATCCACAGGTACCTACATCAGCAGCACAGCAACATTCTCAATGACAAAAATACTGCAATGTCCAAAGGGCTTTTTAATTTATTACTTGAAAGAAAACACAAGTGTGTTTACACAGTGTAAAACAACAGTAACGCAGAAGAAAGTTAATCAAAATCCACCACAAACATACAATAGTGGACAAGTCCAAAAGTTCAACATTAAAAGTTTCTAATAAGAGAATGGAGTGAAGGTAGTTTCACCTTGTGTAGTCAACCCGGGAGCTACCTGGTGAGGGCACAGTAATAAATATCAACACATCTGCCACCAGAGAATACTCACAGGGATCAGCATTGTTGGGTCCACGCTTTCAACTTCGTCGCCTACTAACGCTTGCATTGTGCAGGGTAAATTATAGTCGACGGAGTTAAGTACCTAAAGATAGAACATAACAGTATAATTACGAAAATATTGTATTAATGCTTTCTTCAATATACAAGCCTTAAGGTTACATCACATAACCTACCATTTTCAGGTTATATAAAATGACCTATGGAGATTCGATAAAAATGCCATTCACCGGTTTACGATTCGACTGACTTCGTACAACAGTTCGAATGTGCGGAATCAATTTACAGATTCGTTACCAGGAATTTCATATGGATGCATAGGACCACATCTTATTGCCTTGAATGGTGTACAAAAATACACACATGTTAAACATTCTTTCTCCTCAACAGGATGTTTTCATTATCGCCATTTTGGTGTCACACTTCCTGTTCCTGTTCCAAAACGGAAGTGATTTGCTATAGGTTCTGATTATTTTTCAAATTCACAGGTAGCTGGTATAATAATGATTCGTATGTCCATACTCACCCAAGTCCTTTATGCTTTCAGATCATTTTTTACCCATATTCGAAGTCGATACGGTCTGCCAACACATCGCAACACACCTTTCGCCAACTCACAGCCTTGTAAGCGTTGTGATTTCTGCTCACGTTTCACTTATTGCCTGCTTCACAATCTCAAATATTTTGCTGTTGGAGTAGCGTACTCATAGATGGCAGTAGTATTGATTTTTCAAGCACGATTAAAATCGACACGACACTGTCATCAGTTGATGAATATGTACACACTGAAGTTGGTAAACAACATGCGAGTATCTGTCATTGCTAGTGGAATTTCGGCCCTACTTTTCTCACATTATGTTATCCCGGCTCGAGGACTGGGCAAAAAAATAACATTTAGAATTGCTGAATGACAATGTCAACGTACAAAAACGACTCCATTGAAAATAAAGCATTGTAAATTTAAATCTGATGAAAGTAATAGTGTTTTATTAACCACCACGGCTGTGAGGGTGACATTTGAGCGTCATACAAAGATAAAAAGTGTATCGAATTTCGAAGTTCTCATGGCAGTGACTGTGAAGATTGCAGTCTTTTACAACATGGCGACATGTGTCGGATATAAATTTACCGATATTTCGGAGGCACATACTGCCTCCATCTTCAATGTATAAAAAGTACGTTAATGTCTAGCACCCTAGACGGCAGCACTTCTAAGTTTATGGCGATATTGATTAAAATTATACCTGAAAAATCTGTAATGAGAATATATAGAGGAATACTAGCCAGCAGACCAAAAACTGGTTAATCCATCATAAGAGATGGAGTTCAGTTAACCGGGATTTTAATTGCTGGTCTAGGAAGATACTTAAACAAAGTAAAATCTCATCGGTTAAATAAGATAAAAATATTGTAAATAATCAATGTATTTTATGAAAAGAGGGCTATCATCGAAAAAAAAAAACCCAGAGTTACTCGAAAAGTAGTCATATGAAAACAAGAATGGACTGAACTCTATTATTATGATTATTATTATTATTATTAAATTTGAAAGGCCATCACTTAGGAATTTCGATAGGACTGTAAGATCCGGGGTTCGATTCCACACACGTGAAGGATTCTTTTTTCTTCTCCAAAACGTTCAAATTACCTCTAGGGTCCACCCAACCTCTTATTCAGTAGTTACCAGAGGTCCGTCCCCTGGACGTAAAGAGGTCTGGGCTTGAAGTTAACCACTTATCTCCATCCAGTGCCGAGGAAAAGAATGAGTGGAGCTATACGTCTACTCCCCCTGTATGCCGTCATGGTTTGTGCAGGGACAACTTACCTTTATCTTTTTCAATAGAACTTCAACAATTGCTATATACATATTATAAATAGTCATTCCATGATAACCATTTGTCACTAGGGAGAAAGGTAGTTGGAGTTTAAGCAAAGGATAATGGCCTGACTGGATAAGTAAGCACAAAAAAAATTATATTTTCTTCTTTTTATAGAGCAAATGTTAGAATACAGCCTGATTGTTCTGCAAATCTTTCGAATTTAGTTCAGTTTTATATTTCCATTACGCAATACGATCTTGCATCTGGGCCATGTTATAGCAGTCTTTGTCTCTCCGTCTGTAAACCAGGTATCAATTTTTAAGCAGTTGATTTCCGTATCTTTCTGTGAGGCATCTCGCTTTTTCATGAATTTTTTATACCCTCGTTGCTGTAGTCGGAATACAGGGGGCCATTTTTAACTTGGTAGGAAAGAAAAAATCATGGAAAATCATGAAAGCTACTACCATTGCATGAGAACTGACGCAAGACCAAACATGGTTTTCAAATTAAAGAGACGTTGAAATATATTTAGTAGAAAGCTGGAAGTGTGGAGCCCATTTAACTGTAAAATATGCAATAAGTTTTCCCTAATATACAGGGTGTCCCAGGAGGAATGTGCCAGACTTCGGGAGAGTGTTCCTTATGTTAAAGTATACCGATATAACCCAAAACACCTATATCCAAAGTTGAAC
>Ga0123357_10010209_pt1 | contig 11923 bp, 10 predicted proteins | sample TergutEmb28metaG_FD_89873 | JGI IMG/M metagenome (GOLD analysis project Ga0123357, IMG submission 89873) | Embiratermes neotenicus P4 segment gut microbial communities from Petit-Saut dam, French Guiana - Emb289 P4 | ecosystem: Host-associated > Arthropoda: Insects > Digestive system > Gut ...
GTGTCTGTCACAGTATCACCTTCGTACCGTCACGTGCCACCGTTGTGTCTGTCACAGTATCACCTTCGTACCGTCACGTGCCACCGTTGTGTCTGTCACAGTATCACCTTCGTACCGTCACGTATCACCGTTGTGTCTGTCACAGTATCACCTACGTACCGTCACGTGCCACCGTTGTGTCTGTCACAGTATCACCTTCGTACCGTCACATACCACCGTTGTGTCTGTCACAGTATCATATTCGTACTGTCACCTCTTCTATGTCTGTCTCCCAAGTGGGCCTCTTCCACCCCATCTACCGACCAAAATTTTATACAGGTTTATAACTCTTCCCATACGTGCTACATGTCGCAATTCTCATCCCGGTTGATCTGCTCACTCTGATGGTGTACTGCGTAAAGCACATGTAGGTTTCTGATTTTCATAATAAGCTCTTACATTAATTTAATTCTTTAGTAGAGGGGTTCACAAAGTTTTTAAAAATCTAGAAGCCAACCCAAAATTCTAGGCGCAGAAGAATGACTTGAAGCAATATACATATTGATAAACCAAATTTCTAGAATGATCTGTAAAATTCCCTGTTGTATGTCGCTTTTGTGGTAGGTACGTGTAAAGTGATACACATTATTGTTTGCGAAGAAAGAAAAGCAATAATTATGGTGAAAAGTTTAGGCGCCAACCTACAAAATTTAGTCGTCTGGTCGAACAGACGCCCGGGCTTACCTTTGTTTCAGTCATGTTGTCAAAATATTTTACAAAAGGAATAAAATTAACGTGACAGTTACTTGAGCGCCGACAGTCCGATGGGGCGTAACACTGCGACTTTTCCAAGCCCTTATGCAGCTCTATTAACTAGGTACTCAACTCCGACCTGCATTAAGGAAAGTTCGCACTTTGAACCTACGGAGTATTTAGGTAGTTCGGATAATTCGCATAATAAAAAGCGACGACATCCCTCGGCAGAATCAAGCGGTTGGACTTTGTAAGGAAAAGTCACAAGGTTCTGAGACGTGAGGCCGTGTCGTATTGTAAAAATTCACCGACTTTGGTAGGACCGAGATACATCCACCATAGAAATTTTGTACCCTGAAGAGATTCCACCTGCGCCACTTTCCAGAAGACGGCAAACTTCGTAAGCACTACCGTGACACCTCAGATCTTGTAGACAGTAATTACTGTGACACACGATCTATTATTTATATAAACTTCAAGCTCCAACGGGATATATCTAAGTATCATGGGACATTTCATCCCAGATTTTGGTATTGTTCGTGCATTGTTTGTCGATACGAAGCAGCATGTCCGGCTAGTCTGTCTTTATGCGTACCCGGAGTACTGTACGTATAATTCTGTTACACTTGCTCAACGACCAACCAGCCGCAGACTGAAACATCACCACCGCAGGTTTCCAATTACCCTTCGGGCCTACCCGTAGTTTAATCTCAACTATGATAATCACCCCTTTTGAAGCTTCCCATAATCACAATGCAATTAAAGAATGTTAATAAGTGAATTGAAAACACCGTACAACTACAAAAATAATTTTATATTCAGAACGCTCTAAAACATCTTACACTCCTATGGTTTGTCGCTGCTAGTTTTCTACCAGCTGCCCTAAGCTGTATTATTTTATAGAGTTGTAGTTCCCACACCGTGGTCCGCGTAGCATAAGTGGCCCCACAAAGACTTTTCAGACTATCCACGAAAAATTTCTTTAATAACAAAGTGTTAAACTTTACATTCTCTGAACCGTGCATCGTAATACATATATGTGAGAAAGGCCAACAAGATGCCAACCTTTTCTCATTAATTTATTCCAATTAAACTATCCTATACATGTTTCGAACAAATAATTGTTCATCATCAGGACGTCATTTCTGTACATGCAACATACAGTATTTTATCATGTATCTGTGGGTGTCTAGCCGCTAACACGATGTGATTGGTAAAATACTGTATGCTGCGTGTACAGAAACAACTTCCTGATGATGAATAATTATTTGTTCGAAACATGGAGAGGATATAATGTGAAATACCAACTTGATGAAACAAGGTAATTTTATTGATGTATTCTTAGCTCTACACGCTTCGGACGCATTCGCCCATCATCAGGAGCATTACATGTTGAGTTGCAGCATATGGTTTTCAGCACCAAGTTTGTGGATAGATGGTGGTCTTGAGAGCAGCTGCGTAGGTCGTGTGTACGGTGCGGACGGTGCCGTGCGACTCGCACGGCACCGTCCGCACCGTACACACGACCTACGCAGCACCTCTTAAGACCACCATTCATCCACAAACTCGGTGCAGAAAACCATACGCTGCAACACAACATCTAATGCTCCTGATGATGGGCGAATGCGCCCGAAACATGTAAAGTTAAGAATACATAAATAAAATTACCTTGTTGCATCAAGATGGCATTTCACATTATTTCATGGGGAACATGCACGGTCAAACAACTCTCAAAGTAGAGGATAGTTTAATTGGAATAAATTAATGAGAAAAGTGTGCATCTTGTTGGCCTTTCTCACGTAAACAAAGTGTTACTTTACAGAATTACTGAATAAGGAACAGTATGCCTTTAAGAGAACAGAAAATTTATTGGTTTTTATATTGTCGTTCCCACTCTAACTGACCATGGACCCCCAATTCATTGCTGGATTTGCTTCGTGGGATGGGAACATAAAATGGAAAAGTTTGGCAATAAATGCACTTCATGTAAATAAAAGACGGCGTAATATTCTTTATTTTAACTCACTGCGCCTTATTAAGCAAAATCATGAGAAATGCATGAGAAGTATTTCACATGAGAAAGGTGCAGGAACTGTTCCAAGTCTGGCGGTCGCCAGTTACCGATGGCATACGTGACTTCAACCAAGTAACACAAAATGCGGTATTATTTTGTGGGCGTGTTGACGTTTGGCTGATTTGTCAGGGTCGAAAAATATTGTTTCGACCGCTTTCTGGATGGAAATTGGGGTTCTTAAGTTGAAGAGCTACCAGTCAATCAGAGAACCCATTCCAAATTTGTTTTCACCAGTGCTGACAGCTGCGTGTCTTACGGCCGTACAGGCTTGGATGAGAATAAATTTAAGTGTTTATATTTTGTCTGGCACCCGGCAAGTAAACATATTTCCGAACTTTCACTGCCGTATCTGGTTAAAGTTCAACAATGCAACATTGTTTAGCCTGCACTTTGAGAGCTATAAAGTGAATATATCAACCCAGTACTTAAAAATGACTCAAATACTCATATTTTCACGTGAGTTCAGAAGTTTCATGATGTGACTCTGCCTATTTCCTTTAAGCGCTGCAACACACCACACACCTTTCGGTCAGAGTCATCAACAGCGCAAGCAATAACTGCAAACAAACCACGCTGTTCTATAACAAAAGAGCATCCATGAATATTTAGTCTGATACCATCAACAGTCTGTCTCGGGTTTTCGTCGAATAATCCTTACGGCAACTCATGTTTTCGACTGGAGGTCGACTGCGTCGTCACTAGCCAGAAATACACGACAGCAGTTTCACTGTTACTACCAAACGGTATTTACAAAACCTCCTGCAGATTAACGGCCCAATAAATAGCACATAGTGGGATTAATGGAAGTTGCGATTCGCAAAGCAAACACGCCACAATGAGCCTCACTTTAGACCAATAAATTCCGTTCCATTACATTACGCTGGGATTGTTTGATTAGCCTTTCCTGTGATTTTACTCTTATACAGATATACACGTGTGCCACTAGAGTTGATTTTTAATAGCCTATATGGATTTTATTGGTCTGGAGATTCGTCAAGGTTTTAGAACCAAAATGCTCCACAGCATTCGAAGTATGGGAAGGAGTGGAAGCCTCTACTCGTATTTGCAGCTACGACACGTGTCATCATGCCGTCTCCCTAGAACGTGCCCTGCCGATTAACAAGGGACACGCCTCATACGGGTGAAAATAAATTCTGGCTGCTTAAAAGATTTTGCTAGAAGCCGAAAAATACTTTTATTCGAATCAGTTATTATGACAGTTTAAAATGATCATTTACGAGGCTGGCAGTATATGCGGGAAGAATTCAACTCTCTGAAATACCAAATTCATCTCAGTAATATTAAAAGATTAAATTCCTGTCTCACAGAAAACATACTGCACCTCTATGCAAGACAATTGGTTAATGTTGCTAGGGGAAAATTAAATGTTGTCGGAATCATGCGAAAAACACAAATACACTACGCTGGACAGTAGAGAGCAATTGAATGTTAAAGCAAGGGGCAGTCATAGATACCACTGAGCTCTACGGGGCCAAATACCAGACAGTGACATGACGAAACACATGTCGACGCTGAAATACATACATATATGTGCAAGATATGATGGTGAGTCTCACATCAACAACCAGAAAAATGTGGTACATTTAAACACACCTAGACCTATATGCAAAACAATAAAGGATGCAACAAAGAAGAGCAGGTAAGAAATGCCCATTGCTATGGACAATATGCATACAACAAACTCTTCGCTTCCTACCACTTTCACAAGAGAAGCCTTTATAAGTTACTACAAAAACTGTGTACTCTTGCCAGTAAGTACGAAACCCACGGTGGTTAAAAGCGATATGCAAGTTTTCTGGTGGCGTATTTGAGTGTCATTCGAATCTTTCTTAACCACACTAATAAACTTTAATATCTTAATTTGAGTGTTACTGCTTTACGTTTTGAGCAACACACTTCAATGATAGTCGAGGTACGGTGGTAGGTTACAGCGACTAGGCTACGCGCCGGACCACCGAGGACTCTTGGTTTGATTCCCAGCAGCGGAAATTCTCTTATCTGAGCATCCAAACCAGCTCTGGGACCCTAGTAATGTTCTGATGACTGGTTATCGGACCAATCCCCGGTGTTAAGCGGCTGGAGAGTGAGGCTGACCATTTAACTGGATCAAGTGACGAAGGTTAAGAAAGCCCAGATCTTCATGGCTTTAACAAAGAAAAACTTTATATTGACGAGATAAGGAAATATATCCTGGGTGACGAAAGGGGTGCTTCTGCTTGTATACGTTAAGAACAATACACAAAGTCGTACTCAGCATTTCAACATTTAAGTGAAAAATTGTCGAAATCTCCTTCAGAAGAAACAAGAAATTAGCCCACGATGCGATTACAAATCCTTTAAAACTGTTGACTACAACAACAAGTCTTTTGAATTCTACGCTTTTGTTATTGTGCATGTCTTGCGAAAGCGTATTTGAAACTGTGTAAGTGAACACTTTAAACACTATCCTCTGCAGCCTCACTTAAGTAGGTTTAATTATTTGTTTCATTTGAAATAGTTAACACAGTTAAAAGGTAAATCAGTCCCATTACAGGCCCAAGGTGCCCAGAGGGTTCCAGGAAGTTAAGGTTCCCAGATTACGTGACAATGGCCCAGGATGGTGGTAAGGTTGTCAGCCTTACGCACCGGCCGCTTTTCACATCCAGGAAGTACTCCTGATTCTCATTTCTGTTAGAGGCTGAGTCGACCCCAGGGCCAGGGATTATGTCAATGAAAAATTCCAATGACACCATCTGGAATCGAACCAGCGGCATTCCGGTTTGTAGCACAGCACCTTAACCACTGTGTTACTGCGGTTCCTGTTATCACAGTTACGACCCCTTAAAATTGTTTCAATAAAAGACTATTCCAAAATGGACGCCGCAGTACTGCTTAAGAACGCGCGTGGTACAAACAGTGACTGTCACATGGCTGCCAAAGAATACGGAAAACGTAAGGGTGCGTTTATGGATGTAGTTATTCTAACTCTGGAATATTTTTTCATTATTTTTTATTTTACTGATACCTATACTATCTTTCCAAGATTCCCAGAGAAGTGTCTTCTGACAATGGTAGAACAGGTCTCAGGATGAATACTGTGGACTATGTCCACTGTTACACAATATTACATAAACTCTATTTCCTTACTGAGGTAACAGGATCTTGCAATCATAACCTGTGACCAGATCTAATAAGGCGCTCAGCGGAAGTGGACTACTTTATCTTGTCACGTAAGGAAGGAAAGGGGAAGGCTTCATGATAGATTGTCTGACCACAAGGAGCAGGACTTTCTTAAGGGGGTAACATTTACTCAGCTAGTCAAGGGATTTCCCCACCTTGTATGGAATCCGAATATTTGTTACAGAGCTCACACAATGGCTCGTCAATGGCTCCTACCCTGAACCAGACAGAAACAGTCCACACCCTTCTGTCACATCCCATTAAGATACACTTGGATGAAATGGCCTTTACGCCCAGATCTCCGACGCAATATGTTCCTTTGTCGCCAAAACTCTATACTCATTTCTCTTCCCTCCTATGCTACCGGCATGCACAAGCATCTCAGTCCCATGATTTCACAACCATAATAATATTTACTGAATACCACCTGTCATGAAGCACCTTATTATGCAACTTTTTCTACCTTCATGTCATTTCCTCTCCCATGTTCAAATATTCCCATTAGCGCCATTTTCTCAAACAAATTAGGCCTACGTACTTGATTCAGTTGACAGGCCGTGACAATGGAGAATCCGACACATGGGTCAACAATTTAGGAACATCCATCGACTCTAACAATCCCGGTGGTTAGCGCTATTATTACTCCTATTTCTATATTCGTGACTATTTAAAGATGAACACAAATCACGAAAGCAGATTCTGTTTTAAATGTGTCTTCACAAGGTTTACAAACACACACAGTAAGTTCTGTCCGTGTCTTAACAATAGATTTGCTATCGATTATAACCGATACCTCGTAAACAGACAGAAATCGATCATGGCCGAACGTTATGTTTTGACATTCAACTTTTCCTTCGGCCCCAGCCCGTAAATCACAGACATCACAGCCTGTTTCAATTCAAAAGACCACCCATGTTATACCATGTATGCAGGTCTTAGTGAAAAGTTTGTTTTTTTCTTTTGTCGTGTTTAACCAAAATCAGAATATATCGACAAATATCAGTAAACATCCCAAGTATTAAATTTCACAAAAATCCTTCCAGTGGGATTGGCACTTTTCTATGCAGACAGACAGATGGATATACTTTGGGACTAATAGACGATTTCGCAGCTGTTTTTGTAGTTACCATAAAAGGATGAGGCTAAACGCTATTATGGCATACTCTACAAGTTCGTTTAGGGCGTGCAATTTGTCAACATGCAGTTCCACACTTACCGTAAGGCCTATTAGGGGCGATTGAGTCACGACCTGGGGAGAAAAGCAAGAAGAAGGGAACTAATTCGTGCAGCTGATGTCACGGTATGGTGACTTAGTGATAAACATCTCAAACACCAAAATTTAATTCATGCACCACTTATAACCATGCAGGTTGACACAACTGCTATTAAAAGTACGAAATGACAGAACTTCGTTACATAATGAAAATTTACTGAACTTCTGTTATATCAAAGCATTCGTTCGGATTTCATAATGTTCAGATTACTCATAAGCGATGCAGTTAAAAGCACACTGTTTCACGTTGACATTCACAAACACAGGGCAAGTAAGAGATAAGAGATAATAAATAACATCTTGCCGTTTCAAGTGCTATAGACTCAACGGCAAACCATTCAATGTCCTGTTATCTTAACTTCAAGCAATTTGTCTGCCAAATAATGCTATAAGATCGCAACCTCTAATTTCCCAATCCGCTTATGAATTAAACCATTAAACCTCAAATTACGTCACTAGATGTGCGATCCTCCTTCACTGCAAAGGGGGCTGAAAACGTGTTACCAATGTACTACCCTGTTTGTATTCGTGAGTTACCAGGTACAGATATCTGTTCGGCGACCGACTATTTTGATTCAGGGCTTTCGTGGTTTTCCTCCATCTCTCCATGCAATTACATATTACCAATGTACTACCGTGCTTGTATTCGCGTGTTACCAGGTACAGATATCTGATCGGAGACCGACTATTTTTATTGAGGGCTTTCGTGGTTTTCCTCCATCTCTCCATGCAATTACGTGTTACCAAAGTACCTCGAATAAGGCAATAATCGCTTCCTCACACACCTTTATTAATCCAATGGTACTAATAAACTCGTCACTCGAGTATTAATAATCCGAATTACTAAGTGTCGTTAAATAAGCAGATATTGACGGCAGCGCGCCTTCTGTTTTGCTTGCTGTGCAGTCTGTTGTCACTGGCAAAGTGTCGTCACTAGCACGTTTCACTTCATCAACTTCAATTACAGCAAAGTGCATGTCGCGTACCATGCATTCAACTACCACATGAACATGAAGCTCAACAGACACCCTGCAGATGAAGGCAGACTGTTCCTTAGACATACCGACAACCATCTACAAAACCATACATTACTATCCTGCATACGTAATACTCATCACAGCGGGAACCTCAAATCACGTACGAATACTAGCTGTGCTACAGTACTCATAGTAATGCATGTTGGCCTAGTTTTATTATTATTATTATTATTATTAGTAGTAGTAGTAGTAGTAGCGATAGTAATAAGAATGATGACAGGCGTAGCAGTTGTGACATTACGAGCTTCGTTAGCACTTTGTAACATTTTAACATTTCGTGACGGTGTACCGGTCCACAATCGGCAGTATGACCAACACAGTGCACACATCTGTAGCGTGTTTCAGTAATTCCATACACCACAGGCGATAAAGAGTCAACACAACTCAACTTTATAATAAAAGTGCTTCTATCCTAAGGGGTCATCATCAGGCGAGATACAGGGTGATACAGGAGTAAAGGTCAGTAGTTTGAGAGGTGTTAGTATTGAGCACTGTGAGAAAAACCATTTATAAGCACATATGTTTAATTCCGAATGGATACCGAGTGAGGACTGTTTGAACCTACAAATACAAAAGCATAGTATGGTAATAGAAAGAAGAATTACTGATGGTATATTATATTTAATTAATATTTAAACGCCAATTGTTAAGCAGCAGTAACAAAGTTGTTACAGTTCGCAACAGCCGTTCGAAAATCCCACTGCCAACCTCAATTGCACTTTGCAAGCCGCGTGCAAAGATCTTGTGTTGTTCATGGGAGTTTTGAACATATATTGTGAACTGCAAAAAATCTGTCATTTCTATGTCACAGATTTGCTATTTAAACATTAATACGTAAAGCAGTCCCGTTACAGGCCCGGAGTGACCCAGAGGGTTCCAGGAGTTAAGGTTCCCATGTTAAGTTAAGGTTTTCATGACAACGGCACAGGATGGTGGTAGGTTGTCAGCCTTACGCACTGGCCGCCTATACCCCCAGGAAATACTCCTGTTACTCATTGCTGTTAGAGGTTGAGTCAACCCCAGAGCCGTAGTGCGATCGGAAGGATTTTTTGTCAATGAAAAATCCACTGACACCAGCTGGGATCGAACCAGCGACCTTCCGATTTGTAGCACAGCAACTTAACCACTGTGCTACCGCGGTCCCCTATTTAAACATTAAATTAAATTTAAAATTAAATAAACAGTAAATAATTTATTTTCCTTTATTTCTATTTACAATGCTTTTGGTATCGGTAGATTTAAACGGCAGTATCTCAGTAATCGTTCAGAACTACGCCCATGTCCACATGAACTTTTTCTCTCAAAATGACAGGTATTATTACCTTTCCGAATCACCCTGTATATATAAAATAGACGGTGGTTAAGGATTATTAAGTCCGTGTTAATGTGAAAGCGCTCTCGTCCACAAGTTTCTTGTATTACAATTTACATAGTGCTGTGTTAAATCCAACCTAAATTAGCATGGATTATATAAGATGGAAAACCTTCTCTCACATACAGGTTCGTTTTATAAAATCGAGGACCATTCCATCTTTCACCTTATTTTAATACCTCTATTACAGGATACTACAGAAAAAATACAGTACTTTCAAATAGAATTGTCAATTAATCCCTTTTGTTATGTATGTTGTGTTTTTAACATATGCAGCAGGATATATTGACCTTTAATGAGTATTTATTCTCTAATGTTTTCGTTCTAAAGACGATATTAAAAACAATGTTTTTAAATAGAATTGCACCGAGTGTATTTTTCTCCCCATTGTTGATACGTTAAATGGGCTTTATTAAACCTTCAATTTTTACTGATGATATGAAGACAATTCTTAAATTTCTGCTGCAAAACTTTCAGTGCATGTATTAAAGGGGCTAATGTACTGACTCATGTTCAACAGAATGTGGATGTTTGAACATAATGGAATTCAAGCCTTTTTTTAAAAATCTGCACAAACGTCCAGTCGGTGTACGCCCATGGTATGGCAACTTCGGATGATGTTCACGAATGACAGAAAATTTATTACGAAGATATCCCCAAACCAACAACATTCGAAACCACCTTGATTTACAAGGTCTGATATAACGTAATTTTTTTTTAAACAACTGATTCATGTATTTGAATTCTGAACATTTTACATTAAAAGAAAACCGAAGACATACAGTACCAACATTGCTAGGTCTTTCATCGGTGTATAATGTAATTGTGCTGCTATATAAATGCGAACTTTGGTGCAGCCCTTCAAAAGCTAAACTGAGCCGTCATGTGAAGTCCAAAACTTTTTGGATGCTGAAAAAGTACAGCTATGATTTACAGAGTTTGTATAATATGCTGGCTATGCTACCAATTGTCAACTACTACTACTACTACTACTACTACTACTACTACTACTACTACCACCACCACCACTACTGCTACTACTTCTACTACTACTACTACTACTACTACTACTATCACCACTAATAATACTACTATTAACACCACTTCTACTACTACTATTACTACCACTACTACTATTACTACTACTACCACCACTAATAATACTACTACTACCACCACCACCACCACCACCACTACTACTACTAACACCACCACCACTACTATTACTACCACCACAATTACAACTATACTACTGCTATCACCACCACCACTACTACTACTATACTACTACTACCACCATTACTACTAATACTACTACCATCACTACTATTCTACTATTACTACCACTACTACTACTACTACTACTACTACTACTACTACTACTACTACTACTACTACTACTACCGTAACTACCACTGCCACTACTATTACCACTACTACCACTATTACTAACATTAATCTTATTACCACTACCACAACTACTATTGTTAACACTACTACTACTACTACTACTACTACTACGACCACTACTCTTACTACCACTACCACTGTTACCATCACTGCTACTGCTACCACTACCACCACTACTACTACTATTGTTACCACCACCACTACTACTACTATTACTACCACCACTACTCTTACTACCACTACTACTCCCACTACCACTGCTACTACTATCACTACTACTAATACTAGTACTAATACTACGATTAGTAAATATCTGTATTCTAGCTAAGAGTTGAACAAACATTCGAGAAATGCCCAGAACTTTACAGAACCCGCCGTAGATCCATTTTACATTACAATGCCATTTATGCGGTAGCTGTAAAGGTAAAGGTCACACCGTAAAATGCCACGACGGACACATTGGGGGTGGGTGGAGTAGAGCTATAACTCTACTCATGCTTGACTTTGGTGCTAACTTGGGTGGGTGGTTAACGCACGCCATGTAGTGGGTCCCTGTCACCACGGCATGGCGCGTCCTCAGGTTGCGGATAGAAGAACGGCCTCCGAGACGGAGGGTAGATGCGAATAAATTGAATAAGCAGTCGCGGACAGCCTACGAGTGGTGGTCCTCCAGCTTGGGGGTTGGGCGAGGTGCTAACAACCCCTCCCTGTTAAAAAAAAAAGCTCAGTAACACTCACATGCGAGATGATTCCTCTGGACACAAAACAATCCGGAGGTAAACTACTCCCCCACTCGGATCTCCGGGGGGGAGTGTTTCTAGGGGAATCTTCGCGCAACATACAAA
>Ga0123357_10010211_pt1 | contig 11923 bp, 11 predicted proteins | sample TergutEmb28metaG_FD_89873 | JGI IMG/M metagenome (GOLD analysis project Ga0123357, IMG submission 89873) | Embiratermes neotenicus P4 segment gut microbial communities from Petit-Saut dam, French Guiana - Emb289 P4 | ecosystem: Host-associated > Arthropoda: Insects > Digestive system > Gut ...
GATTTGATCTCATGCCATTCTCTGTGAGATTTATGGTGGACGAAATGACAATGGGGCAGGTTTCTTACAGGGTGCTTCAGTTTTTCACTGCCAGTATCATTCCACCAATGCTGCATGCTCATAGCTATCTTAATATTATTCTTTTCAGAATGGCAAGCAAGTGAGGTTTGGGAATCTTCAAACAAAGTGATGCTCTTTCAGTTATTGGGAAGCAATGGACAGCAAAGTACTTTAACATTAGTTGTCCTTCAAAGGGTTAAAAATATATTCCCCTTCCCAGAAAAATGGGCACTATCCATTTACCTTGTGGAAAGTAAAAAATTCCATGTATTACCTCTTTTTTTTTTTAAGTTTAACAAATTTGTTGTACATACATTAAATAGAAACCAAATTTAATTTTCCTCTTTACAGAGGCCATATTTGAGAAACCCGATTGTTTTTGAGACCATATATTAGAAAGGTCCATTAAATGTCTGTTGGGATCAAAAGGAACATGTTTGTTTTGTGCAAGTTATGAGATAGTAAGTCGTCTGTAGGTGGGTCATTTTAATGTTGTCCCCATATTGCAACCTACATGCTGTAGTGTAATGTTTCCCTCTGCCCTGAGAGTTGCTATATAAGTATGTATGGATTCTTAGAATTATTTTCATCATTTCAGAAGAGAAATTCCTTGTTGGGTCACAGTTGGAGCTACAGCTAGAATTCCGTACCTCAGTGAATACAGGAGTGCTGCTCAGTGTGTCAGAACCTGCGGGATATCCAGCTCTATCTCTTGAAATCAACGATGGCAAAGTAGGTTCAGGGTACCAAACTTATGAAATATTATGGCCAGTCATTGGAATGGGAATTGAGAGTAGGAATGAAAACAACATAAAATAATTTTCTGACAGACTATGGAGAAGTATGAAATATCCACTCAAGACGTACAGCCTTTAAAGCAAACATCATTATGAGCTCTGATGTGGAAAAGTTGGTATTCACCATATTTGTTTGGAGTATTCTACTTGCTGTGTGTCTTGACCATATTAGGCTGTAAAAGCTAAAAGTCAGAAATTTTGCTGTTTGTGTTAGGACCACATTATCATGCCAGTGTACTTCATTAAGATTTTTCATTGTCATCCTTAGACGTATTATGTGGCAGCTAAAGGATACAATAAAATAAGTTGCCATTACTTGTGGTTTCTAATTATAGTTTAAGGATGTGGAAGGAAGCAGTTAAGACCTAATTTTAAGTACTATTCTGCCCTTCCTGCATGGAGGGACTGAGGAAAACTATGAGACTCTTAGGCTGCTTGATGTTGTGGCCAAGTTGGCACCTGGCATCTATTGAATTAAGGCGTTATCTACCTTGCCTGCTTGTCTGAAGAATGTTTTTGCTTAATCAGCAATTTATCTACATTTTAAGTAATATTTGAATGGTATCTTGTTAAATAGGTAGTGATGGCTGGTGACATGGGAAACCAACGCCCATTCCATGTGGAGCAGGGATTTTCATCACGATTCACTGTATGTGACAACAGATGGCATCGTGTGAAAGCATTTTTTGAAAATGATGTGCTAAATCTTAGGGTTGATAATTTTCCTACAGTGTATGGACATTCAGGAAATGGAATATTTACTGAAGCAAGCACCAATAGCCCTTTATTCATAGGTGGATTGCCTGGTAAGTGTGTGATGTTCCTGACCACTTCCATTTAAAGATTAAGTGATGATTTCCATGTCCTAAAAATTTATAATCTGCTTTTGGAAAATGAAGAAAATGTGTGTGTTGCTGCCCAAGAACTTTATTGTGTTTGGGCATTATGAAAGAAATCTTCATTATCTGGTCCTGGCAGTGTTGATTGCATATACCATGTTATATTATGCCTCACTGTAAAGAAATCAAACACAGAAATGATTTTGTAGTGGGTTTGTTGACAGAAACATAGGCTAAGATGTACACAGGCCTTGTTAGAGGTAGTAAAATATGGAGCTTTTACTACTACAGACATTTACCAAATTGTTGTTGGCCTATCATCTGCATCAGTGATGGGCTACAACAGATGTTTCAAGAGACCTTTCTGCCCCCATGGTCAGGGTTGATGTGAGAAGCTGCCATCCTTAATGGTTGACTAGAGGGCCACTGGAAATGAGTTATTATTGATTTATTGATACACATGTATGCATGTCACTGATATGTGACTTCTCATCTTATCAACCCTGATGCAAAATGTTGGTTTTTATGTATTATTTATTCAGTTAATACTCAGAGGATGATTTAGAGCACCTGTTTATATACCATTTGCTGAAACTTAAGTGCCAAGATAAAAATTGCTGTAGTGATATCATTGGTCTGTTGATGTGTGTTGCTGTACAATTTGTGTGGTGATGACTGCTCTATTTTCAACCTTCTGCTGCTCTTTGATGATCTGAATACAACTTTCTTTCGATTCACATTAACTTTCATAGTATTCTCTGTTACCAGAGGGTGCTCCCAGTGGGACACTGGGGACAAGGGACAACTTCAAGGGCTGCATCCGTAACATTATTATTGGTAAGAAGCCGAAGGACTGGACAGATATGGCAAGTCTCAGTAATGTTCTCCTGAGTTCATGTCCTGTGAGTCCCTAGTTCCTATGTCTGCCATCAAGAGGGTGAGTTTGGCCGGTGGAGAGCTTTGTGTCTAGTAACATCTCCGTGGCATACCTTGATGGTTGTGTGTGAGACTACACCAGTGGTACAGTAAAGTGAAAAGTTAAACAAACAACACAGTGATGAACCTGAAACTTTTATTTTCTTGGTCGAGCGATTGGAAGACTTGAAGCTGTGACAGTACTTCTTGATTTATCAACTGAAGAAAAGAGAAGACTTAAAAGCATAACAGGTAAATTAAACTGTGTATTTTGGCATTGTTTATCTTTATTCAAGGTAATACAACTAATGTACATCTGAAAAGTGGCATTGTAATCACTGTATATTATGTATTGTGATCTTAGTAACAATTTTTAAATTTGTTTTTTTAACATTGATATACACTGTCATTTAGCCATGTTGGCTTTGCATCCATTTAGATTAAGAATGAAGATTTTTGTATTTTCATTTTAGAAAACAGAGATGCTACTTTTCAGTGGATTTCAGTATAAAGTGTTGTGCAGAATTGTTACACCGCAGAATATCGTGACTGAACACTGCCATATAAAATGCAGCATTTGTGGTACAAAGCTTTATCTTGGGCCAATTACTGTTATCAGAATTGGTGCAGAATTTAAATGATTAATTAGTATAATTGAAGATGAATGCACATGATTCCTATTCAACAGAGGGACGTGATTAAAATAAAATAATTTATTCTTACGAATTGCTGTCCTTGGGATTGGTAAATTATTAAGTCCGCATGCTAAGATAAAGATAAAGCTGTTCCCTATACAGGCCTGGACATGCCTTAGGGGTCCAGGAGGTTAAGGCTACCAGGATTTCTAGACAATGAACACATGACAGTGAGAAGGTTATCATCACTACTCACGTGCCGCCGTTACCCCACAGGAAATATTCTTGATAGCCACAACCTTCTGGCTTGTAGCGCACTGCCTCAACCAACTGTGCCACCATATACTCCCAATTCAGCGTACTGGCAGTTGATAAAATCAACTGATATATCAGTCATGTAATCTGCTTAGTCATGCAGTCCCTTTTGTATATTTATTGAACTTATGATATAATTGTGTAAGAGTGTTGTTGATACAACTTACAGTTTGCTCATAACTTGTGCCAAATGAATTTGTTGCAAAGCAGAACACAAGAATATAACAGCATCCACTACTCCTACAGTCCTGCTCTTCCATCACCACAGTTGCAACTTAAAGAATATGCTGTATTGTACAGTGCATTTGACATTGTTTAACCTTTAGCACAGGGCATTTTGAATGGTTGGTTTCTGCTGCGACTGGAGCTGTGTTCAATTTAAATGCCCACTTTTTTAGGTGAAATGTACATTCATTTAATGGGATGCCTGTGTCCCTTTCATTTACTAAAGGTTAAGTGGCACAAATACCTGCAAAGCCCTACTCCGTTTTTGTTTTCAGCATGTCAGTACTACTGTAAAGAGATGCACTGTGCCATTCAGTGCCCATGATACACCATTGCCAACCCCAATAAAATATAAGAGAAGGTTTGGTTCCACATGCAGTATATTTGAATGAGGTAGACAGAGCAACTATGTATATGGCAGATGTAGTGGTAGTCCCTTCAATTACAAACAGCAAATTTTCCTGCTCAAATACTGGCTTTTATATGAATATTGTGATCCTAGCAATCAGTGACATTGACATGTGTTAATTTTGTTTTTGTTACTGTGTTTTTGTGATTTTTACTTGCCCCCCACCTTCCAATTCCCCACACTCCAGGCTTCTTCTTCTGCATAATTCGGCAGATTTATTTGGATTGAGCTATACGTAATGTTGTAAGTACCTGAAGTGTTTCATAACCCACTTCAACCACTGCCAGAAAAAGAAGAAATTCACATGTATCATAGTCATTAACATCATCTTCATTGTCGTCATTGTCTTCGTCGTCGTCATCATCATCATTGTAGGCTAGAAAGTAAGAGTGATTTTTCTGATGTGAATGTTGCACAGATGTGTGGGACCTATAGTGATAATGTGCATTTTGTGACACTGTATTTTATGGTTTCTAATTTTATAAACATTTTTTAATATTTAATTTCAGTATGCTGTAAAATAAATGTCAATTAAGTTATTATCTGTTAATCAGATATCTTGGAGAACTTACCCTACTAAATTAATCGTAATGCCAATCCTGAAATAAGGGGTGTAATGTAATGTACTAAATTATGATTGGTTGTAGGTGTACTTAAATTTCTGTACATAAAGTACTTGTGACCGAATATACAGTTATTTGTTTCATATATAGTTGACCAGTTTAGTCTCAGTTTTATATCTGACAGTTTTGAAACAAAAAAATAACCCTTGATAACATTAAGTAAACTACTTACTTACTAACTCACTCACTCACTCACTCACTTATTTACCTACTTATTCACTCACTCACTCCATGGAGGAGAGTGATTCTTGAGAATTGAAAGACAACAGTAAATTTATTTGTTTCAGTCCAACACTGAAACAAATAAATTTATTATTGTCTTTCAATTCTATAACACAACAAGATGCCCTCTAAAAAAAAAAAAAACCTTCTAGAGAATCTAACCGATTCTCAGCTTGTCAAGAAATTCCCAACATTTTGTGAACCTCAAGGTTCATTACCACATTTACAAGAGCCCACCGCCAGTCCCTATCCTGAGTAAGATCAATCCAGTCCATGCTCCTCCATCCCACTTCCTGAAGGTCCATCTTAATATTATCCTCCCATCTATGCCTGGGTCTTCCTGGTAGACTCTTTCCCTCAGGTTTCCCCCACCAAAACCTGTATGCACCTCTCCTCACCCCCATACATGCTGCATGTCTGTCCATGTCCTTCTCGATTTGATCATCTGAATAATGTTTGGTGGGGACTACAGATCATTGAGGTCCTAATTGTGTAGAGTTCTCTACTCCCCTGTTACCTGTCCCTCTTAGGCCCAAGTATTCTCCTCAGTATCCCATTCTCAAACACCCTCAGCCTGCGTTCCTCCTTCAGTGCGAGCGACCAAGTTTCACACCCATACAAAACAACAGGCAAAATTATAGTTCTGTGTATTTTGGTTAGCGAACTGGAATACAGAAGATTCTGCACTGAATGACAGCAAGCATTCCCTGACTTCAATCTGCTTTTAATTTCTTCATGACAGCCTTACCAGATTCATAGGGATACCAAACTCAATAGGAATATCAGGCAAAGACCTCCCTCCTAACTGAATCATAGGTTTTTTTGAAGTCTATAAATAGCTGATGCACTGCTTCATTGTATTCCCATTTTTTTATAAATAGCTGATGCACTGCTTCATTGCATTCCCATTTTTTCTCAAGTATTTGACAAATGCAGAATATATGATCAGTAGTTGACCTGTTGTGTCAAAATCCACACTGATGATCCCCAGTAATTTCCTCTGCATATGTAATTAACCTTGACAGCAGGATGTTGGATAACTTTTTGTGTGTAGTTGACAAAAGTGATATGCCCCTACAATTTGTTTTGTACCCTTCTTATACACAGGTACAATGATTGACTCATTCCACTTGCAATTCCTCCTTAATCTAAATATAATTAATAAGTATATGGATCTCGGAGTGAATTGTCATACCCCCCTGCTTTAGTCAATTCTGCGGGGATTTGATTAGTGCCTGGTGATTTGTCTTTTAGCTTAAAGGCACTGGGCTCAGGCACTGGTGGCTCTGTTGTATACATTTCAGTCTGCCTAACATCCTTAATCCCATGAACGCTGAATAGCTGAGAGAAAAGGTTCCTCCACCTAACACATTAAGTACATTACAACACATTTTGTACACACAGTTTACTTCCAGTTGTACCCTTTATGGTGATATCCAGCTCTGTGTATACATTGTTGTATTCTAGAACATAAATTCCCCATTATTTGCCTTGCCTGTAAAGATATTACCACAAATTCTTCTCTCATTTGCTGAAATTCAGTGATGATCTGTGGGGACAGATGTATAGCTTTCTTCAGGTATCTCCAGAGGAAGCAGTCATAAGCAGACAAATCATGAGATCTTGCAAATAATCATATGCGTTAGAGAGTGTTGGTGGTGGCAGAATATTAAGAAGGAATTATGACTTCCCTGTTTGCCAGATCTGAACCCAGGGTACTTTTATTTGTCAGGCATGTTAAAGGGCCAAGTTTATAACAGTATTCCCACACTGAAGATGGTGTGAAAATAAGCATTCTGTAGTGTCTTCAGTTTCACCAGATGAACATCGACATGCAGCACACCATGTGCTGGTAGGTGTGATGTGTGTATTCCAAGCCAAAGGAAACCATGTGATAAGTGTGAAAACCTAATATTTACTAAATTATACTGAAAAGATGCAAACCCCCCCCAGTTACAGAAAATTGGAATAACACTGGCTGTTGCACTGCCTGCCTTCAGGAATATGATTCAAGCATAGAGTGATGTGTGATATCAAATTATAAAATGGCTCTGTAGGATTAAAATTGGGCACAAACTGGGGGGTGAGGGGGGTTGGCAACTAGTGGTACTGGACTATGTCACCAACTGATGCCAACATCCATTCTTTATGGTTCCACCTTTTGCTTCCTCTTGGTACAGCAAGCAAACTGAGTCCCCTTGAGCAGGTGTTTCGAACAAATGGTATTAAGTTTCCAGTCCTCTGGACTATGATGTGTGGATTCATACATAAGCTTCCTGTATCTTACAGGTAGTCGAAGAAGAGCAAGTTATACAGAAAGAGTGGTAATGTATGTGCGAAAGGCAGGGCATGCAATATGAGTAGCATGCCATCTGGTTTTGTGGCCTTTTGTAGTGAGTGGAGCCAATGAAAAAACACAGAGGATTGGCAATTGTTGACCAAGAGAAATGGTGTATGAAAGGTGATAAAAGAGAAGGGCCAGAGGTGTAAGGATGTGAAAGAAATCTGGGATGTGTTAGAATTGTGTCTCTCAAGGGAGACTTTCTCCAGGGTTTGTCCAAGTGTTTGCCCTTAAATGCTCAAGAGCAGGCACTTCTCCGCCTAAATGTTGTTGGGATGGAATGCAATGTTATTTACATCACTGATGCTGTAGTTTAATGTTTAGGATTTTGCTGTACACACCATGAAAGCATATGGGGGGGGTGGAGGTATGGCACCACTCATTCTTAACCACAGCTCTCCTGGCGAATGCATGCAGATACTACCCTGAGTCTACTTACACGACCAACTAGTCCGACGAAATTATTGAACAGAATCTTTTATCCGTGATGGTGTACATGGAGGTACCGTCATACAAGATGATCTGTGGTGGCTACCGCAAGATCTAACGGGCGTTGAACACCAATGTGTTTGATCTAAGATCCGTGGGTGGCAGTTTGTTCGTGGAAGTTTGTTGTGAAAAGCTGATGCGCGATGTTTAGTTGGTGGTGCTTGTAAAGTACGTTTATCGTACATCAAATTAATAGACCTCATTACAGTTTTTACAATGATCCGTTTCTCACAACTGTGTGCTTTGGGGGTGAAGTGTAGAGGGGGAAAAGACTCGCGAGCAGCCATTGATTTTGGCACTTTTGGAGTTTACCAGCAATATTATCGACACGCGACTAATCATCGCCAATATGCAACAGCTCCACAAGGTATTAATGCAAGCTGCATATATGCTGTATTTTTTATTTCCGAAGTAGTTATTTTTTTTTAAAGTGCCGAACTTTTAGGTTAAGGGCCGACAAAGATTCGATAAGTGCAGGTACAGACATGCACACGTTATACGTTCCATAGATTAAAAATTTAATCAGCGTGACAACATGATATGTAATTAGGCATGAAGAACAAAATATATGATACATGAATGTTATGAGTATTTCACATGCAGTGTAAAATCGTACATGTTTCGTGCATTGAGATGTCACCAGCAGGGTTCGATCTTGGGTCCGTTACTTTTTCTTACTTATATTAATGATATACCCACAATAACGTATAATGACACTAAAGTTGTGCTCTTTGCAGATGATACTAGCATTGTATAGTAATCAAGGGACACTTCAAACACCATTAAACGCAACACTCTGATGTAATCTCTGATTTAGAGTCAGTGTCCTATCGCGCAACTTTAATAAAACGTATTATTTAGAAATTAGAACTGAAAATTGCATTGACACGGTGTTAGATATTACAATCTTTAATAATCTAATGCTAATGTTACATATACAAAGTTTCTGGGTTTAGTGATTGATGATACCCAAAGTTGGGATAATCATATTGACCAATAAATTTCCATATTGAACTCTGCATGTTATGCAATAAGAGCTGTAAAAGTAATGTTGTCAAGGGAAGCTTGAAGAATGCTATATTTTTCTTATGTACATTCTGTTGTATCCTACGGCATAATTTTTTGGGATAATGTCCGTCTAAGTATTGAAATATTCAGAATGCCCCTCAGAAAATTAAGAATTATAACTAATTCTAAGAAAACGGATTTATGTAGAGAACTGTTTAAAACAATGGAAATTTTACCTTTCTATTTTCAGTGTATATTTTCACTTTTATTGTATGTGGTGAACAATAAACATTTATTTACAAAGAATATAGAAGTCCATAACCACAACACTAGATCTGCTAATAATTTTCATCTCACCATTACTAATTAAACCAAATACCAAAAAGGAGCTTATAATACAGAAATTAAAATTTTTAATCATCTTCCTACTCACATAAAATGTGTAGTAAATAAAATATGAGTTTTTATATTGGCCTTGAAGGAGTGTCTTTTTGCTAACACATTTTATTTTATAGAGGAATATTTTAATTCTAATAAACAATATATATTCCAGATTGTTATGTTGCAATGTTATAATTAATATTTAATTATGTAATCATCATATTAAAATTATATTCTGTAATTTGACAGCTGTAGTTTAGCAGGTACATTGTGTCATCATATTTTGACTATTTCCACATCCTTAAGTTGTATCTGTAAATGGATAAATGGAAAATAAATTAATGAAATGGAATGGAAAGTGCAGTTGGTGGTGTGTGTGTGTGTATATATATGTATGTGGTGACATCATATACAATAGTAAAGTTTTATGCCGAATTCATTTTACTGATAGGCATGAGTCATTTTTACATATCAGAAATTCAACAGACTGCTACTCTAAATGAAGTCATTTTGATTCACCAGACTTATCAGTCTGCATGGTTAAACTCTGAGTATTTTGATGCCTGTATAGTATATACGTTTCCGACAACTTGAAAAATTGGTGCATGGTGTATGAAGATGCTGTTTTATTTCTTCTATTAATGCTCCGTATGTCTGAATTTGTTTGAAATTTTCTTGGTTATTTAAAAGGAAGTTTGTTAATTAAAATATATGTTCGCGTGCAAGAGGTAGAGTCTAGTAATCTCTGACACAGACTTCTACATGAATTTATAGGTATTTCTGCAAGATGGATTCACCCCGCCCCACCCCCACACGAATTATTCCATATTTCATTATGGACGAAAGTGGGCAAAATGAATTGTGAGAGCATCAGTGTTGCAGATGTGAAATATAAATCTAATTATATATGTAGAGTGTAAAATTAAATTGAGATTTTTTTTGGACAAATTTTTAGGAGTATCTCCAGGATACTGGATAGCACTTTAATTAGGCCACAGTTGCTTTCTCTCACATCTCTTCTTATTCGTTATTCAGTGTCATCCAGTCCACTGTTGAATGAACTACATACATTAGTGAGACAGGCTGTGCACTTAGGGATGTGCAGTACAGACATGAATTAGACAGTCAGTCCTTGCTCATATTATTTGTGTTTTACAAATTACAAGATCTGTACAGTGTATCACCCACCATACCCCATGGCACCCCATTTTGCTGCCTGCAACTGTGACAAAAGAGAGAAGAAGAAATTGGTATATTTGTCAATACAGTATATGCATTTTTTCCAAGATGTTTGCAACATCCTTAGTCTTTTTATTTATCTCTTTTTTTTATTTTATGCTGAGAAATGGCAAGAAGTGGACAGACAGTTCATTTGTGATAAGTCTGAGTCATTAATATTTTTGAAGGTACTTTTGTAATTTCGTTGCAGTATGTAGTGATTGCTTTACTAGAACACTATTTCAGATTTACAGTAGGAAAAGATGGGCTAATATTGTAAATTTGTAATATGGCACATAGTAGGAGTTCCTTTTTTGACATTCAAAGGACCATGCTTCATGATATATTCTTATAATAAAACCAACAAGATGCATTAATTTCTCAAATTTATTTTTGGAATAGTACTCTACATGTTTTGGACAGTTTCTCTGTCCATCATCAGGAGTCTAGCACTGTACACAAAGCAATGGTACATGTCGTACAGGTTATGATGACTGCTTACTCAAGCAGTCTTCATAACCTGTATGTATTGCTGTGTGTACATTGCTAGACTCCTGATGATGGACAGAGAAACTGTCCAAAACATGTAGAGTACTATTCCAAAAATAAATTTGAGAAATTAATGCATCTCGTTGGTTTTATTATAAGAATATAGGATTTCCTTCTTTGAACTGATGCATACAGTTACATACAGTTTGATGTGAAGTTGGTGTTCTTATGGAAATGTTATTGGAAATTTACTAAACTTGTATTTCATGCCCAATGTTTTCAGGTGTTCCTAAGGAGAGGAAACCTGTTGACTTCAAAAAGAAACTTCCTACTGATGGCAGGCCTTTATATTTGGATGCACAGGCAACAACTCCAATGGTAAGGTTGTTAAGGACTTTGTCAGATGTTAGGGATGTTCACTTTATTACTATATATTACCATCAACATAACTACAATAGAATATAATGCTAATGCAACATGTTTCGACTTACAACAGTCATCTTCAGGCTAAGCTAAGAACCGTTGTAAGTCGAAACATGTTTCATTAGCATTGTATTCTATTGTAGTTGTGTTGACAGTAATATATAGTAATAAAGGGAATATATACAGGGTGCAGCAGAAAGAACTCCCCTCTTTGAGAAGCGAATAAATTCAAAACCAAAGAAGATATGGCAAATGTTTTTCGATTTCTGGAAAGAACACAGAATGCCGTTTTACATCAACGTGTTTTGAACAAAACATTACTCAAGTGGCGGCCTTGAATATTGATACACTGATGTAGCCTCTCTCGGTAGTTGTCCATGACCTTGAGAACCATTCCAGGTGTAATGGCAACAACTTCCTGTCGTATCGCCTCCTTCAGAGCTTCCAAAGTTTGTCCTGTTTGTCTAAAGTTTGATACCCAACGGTAAATCATTTTCTTATCAGGAACAGCCTCCCGTCGACCAAGCGCAAAGC
>Ga0123357_10010213_pt1 | contig 11922 bp, 10 predicted proteins | sample TergutEmb28metaG_FD_89873 | JGI IMG/M metagenome (GOLD analysis project Ga0123357, IMG submission 89873) | Embiratermes neotenicus P4 segment gut microbial communities from Petit-Saut dam, French Guiana - Emb289 P4 | ecosystem: Host-associated > Arthropoda: Insects > Digestive system > Gut ...
AAGCAGTCAGCATAACCTGTATGACATATACCTATTGCTGTGTATACAGTATTAGACTCCTGATGATGGACAGAAAGCCTGTCCGAAACATGTAGAGTTATATTCCAAAAATAAATTTCAGAATTTAGTGCATCTCGTTGGTTCTATAATAAGAATGTATCAAGATGCACGGTCCCCTTAATGTGAAAATAGAATGATGTATTTTTATGGCCTAATGAATGCCTGAGCTAGGGGCCGGAACAAGTCGTCGCTTAATAAACATTTCCATAAAAATGTATTGGTAGTGACTGGTGATTCTTTAGATCTTTATCATAAATAATTCTCGCGTAATGGGTATTAACAATTTTAAAAAAAGCTGGGGTACTTGCGAATAACTTGACAGACACCGAAAGTAATTTGGTGACATGTCTGTTTGTTTTAATTAAAAAGAATTCAACAGATAAAAATCTAAACATCTGAGGTCGGGCAAACGTGGGGACTGTAACCTGAAAAGTATTTGCAGGCATAAGCTATATTAATATGAAGTCTTTTCGTTGTTTTGCTGTAGGAAACTCACTCATAAGCTTTGTCCTATTATTTTATATATAATCTGAATATGCACTAGAATCAGGTTTCTTCAGCGTCAGATAAGAGGCAATACGCAATGCAAATTACTACGCAAATTATGGACTGGAGTAAAAAATAAGTTAGATAATTGAGCTACTTATTACATGATTTTCTTTTTATCTTTGTTTTAGGTCTTCAGCATATTCCCAATATTGGTATTGTGCGCTGCTAATTACCTTCTGGAGGGTGTTGGAGAATACGGTGTGACGAAAGTATTTGGACCTAAGTAGGATGAAGTAGCAGAGGAGGCGGAAACTGCATAATAAGTAGTTTCATACAGGTTTCTGGTCGGAAACCTTAAGCAGAAAGAACACTTTAAGACCTAGGCGTAGATGGAAAACATCAAAATGGACATTGAAGAAATAGGATATTACGGCGTAAACTGAACTGACCTGACTCAGGCTGCGAACAAGTGGCATGCTCTTGTGAACACGGAACAGAACCTCAGATTCCACAAAACACAGGCCCTTTCGTGGGTGACTGAGTAACTATTAACTTTTAAGTGGAACTTTGTCCTTTAGTAAGTAAGTAATTAAGTAAGTAAGTTAGTTAATTAGTTATGTATTTACTTACCTACTTACATATTAACTAACTTACTTTCTCACTCGTTCAATTACTATTACCTCCCACTAAAAAAAAAATTGTTCATATGTGTGTGGAGGGGGAGGGGTAGAGATGTGATTATATGACATGTCCAATAACGGAAAAACCAGCTCAGTAAGAGACATGTATCCCTAGTTCCCAAAATGTATTATTTATTATGGCGAAAAGTAGATAATTTCGGAAACCTGTAATCATAGACCTCTCTGTCGGTTCTAAGCTAGTGTGCTCTTTTACACCTTCTTACCTAAGAATAGGAAGAAGGCCATTTTTCGAAAAGTAGTAAGTCTTAAGTGTGAGACAATGGCTATAACTTGTAAATGTTGTAATCCTAAGTGCAACAGACCATTGTACGAAACGTTTAGAATTTAATGTGTTCCTTAGTAAAGCAAATTAACAGATTAACAGATGTTAACATTTTTCTCACACATCCAAGGACACAAATTAGAAAAACTTGTAAAACAAAAGTGAAAAATTATATTTCTTTTAGCCTTTATCCCACCGGACGGCTGTTTAAGTTATGGACCGTGGTACAAAACGTGAGTTTTCTTTGAACATGAAAAGAAGAAATTATGACCTAAACGTTACACGTATTTTGTGGAAAATAAAACAGAGATAATTTAGCATGTTTTAAAATGTAGTCAATTTCCTTGTTTCCTAAATATATTCAATGAATGTCTGAGAGTAGCAAGTAGGTATGAAGTCAATAGCACAACTATTGTTTAATTAGATGTTATATTCTAGGTCTAAAGACTACATATTTTGGCCTGTAGTGACCATCATCAGGTCTTTGTCATTCGGCACACTTAAGATTATTTATATAATTGTGTGGCGGCTTGTTTGATGAGGAGATCTGTACATCAAGGCCTTTGTTACTGACTTCATACCTACTTGCTTGTTTATACTACACAAAGGGGATGGCACAACTCAGAGTTATGTCTGAGAGTGTTTTCCTACTTGCGTTAGAGTTTGGAAACGCAGGTATTAAAATGTTTCCGGAAAGCAATCACACAAGTTTAAACACTGAATTAAAACAAACGATAGGTCAGCTGGTTGATTCCTAATCACAGTTTCATAAGTAATATCACTGTCATCCCTTTTCTTGAAGTCTTAAAATTTATAGAATTTTAAAATTATTAATAAACGTCAAGTGGGGAAATACTTTTTGATCTGTTACGAGAGTTATGTAGTTCCTCCGCTCATGTACGTATTTAGTTATTCCTATAGACGCTCTTGTAAACATCTATAACGACGCCATCTTTCTTATGTTGTTAAGGTTATAATGACATAGAGTCGTTCAAAGACACCCAAGTGTAGACTTGGACTTTTCGTCAGAACCTTTAAATGCCATAATACAATACATGACAATTTTAAAGGAAAACTAACGTAAAGTAAATGCTTAACAAACCCCTTCTATATGATGTTCATTAATTTCTTTTCAGTTTTGAAATCTGTGCATTAAAGCATTCGAGGAAAAAGCTAGAAGACATAAAAAGATGTGTTATTTTTTGCTACTTTTAGAAAATATGCTTCTTTCACTAATATTTGTTTCTTCATATCTGTGAAAAGTTTAATAATAATTTACACACAATTTACAGTTTTAAAGGAAGACATAAATATAAAGAATTAAGTGTACCAATATCCAAAGCTCAGTAATTTTCTTAGAAAAGATAACAATTAATTAATTAGTTCCATTTTTGATATGTTACGAAAACATCACAAGGTGATGCATACGGGAGGAGGCCATAAATTACGTTGGTTACTAATTTACAGAAATTATAAATATATAAACTTCCCTCTTTCAATCTTTCTTTGAGCTACTAATAAAAACACAAAAGGATGTTACGAAATTACCAGTATTTGCCGTAAATAACCGAGATAAGAATTATAGGAAAAATTTTTTCCAGTACCTAGCGAGACTGTAGTTATTACGGTTTTTATTCAGCTCTTTCTAAAATTTTTAACACCGAAAAAAGTAAAAAGACAGGCCATGTACCTACAACGTAATATTGAGGCGCGTTTGGATAGCAATTATTGTAGTGGAAAAGCAAAAAGAATTACATACCTCGCTTGTGTGTTTGTAGCCTTAGGAATTCAGCACGTAATGCGTGAGCGCCATATTCCGTCTGTGGCCTGCCTGCCTTTACTATATTTTTCCACATTATCTCATAAGCGGCGCTATTTTCGACAAAACGTTATTGAATATGAAATATGTGGTTTGATTTTCTCTACAAATTTGTCTAAAATATTTCACATTCTACGAATAATTCGAAGAAGAGTTGAGCGAGATATGATCAAAAATATATGCTGGTCTTTATGTAAAATACTTTTTATTCCTGTCACATTTTAATGAAACTTCAATTTTCTCGAAAAATATCAAATTTCATGAAAATCCATTCTGTGGAAGCCGAGTTGTTCCATGCGGACGGACAGACGGACAGACAGACATAACGAAGCTAACAGTTGTTTTTCGCAGTTTTGCGATCATGCCTAAATAGGTCAACAAGCAGTGACTGCCATTACTTGATAAGGGGATTTAAGGGGCTTATGTTATAATGGGAGGTGCTTTTGTTGCTCTTACACCACGAAGACACACAGAGGAGTGAAGGTACTGCTACCCTCATTCTTAACCTCAGCACCAGATGTAGTCAAGTGTTCAGTTTCACGACGTGGCCGCTTTAACTTCATGTAAATACCCTAGTCTTCGAATCCCCCAGGGGCATGGATGTTTGACTCTTGTGAGTGTTGTGTTTTCCGTTCTTTTTTTTCCTTCATGTAGGGCAATATTTCGAACGAATTTGCCTATTAACTCTAATTATTACGAGTAACATTCTCATTAACCTGTATCTAGGTACGAAGCTTCTTCGATAATTGCCGAAATATCTTTCGCATAAAACAGACAGAATTTAGAGAATATTTAGATAAAACCACTCGTTCCTCTCGTTTGACTTCTCACAGTTTCCAATGAAATTTCATCTTGTTTGACTCAAACAACAATGATGATCATTCATGTGATTTTATGGTTAGAAACTTGCAACTAATATAATTTCTGTTCCCTAAAACGTCATCTAAATTTATTCCGTTTGAATTCTTTAACACCTAAAGCGTGAAAACATGGAAATGAAAGGAAATATAGAGGATGGCGCCACAGTGTGATAATGATGCTTGTTAAGGACATCAAAGACGTTTGTTATTTAAGTTAGCAAATTGGCGTTTCGAAACCTATGTTTGTGAGACCTACATTTGTGCATATGAAGCAAAGAAATGCTTTATTTTCGTTTATAATTACATTTTTAATAGTAAAGGTAATTAAAGTTTAAGTAAACTTGAGTGAACTCATCAAATAAACAGACGCGATTTTTAAAAATATAAACAGCCCACTAGATGCAACAATGACAGTTTATTAATAACCTCAATCAGTTCAACATGTTTCGGGCAATATTTTCGCCCATCTTCAGGAGTATTAGACTGTGTTTACAGTTTGTGGTACAATGCACCGACGATGCTGCAGGCTGGTGACTTGTCACCAGCCGGCAGCATCGTCGGTGCATTGTACCACAAGTTGTAAACACAGTCTAGTGCTCCTGAAGATGGGCGAAAATATTGCCCGAAACATGTTGAACTGATTGAGGTTATCAATAAACTGTCATTATTGCATCCAGTTGGTTGTTTATATTATTGTATCAATGATGCACTGTCACCCAAACATCAAAGCGATATTTTAACTTTCCTTGGCCCTTCTCAGCAGTGATATCGCTTTCTATTGAAATCAAATGGATTGTGTAATTTCTTCTATGAACTGGTACACTGATTTAGAACCACCAAATTAAATAACACTTTGTAATATAGTAAGTAGCTCTTTAAATGTTGTTTATTTCAGGTCTTCTGCGTCCTGCACATGACTGTCCCCAATTCAAAGTAGAGATAGTAGCCCTTCTGATAAGATACTGTGGTGCAAACTATTTTAGAAATGTTGTCATATGTATATATAAATATATACGTTTTATGAAAGGCGCCCTTTGGGACCGGATGTTTACCATTTCGATTTCTGTTGCAACTGGTCTGGCCTAATGCAATTCCTATTAAGTTTTTACTTTTTTCATTTCCGCGTCTTGTACATGTATGCTACAATTTCCACATTTGATCCTCCTAATGCATTTCCCTCAGACTGCGATTTTCTAACTTGCAGGTCAGTCGCCATACCGGTACATTCATTCGTGTTGTATACAATAAATAGAAGTGTAATGCCATTATAATGGAGCATGGTATGTTTCTACACGTTGCGGCCGAATTGTTTTATAGATTTTTTATTGTTTTATTGTATTAGTAATTAAAAACCATATAAATGCGAAATATTTATTTGAATACGTTAGTACAAATTAAGTGGTATTTTCCAGCCGCTGTCAGCGTACGCCCGAGTGCATTCTTGCGTTTGTTCCTAAAGGGTTACTAAAGGTACAGTCAGGACAAGTTTAAAATAAATAGAAGTCTGCTTCACTGAACTATGAATATGAATACAATGAACACCCATCCTTTTTAGGTTGTCCTTTATTTTCTATAAGAGGGAGAAAAAGGCATTAGAAAGGATGGAGAGCTTCAAAGAACAGGCGATTTTTGATAAAGAGATATGTAGTGATTCATAGGCTAAAATATACAATAAGGTCAAGAAGCAATTTGATTAGCATATCCGGTATAACTAAAGAAAGAAAGAACTACTTATTGTTCAGCAAAACACAAAATGTTCTGATAGAGCCAGGAAAAACTGGAGAGCTTAACAACACGTGTTAAAATGAGGTAAATTGCGCATAAAATAAGGTAACACATGTAGCGATTTTATACTTCTTCTGTCAACAAATATTTTTAAAAATTTTTAACTCTAATGGACTGTACATTTCTGTGAGGAACCGGAACAACGAAGTTGTTATAGGGGCTAAGCTACGAGTTACATCTTCTTAGTACGGCTCTACAACTCTTAGTGCAGAGTTTTGGCCTTGTCAACCACTTCTTTCCATCTTCTTCTATCCTGGACAAGGGTCTACAAATTTGGCAATTTTAACCTCTGTATATCTTTTTTGACATCATCCTCCCAGCATATTTTTGGTCTTACCGTTGGTCTCTTTGAAATGGGTTTCCAGGAGTATATTGCTTTGACCATTCTTGTTTCTTGCATTCTTTCGATATGATCATACCATCCTAATCTTTGCGCTCTGGCGAAGTTTATTATGTTCTTACGTTTTATTAGTTTATCCATTTCCTGGTTGGTTTTTATTCGCCTGGATCCGTTTCCATAGGTTGGGCCAAATATTTTCCTAAAAATTTTCCTTTCGAAAATCATTAGTCTATTGATTATTGTTTCTTTTAATATCCATGTTTCGCATGCATATGTGACTGCTGGTCTAATTACTGAGAAGTATAATTTCAGTTTTGCCGTTTTAGGTTTGAGCTTGCTTTGAAATATCTTTTTATTTGCAAAGAAAGCTTTATTTCATAGGACAATTCTTTATTTTATTTTCTCTTCTATTGAATTGTCTGTGTTTACAGTTGACCCAAGATATTTAAAAGATTTAAGTTGTTCAGTTTCTTTGTTTTCAATATTTGTGGATCTTAACTGGTCTTGTCTCCTGGAACATTTCACATATTTTTTTGTGTGTGTTTACTGTTAGGCCATATTTTAGGGATCCGTTTTTTAATTTTACGAATGTGTCTATCTTTGTGTTGTTCTAGCAGTTATTAATACATTATCTGCCTAAGCTGTGCATTGTCTTAGTCTGGTGGAGATGTTTCTTCTCAATTCCATTTTCTTCAATACAGAGTCCATGGCAATACTAAAGAGTGTAGCTGATAAGGGGTCTCCCTGTTTTACCCCTGTTTGGACCTAAAATTTTCCAGTGAATTCGTTGTTTATTTTTACTATTGCGCTTGTTCCCATAAGTGTTAATACTATTAATTTTATTAATTTGGATGGGATATTATATCCATTTAGGCTGTCTGTTACTTTATTTCTGTTGATAGATTGGAAACTTGTAGATAATCGACAAATATATATATATATCATATTCATGGGGTTTTTCGAATGTTTGGCGTATAATGAATATATTGCCTAAAGTTGATCTATTCGGTCTAAATCCCACCTGATCTTTACTCAGTTTAGATTCCACAATTCTGGACAGTCTGTTGTTCAGAAGAATTGTAAATATCTTATATGCAATGTTAAGTAACGTGATCGGTCCTTAGCTGGAACATATTGCTCGGTCACCTTTTTGTTTATTTGACAGATTATCCCTTGCATCCAATCTATATGTAGTTGCTCTTTATTCCAGATTAGCAAAACTAATTTATACATTCTATGTTTTAGTGTTTATCCTCCATACTTGATTAGTTCCGCGGGTATATTGTCTGTACCTGGGGCTTTATTCTCTCTTAATTTTATTATTATGCCACTTACTTCTTTATAAGTTGGCTGTTCTATCTCTGTTTCATTCGCTTTAAAGCTTTCTTCTTGAGTTTGATCGGCGACCTTCTTATCCATTTTCATAAGATCTGCAAAATATTGTTTCCATCTATCCATACCTTCTTGCTTATCTGTTTTTAAAGTGCCATTTTCATCTTTAAAGATAAATATGGGGAAGAGCTATCATTTTGGAATGGTCATGTCTTCAAAAAACTTTCTTGTTTCATTTTGTTTATGCGCTTCTTCTATTTGTTTTATCCTGTTATTTAACCATTGCTTCTTTTTCTCTTTACAGGTCTTATTAGCTTTCTTTCTCGCTTGTGTATATTGTTCTTGGTTTGCTCTTTTTCTTTTTTGTAAACATTTCTTTCTAGCAATGTTTTCCTTTGAGATAGCCTCTTTGCATTCTCCATCCCACCACTCGTTGCGGGAATGCCTTTCTCGCGTTTTAATAATTTCTTCGGCCGATTCTATTATGGTACTTTTTATGTTTTCCCATTCATGATTTACTTATTTTTGTTCCTTTTTTTCAGGAGCTTTTCGTATATCGTCCGTCTATATTGCTTTAGTTTTACTGGGTTTCTAATGTTCTCCAAATTCCACTTTTTCCTGTTCTCTGCGTTTCTTCTACGCGTTATTACGAGTCGTTGTTTTATCATAGTTTTGACAACAAAATGGTCAGGATCACAGCTGGGTCCTCTCAGGGTTCCTACATCCTGTACTGTTCTTTTCTTGTTTGTGTTTAAAGTATAGGATCAATTTGATTTACTGTAGTTAAGTCAGGCGAGATCCATGTTCCTTTATGAATTGTTTTGTGTTGGAATTGAGTATTCATTACTGCCATATTATTCAAAATTGCAATTTCTCCATTTTGATTTGCCGCATCGTGTAGTGTATACTTTCCTATTACCCTTTCATAGGCTTTCTCTTTGCCTATTTTAGCGTTTAGATCTCCTAAAATCATTACAATATACATATTTCGATACTCTATCATATACTTTTTGAAGATCATCATAAAATTTATCCTTTTCTTCTTCCATCTCCTCTTCGGTCGGGGCGTGAACATTGATTAGTGCTGTGTTATAAAATTTTCCTTTTAGTCTGATTATACATATTCTTTCATTTATTGGAGTAAAGGACATAATATTCTTTTCAACTTCTTTTTTCACCATAAATCCAGTTCCAAGTTGTCCCATGCTTTGTTGGGAACAGCTATAATATAGAGAATACTTATTTTCCTTTATTTGTCCATGCGCTTTTCGCCTTATTTCTTGAAATGCAATGATCTGTATTAGGGTACTAAGCATTTGTTCAGCTATTTCATTCATTTTACCTGGTTTGAGCATTATCATGACATTCCATGTGTCAATATTTATCCACAATTTCGTATTCCGCTTGACTCGCTTTGGTTTTTGTCCATTTATCTATCCGGCCTTCCCTGATTGAGACTTTTTAGCAACTAGTTTTTTTCCGGTTCTAGGCGGCTGGCCTTGCGCCCAACCCCCAACCTGGAGGGCCAGGGACTCTTCTGTCGGGGTTACCATGCCTTAGCCGAGGGATCCGGTTTTAAGGGGCCGGATGCTCGCCCTCACTCCCCCTCCATCCTACTGATGGGTAGGATTTAATGACCATGTTGAACAATTGTCAGCTTTTCCTGCAATTTCCAGAGACACCTACTCGGCATAAGTGCCTCCACAAGGTCCTAGTCATCCATTAACCCTCCTCCTTCCTCAACCGGGCTTGGGACCGGCTATGGCGGAGTTGGCTACGAGCTACAAGTGTGAGAAATTTTGGTTCGATTTCTGAAAGGAATAAGGTATTTTCTCTTCGTCAAAGTTTCCGGACCGACAAGGGGACCAACCAACTCTACTGTGCAATAGCTTACAGGGTTTCTCTTCTCTTGTGGTAAAGTGGTCGATGCGTGTAGGTGACCACTAACCCAAATTTAGGGCCGAGGTAAAGAATGAGTAGAATAAAACTCTACTCCCCCATGACCATCATGGCTTTCACAGGAACAACTTGACTTTTAACATTTCTGCTTGTTTGAAGTCAGTGAAGGACATTTTCCCGGACACATATCGACAAGTTCCGAAGGATATAACAGGAATTTTCGAGAGATAACCCTGCAGTCGAACGACACATCATCGTTTGAAACGTCGAAAACTCTTTATCCAGAGACGTAGTGTAACATCCCAGAAGACTTAAATGTTTTTCTTTATCGAAATTAACCTTTGCTATCGTAGAAAATAATATACGAGCCTTTCTTTAAATGACAACTAACATGGGAAAAATTAAAGGGAAATCTTGTTGTGCAGTTTTCGTGTATACGTCCCTTCTCTATTCCAAATATGAATTTTAAGATCCTTAGTGTATTTTGGGTAATTCTGCCTATCTCTTAGCGACCACTTCAATATTATAGAGCACAATTCACGAATGACAGTGGAATTACTACCAGCTTCATTCATCGCACTATCCTAAATATCATTACAACAAGAAATTGACTTTAGAAGTTACAACTAACTCCCATGCGAAATGCCTTGTAATTTTATTGACGTCAAGAGGTGGTTCCTGAATTTGTTCCGCGAGGCGGGCCGAGATGTTCTGCCATTGAAACTGAGTAAAGATTTCTTCCCCAATTTACAGGAAACGTGGAGCTAATAAATACATTTTTTTTTTTTTTCAATTTTACATCTTCTGGCAGTGTTATATAAAAGATGTGCATCTTAAGGATCCATAACACCAGGTTTGAATATCATGACTCTGAGAAAGTCCATGTAAAACAAAAGCCGGCCTTAACTACTTCAGCTCCTGTGCCGGGCTTATGTAGCGTCATAAAGTTTACATCCTGTAAAACATGGCACCATATTTTCCGAAAGAAATATGTCTTCTAGTTCCAATTATGTGTTGCGTGGTGTTCCGCATGACGATAAAATGACATCTAAGCATTCCTCAAACTGAAAACATCTGGGAACCACCGACTCGGGGTAAAGAGAATCTGAGGATCATCTTACTAAGAAGGTTCTATCTTTCCATATTTTCGCCCCTGTTCCATCACTTAGCGTGTGCCGAGACAAAGCAGGCAAGTAAAGTACATGTGAATTAATATTGAGGCGCGTTCTTGCAACCATTGTTGCAGTGGAAAATCAGTAAATATTACGTATTGTAAGTTTTCCTGTAGCCTTAGTTAACCAGCATGCAATGCGCATGCGCCATATTGTCATCTGCAGCCTAACCAGCTGTACCGTATTTTTCCACATTATCTCATAAACGTCACGATATTCTAAAAAAAAAGTTATCAAATAGAAAACGTTTCTTTTGATTTTCTCTACAATTTTTGTCTGAAACATTTCTCATTATGAGAAGAATTAATCGAGATATGATCAAAAAAGTATGTTGGTCTTCGTGTGAAGTACCCATTATTCTTGTCTGATTTATTGAAATTTTAATTTTATTTACAGCTTTTCGAAAACTGCTCACATATCGAACTTCATGAAAATTCGTCCCGTGGGAGCCGAGTTATTCCATGCGGATAGATGGACAGACGGACGGACAGACAGACAGACATTTTGAACTTAATAGTCGCTTTTCGCAATTTTGCGAACGCGGCTAACAACTGGATTTATTCTACTGTAACTATCTTATTTGTACGTTACAATAAAACCTAAAATCACAGAGAAGACATATTATTTTGTTTTAAATCAGCTGAAAATTAACACGATTCGGTTGTGATCTTAATGTTCTGTTTCCTTTATTAGGATTACTTCAAACATACTTCAGGCTAAGAAATGATTGGCAATGAATTGGAGACCAATAATCGATTTCCAGTGGGAGCACGCTATTTGATCTTAGTAAGACCAGCTGACATCTGTGTTCACAACCATTTTTGTCATCTGGATACGAGGACCTATTCACGGGATAATAAATACAGAGGTAACAGTTAATTACAGCGAAGATTCCAGTTATATGTTCTGTACACTTTTCTCAAGTGAAATGGGTTTTATCTAACTTACTTTTCTATATAATGTCAGAAGTAATAAACTGATCTTCATGTTTGTACCGTGCATCATTGACAATTAAAACAATTTATTATCCAACAGATGCACAAATATATAATTCGTAGATATAATTGGAATATTTATAAAATATTTAAAATTGTTCCAACATGTTTCGGATCACAAGTGATCCATCATCAGGGAGCTCTATACAGTGCTTGGCTAAAATTACAGTAATGGTTCTATCTCGTCCGTTGATATGGACGTAGTCGG
>Ga0123357_10010214_pt1 | contig 11922 bp, 9 predicted proteins | sample TergutEmb28metaG_FD_89873 | JGI IMG/M metagenome (GOLD analysis project Ga0123357, IMG submission 89873) | Embiratermes neotenicus P4 segment gut microbial communities from Petit-Saut dam, French Guiana - Emb289 P4 | ecosystem: Host-associated > Arthropoda: Insects > Digestive system > Gut ...
CTCTTTTGTTTTTGCTGATACAAAGTTACAACTTCGGGGCGATTTTTTATCGCCCTTTTTTGTGTCGCATATTTTTATTATTTTTGTCGGTCAGTAGTGATTTTGTTTATTTTAATTTTATTCCTTAACTTCGCGCTAAACAAAATAAATAAAAACTATGGAGACAGCAGAATTACAAAAAAAAATGGAGATTGATGAGCCACGCAGACATTATTCAGATGAAAATCCGGCAATAACCGGAAAGATTCCTGAAGGATATATGACGGGTGAAGAGTTTGTGAAGCAAGGAATTGAAAATATAGAAAGATTTTGTAAAGAGCATGGTTTATTATAATCCGTCCGCTCTGGAGGATTATAGTAATATTCTTTACGGACTTCTTACATGGCCAAAACATCCTTTAGAACCTGACCACGCAAAGCAATATATGTACGATATTGAGAAAGTTTGCCGCTCTTTGGATAGAATTATGTTTCATCAAAAGGCGAAATATGGCCACATAAGCGATATGGAAATTATGTCTATATTTATCGCAGAAACAGAAATACTTCATGGTATATCATATACAATAAAGATTTATTTGACAACGTTTTCATCGAAAGAATAATGAATAATTATTTGACAGCTACCTAAAAAAGAAGCTGCCTCGATTTTTGAGACAGCTTCTTTATATTTAATTTTATGGCGATGAAAACTCTACAGTTTGCGCTTTGCAAAAATCAATCCTATCACCACCAAAGCCGCATTCACAATCAGCAGTTCATAACCAAACTCATAACCGATGGTTGCCTTCAAAAGTAGATTCCCTACAAAACAAAGGATCGGGGAAATAATACAAATATACGGAACGGCTTTGTCATTAGTCCGTATCTTGAATAAGATTCCAAATGCAAATAAGCCCAGCAAAGGTCCATACGTATAAGAAACAATTTTATAAATGGCATCGATTACGCTGGTATTGTTAATGCTTCGGAAAAACAACATTATCCCGATGAAAACGAGAGAAATTGCCAAATGTACGCTCAAACGGATTTTTCGGGCTTTCTTTTCGTCTTGTTTGGCGATTTCCAATACGTCCACGCAAACGGAAGTGGTTAGTCCTGTTAAAGCCGAATCAGCGCCCGCAAAAGTGACGGCAATAATACCGATGGTAAAGAAAATAATCGCAGAAGTTCCGAAATAACCATTTGAAACCAGCATCGGAAGAATATCATCTCCCATTTCCGGCAATGTGATATGATTGATAGAAGCATAGTTAAGCAATAATATTCCCAAACAAAGAAACAGAAAATTGACCGGAATGAAAAAGATACCGGTTGTGCAAACGTTTTTCTGCGCTTCACGCAGATTTTTACATGAAAGATTTTTTTGCATCATTTCCTGATCAATACCTGTCATGGCAATGGTTACAAACATACCGCTGATAAACTGCTTAAAAAAATTCTGTCGAGAATACCAATCGTCAAAAACAAAAATACGTGAATGCGGACTTTCTGTCACCGAAGTAATAATCCCTGTGAAATTGAGATTTAAACCTTTGGAAACTTGCCAAATGATGATAATCAGCGCTGCAATCAGAAAAAGACTTTGCAAAAGATCTGTCCAAATAATCACTCTAACACCGCTTTTATGAGTATATAGCCAAATCATCAATAAGGCCCCGACGGCGGTAAGCGCAAAAGGAACATGCCAAGCGTCGAAAATGTATGTTTGGAGTATCAGTACGGCTATGTAAAGTCTTACGGCTGCCACAACGGTTCGTGACAAAATAAAAAATCCGGCTCCTGTTTTGTAGGCTTTTCGTCCGATTCGATCGTTTAAATAGGAATAAATGCTGGTAACATTCAACTTGTAATAAATAGGCAAAAGGACAAAAGCAATTACTGCGTATCCTAACAAAAAACCAAAGACCATTTGCATATAGGTCATGTCGAATTTTCCAACCATTCCGGGGACCGACACAAAAGTCACTCCTGAAAGGGAAGACCCAATCATCCCGATGGCGACAATATACCACGGAGATTTTCGACTGCCGAGAAAAAATGCGGCGTTATCGGAGCGTTTCCCTAAAAACAGGGAAATAGCAAGTAGCGCTCCGAAATAGAGCAGAATAAGGACAAAGATAAATGTTCCGTTTAAAATCATTAAAAAGAAAAACCTACGCTGTAACCGATTGTATTTCCATAAGGAGAACGTTGATTTTGGACAAGATCGTAATAAAACATGGCATACACATTCTGATGCCAAAAACCTGCTCCGACAATCAACGAAGGCACAAATTCCGTTCCTGAAGTTTTATCGCCTAAATTGTCCACTGTCCACCAAACATGGTTTATTTCGGGCTGAACTTGCAACAGAAGAAACTGCAAAATTTTTGTTCTGCCATAAATATTAAATCCGGCGTAATGATTTTTTTCATTAGACGCACCATTATTAAAATTTAAATACGAGTAGCGGATACCAACACCGGCATTAAACTGATCCGTAAAGTTATATCCCACTTGAGGAGCAATGGTTATAGCCGAAGTATTTGTCGTAAAAGAACCGCCGAAAGTACCGCCGTATGTGATTCTTTGAGCTGAAAACCGAGATGATTTATTGGCCTGCATCGTTACGCTTTGAGCAAAGATATTTCCACAAAATGTTAAGAGTAAGATAGTTGTAAAAATTACTTTTTTCATATTCAATTATTTATTTCATGACAAAGATAGTGTTTTTTATATTATCTTCAACATATCTTCAAGTTTTAATAATTCATCCCGATACTGCGCAGCTTCCAAAAATTCAAGTTTTTTAGCTGCATCCAGCATTAATTTTCTTGTCCGGGTAATTGCCTTTTCCAAATCTGGTTTCGTCATGTATTGAACAACAGGGTCGGCAGCGAGGTTTACAACTTCTTTTTCGATGTAAGCTTGTGGTTCGGCCTTATATTCCTTCACCAGAGTCGATAAGGTGTTTTTGACGATTTGTTGCGGCGTAATGCCGTGTTTTTCGTTGTATAGTAATTGTTTTTCTCGTCTGCGCTGAGTTTCATCCATGGTTTTCTGCATACTTTCCGTGATTTGGTCAGCATAAAAAATGACTTTCCCATTGATGTTACGGGCTGCGCGTCCTGCTGTTTGCGTTAGCGAACGATGGGAACGCAAAAAACCTTCTTTATCTGCGTCGAGAATGGCTACAAGTGAAACTTCCGGCAGATCCAGCCCTTCCCGCAAAAGATTTACTCCAATTAATACGTCGAAAACGCCTTGTCGTAATTTTTCCATAATTTCGATGCGTTCCAACGTGTCCACATCCGAATGGATATATGCCGTATTGATGCCGAAACGGGTAAAATAGGTATTGAGTTCTTCCGCCATTCTTTTGGTGAGTGTAGTGACCAAAGTTCGTTCGCCGCGTTCAGTTCGCAGGTTGATTTCTTCCATTAAATCGTCGATTTGGTTCAAACTTGGACGGATTTCTATTTCAGGGTCAAGAAGTCCGGTTGGGCGGACAACCTGTTCGGTGACAACTCCTTCGCTCATTTGTAGCTCAAAATCTGCAGGCGTAGCGCTCACAAAGATTTTTTGCGGTGTAAGCGACTCAAATTCATCGAAAGTCAGCGGACGGTTGTCGATAGCTGCCGGAAGCCGGAAGCCGTACTCGACCAGATTGATTTTCCGGGAATGGTCGCCGCCATACATGGCATGAATTTGCGGGACGGTAACGTGGCTTTCGTCGATGACGGTCAAAAAGTCTTTCGGAAAATAATCAATCAGACAGAACGGGCGACTACCGGCGGGGCGACCGTCAAAATAGCGGGAATAATTTTCAATTCCCGAACAATAGCCCAATTCCCGAATCATTTCCAAGTCATAAGTAACCCGGTCGTAGAGCCTTTTGGCTTCTTCAAATTGACCTCCGTCTCTGAAAAACTGCACCCTTTCACCCAAGTCTATATCAATTTGTCCAATAGCTTGATTGATTCTGTCGCGGGTTGTAACAAAAATATTTGCCGGATAAATGGAATAATGGTCAAAAATTTCAATAGGATTACCGGTCAAAGGATCGAAAGTGTAAATTTCTTCGATTTCATCGCCAAAAAACAGGATACGCAAAGCTAAATCGTCGTAAGCTAAATAAACGTCAACCGTGTCTCCTTGCACTCGAAACTTTCCTCTGGCAAACTCGATTTGATTTCGAGAATACAAACTGTCAACCAGCCTTCTCAGGAAAGCATTGCGAGCCAGCATTTCTCCTCTTTGAACAGTGATTACATTTTCCCTGAAATCTTCCGGATTGCCGATACCGTATAAACAGGAAACGGACGATACGATAATGACATCTTTTCGTCCCGACAAAAGAGCGGAAGTTGCCGAAAGCCTGAGCTTTTCAATTTCGCTGTTAATGGATAAGTCTTTTTCTATATAAGTATTTGTCGATGGAATGTAAGCTTCCGGTTGATAATAATCGTAATAGGAAACGAAATATTCCACAGCGTTTTTTGGGAAAAAGTTTTTAAATTCCGAATACAACTGGGCAGCCAAAGTTTTGTTGTGGCTCAAGACCAAAGTTGGTTTATTCAGCTCCTTAATAACATTTGCAATAGTAAAAGTCTTCCCCGAACCGGTTACGCCGAGCAAAGTCTGGTAAGGCATTTCTTGCTTCACGCCGGCGACTAATTCCTCAATGGCTTCCGGTTGGTCGCCGGTCGGCTTATAATCCGAAATCAATTCAAAGTCCAAAATAATTCGTAATTAACTTCGTTGAACGTTGTTTCGTAATTTTTAATTCGTAATTAACCTTTCACACCATGCATCCATACCCGTATTTTTCAACGCGGAAACTTCAAATATCTGTAAATGATGATTGACTTTCAAACAGTTTTCATGAAGCGTATTAACATCCGTATTAAGGTATGGCGATAAGTCTATTTTATTAATAATACAAATATTAGCTGCTTGAAACATTTGCGGATATTTTAACGGTTTATCGTCTCCTTCGGTTGTACTGACAATAACGACTTTTTTCGCTTCGCCTAAATCGAATAGAGCCGGACAAACCAAATTTCCTACGTTTTCGATAAAAAGAATCGAATGATCCGTAGGATTCAAATGTTTCAAAGCATGATTAATCATGGAAGCCTCCAAATGACAACCCGTACCGGTGTTTACCTGAAATACAGGAACTCCGAGGGCGGCAATGCGGTCGGCATCATTGGACGTTTGCTGATCGCCTTCTATGACATAAATCGCTTTTTCTCCTTTTAATCGCTTGATTGTTTCTTCCAATAATGTCGTTTTTCCCGAACCGGGAGAACTCATCAGGTTTAGACAGAAAATATTTTTGGCCTCGAAATAGCCGCGGTTTCGTTCTGCCAATAAGTTATTTCTTTGGAGAATATCCTGTTCCATCACAATCACTTGGCTTTCTTCGTGATGATGGTGGTGATGACCTTCGTGTTCGTGGTCATGATGGTGTTCGTGATTGTTGCATCCGCATGTTCCGCACATAACTGAGTTTTTTTAAGTTTCTTACAAAGGTACAAAAAATTTTGCAGAGATGTAGCTTGTGTACGTGAACGGTAAAATATTTTTGTTCGTCAACGCATTATTCGGAAATTTCTTGTATTTTTGTACAAAAGAAATTCTAAAAGCAATGGAAAATAAAAAGTTGAAATTACCTATAGGAATACAAACTTTCGAAAAATTGCGTGAAGGAGATTATGTCTATGTGGACAAAACAAAATATCTTGTTGATTTAATTGACAACGGGAGCGTTTATTTCCTTGCCCGCCCCAGAAGATTTGGAAAATCTCTGACTATTTCTACTTTTGACGCTTTGTTTTCGGGCAAAAAAGAACTTTTTAAAGGGCTTTATGCTGAAGAGTTTTTGAACAGACCGGATTTTAAGCCAAATCCCGTTATCCGGCTGGATATGAGCCAAACGACAACCGATTGCGGAATTGATACAATGAGAGAATCAATTAAACTGATTACTTTAAGAATAGCGGAAAATTTAGGTGTTGAAATACAAGGCAATATTCCTATCGGCAACCTGTTAGATGAGTTAATCATTAATGTTTCTAAAAAATATGCTTCAAAGGTAGTTGTTTTAATTGATGAATACGACAAACCTTATACTGATTTCATGACCGATAGCGATATGGCGGAAAAAGTACGCGATGTGTTGCGAAATTTTTATATTAGAATCAAAGCCAACGATGAATATATCCGTTTTGCATTTCTCACCGGAATTTCAAAATTCGCTAAATTCGGCGTTTTTTCTACTTTGAATAACCTGAATGATATTTCTCTTCAGGAAAAAAACGGGAATATTTGCGGCTATACCGAAAATGAAATTATCAACTATTTCCCTGATTATCTTGAAGAAACGGCAAACGAAATGCAGATTACAACTGAAGATTTGATAGTGAAAATGCGTAATTATTACAATGGTTTTTCATTCGACATCAGCGCTAAAGCAAGGCTTTACAATCCGTTTTCCACTTTGTTGTTTCTTGATAATAAAGAATTTTTAAATTATTGGATCGATTCAGGGAAGCCTAAATTCATTGCGGAGTATATGAAAAACAGGAACTTAACAGTTGAACAGTTTCGTAATTATCCCGTGTCGAGAGATTTCGTCAAAAGTCCGGGAGATGTGGATTCAACGCTACCTGAAGGATTCTTGTATCAATCCGGCTATTTGACTTTACGACCGGGTGTTTTGGATGACCTCTCTTTAGATTATCCAAATACTGAAGTCCTCAATTCCATGTCGAAACTGTTGGCTCAAAATATTTTACCGGAAGATGAATATAATTATTTCCGAAATGATTTGTTAACTGCGCTGATTTACGAAGATGTCGAAAAACTGATAAATGTATTAAACAGCCTGTTAGCAAGCATTCCTTACGATGATTTTTCGGCGGCGGCAAGAAGAAGCATTTCCGATAACAACTATAAAATAAAACCACAAGAATGGCTTTACCGTTCCACAATTTTGGCGTTTTTACGTGGTTGCGGTGTTACTGTAGTAGCTGAAATGCACACCAATTTGGGTCGCGCCGATTTGGTGGTCTCACACAAGGGTAAAACTTGGGTGATAGAAATCAAAGTCGCTTACGAAGGCGAAAGCCCGGAAGAAAAAGCCGAAGAAGCGATCCGCCAAATTACGGATAAAAATTATGCCAAGCCTTATCCCGGCGCAATTAGCGTCGGTTTAGCTATTGATGACTCGCAAAGGCAGATTACGAACTATAAGTGAATTGTATATTTGTACCAAATAAAAACAATAAAAAAGAATGAGTGAATAGAAATATAACATATTGATTAAAAAATAATTGAGCTTTTAGCTCTTATTCTCAATCTGAAATCTACCAATTTCACAAGTGTTCGAGAATGAGTTGCGGAAGTTCACGTCTTTGGGCGTGGAGCGTTCGTGCTTATTGGAACACAATGGTTTTGGTAGAACCTCAGATATAAATAAGCAATCAACGAATAGTTTCACGCTTTTTTCGTGTGGTTGCATATCAAATATGAAAGTTTGTAAATCATTGAATATTAACAATTTTAAATTAAAAATTATGAATCAGCGTGAAAAATTAAACAGTGTAATGGAGTCCGGAAACCATATCAAAAACGGAGTGAGAATGAAAAGAATAAAAAGTAAAATCATTGAAACAAATATGACTATTTTTTCATTTTTGAAAATAGCGCTTGTATTTGCTTTATTTTTTATTTACGGATGCAATAAAGAAAATAATCCAATTATCGATGAACTAACTATCAGTGATATTCAAGAAATTATTTATTGTCCGCCGGATTTGAACGACACAAGTTTACAGGCAAGAATTGCAATTATAACTCAAAATCAAGCGATAATCACTTATGAATATACAGGTAAAAAAAAAGATTCCATTTCTTGCATTTTCTATTATGATAAAATAGAAAATCAAGGATATTATTGGGTTTTTTCCAAAAATAAAACAACACAATTCCTGATAAACTCTCAAGATGAGCTTGATAACTATGTATTTGAAGCGGAGACAACAGATTCTTTAATCTACTTTCGCAAATATGAATATGATTGGAAAAATGATGAGGCTACTATTTTAGGAGAATACTACTTTCCAGAGTCAAATGATACAACTTCAGAATACATACAATTAAGAAGTTCGGATAGTAGCGTTGATGATATTTTCCAATTAGCTTTAGACAAAATAAAGGAAATGAAAGATGTATATAAGAATAAATTAGAAAGTTTCGGTAAAGCTAGAGGAGCTATTGGAGATGCGAGTGGGAAAACAACTGAGAAAGCCGCTAATAATATAGCACAAGAACTGGATGATGGAACGAATGCTCTAATTTATCATAATAATCCTTCCACAAACCCTAACAATAATGAATCTGTTTACGATAATATTATATTTAAAATAAATAATTTCCCAAATCTTATATGGGACCCTTTTCTAAACAATATTCATTCGGGTCTTGATGATTTTCTTAACTGGTGGGATAAAATAATAAATGCAAATGAAAAAATAAAAGATTATAGTACTTTTACTTTATCAAAGGAGGAAATAGACTTCAAAAAAGAAGGAGGAACAGATTTTTTTACTATCAACACAAATCTCACTATTACAATTATTCCACCAGATCAAGGATGGTGCAAATATTTCTATAATGAAAATAACAAAATAGTTACTATCACAGCAGATCCTAACACGACAAACAATCCACGTCCTCCAGCGACCATTTCTGTATGGGCGACATATCCTTCACTTCCCAATGGTAGACCCAAAGAGAAACGTGTGACTATAAACCAAGAAGGTGGAGACGATAATAACGAAGATTGGGTTGAAATTAACGGTGTCAAATGGGCAACCAGAAACGTAGGTGCACCCGGCACTTTTGTAGCAAACCCAGAAGATTATGGTGAATATTATCAATGGTGTACAATGGGTTTTCTGCTTCCCGAAGATTTTGCTAAAGCTTATGCAAATACAAATTTAAGTTCATGGTTACCGGCAAATGACCCAAGCCCTACAGGTTACAGAGTGCCGACTTGGCCGGAATTAGAAAGTTTGATAAACACAACTTATGTAATCAATACTTGGACAACTCGAAATGGAGTGAACGGCAGAATTGTTACCGACAAAGCAAGTGGTAAGAGCATTTTTCTACCTTGGGCGGGCATGCGCAAGTACAACGATGGCTCGTTCTTCTTAGTTGGCGAGTGCGGCTTCTATTGGACCAGTACGCAGACCTTTGGTTACAACGCGTACATATTAGAATTCAGCAACAGCCCCTCCACAGTGGCCAACATCCAACGTGGTGACTACGGGTTGTCTGTTCGTCCAGTGAAAAACTAATCCAAATTTATCTAATAATTTAATATTTACCTATTTACAGTGAAACAGTCAATTTTTTTCAAAAAAATAGTTTCGTGTTTATTAGTAACGAGGGGATAATATAAGGGCCGAAAAAAGGTTATCACGTGCCGTGACGAGAATGCAAGTTGTTTTATTTCTTTTTTTATATAAACCCACTATCTTTGCTATTGAACTACATTTTACAATCGGGGCAAATAATCAGTTAATTTTATTTGAATCGATAAAGGGACAGCCCGCTATGGTGGTGCAAAGAAAACAATGCACTATACTAACGCCCGGCGTGAGTGTGTATGTCATACCTACGGCGGGCTGTCTTTTTATCACAATTCTTAAAATATGACACACAATAAGAATGAAAACAGTTTACCGGCGAATAACAGTAATGGGCAAACAGCGTCAGTCCACGACACGGACAAAAGGTTTATTCATTCCGAAATGCTGAAAAATTGCAGAATCAGCAAAAATACAGCTGATTATTTGGCGTGTAAAATGGCTTTATCTGACTTGTTAGACCAACGGAGCGAAGTAATATCGAATATTGATTTTCAATAAATTGCTTCGGGCTTCGCCCTTGCAATGACGTATAAAACAGCTTCCGAGACATCCTCAATTCCAATTATTCACTTCACAACAATCGACTTTATTCGCAACTCTTTTCCTTTAATGATTTTTACCGCATACGATCCGCAAACCGGACAAGGGTTAAATAACACATTCGTGGGAAATACCGTTTCACAATCGCCGCATCTTCCTTCACCGGCAATGTCATGCCGTACAATTTGTGCATTTTCGAGCAAAGTTCCTTTCACACAACTTTCGAGGGCAAATTCGAGTGATTGCAATTCAACACCTGCCAAAGAACCGATTTCCAATTCAAGTTCTTCTATACATTGGGCTTGGCGCTTTCGAGCTTGTTCCTCGGCCAATTCCACAATGCTTTGCGCTATGGATAATTCATGCATAAATGCTTATTAGAAAACAATACAAAAATATGAAAAGTTTTTATATTCCTTCTGTTTTAACAGAATTTATTTGTATATTTGTCAAGGATTAACAGTTACTTACGAATAATTAAATAAAAAAGAATTATGAATAGGTTTTTGAGCAGTGTGTTATTTATTTTATTGTCTGTATTTGTGCTGCAGGCACAGGATATTTATAAAAAAGGATGGATTGATTTTAATAAAAACGGAGTGAAGGACATCTATGAAGATCCTTCTGCCCCAATTGATGCTCGTGTGGCTAATTTGCTGTCGCAAATGACAATGGACGAAAAAACCTGCCAATTAGCGACTTTATACGGTTCCGGCAGAGTGTTGAAAGATAAGGAACCTACTCCTGCGTGGAAAAACAAAATATGGAAAGACGGCATTGCTAATATTGACGAACAGGCAAACGGGTTGGGTAGCTTCGGTTCAGAAATTTCTTTTCCTTATGCTAATAGCATACAAAACCGGCACAACATTCAACGATGGTTTGTCGAAAACACACGGCTTGGGATTCCGGTCGATTATACGAATGAAGGTATTCGAGGGCTTTGTCACGACAGGGCGACTCTTTTTCCTGCTCAGTGTGGACAGGGCGCTACATGGAATCGGGAATTAATTCGTGAGATAGCTCAGGTTACAGCGGAAGAGGCAAATGCTTTGGGTTATACCAATATTTATTCTCCAATATTAGATATTGCGCGGGATCCGCGTTGGGGTAGAGTCGTGGAATGTTACGGAGAAGATCCTTATTTAGTTGGAGAATTGGGAAAGCAAATGATTCTGGGACTTCAAGAACGAGGGTTGATTTCTACTCCAAAGCATTTTGCAGTCTATAGTATTCCTGTTGGAGGACGTGACGAAGGTACTCGTACCGATCCGCATGTCGCCCCACGCGAAATGCGGACGCTCAACCTTGAACCTTTCCGCAAAGCATTTCAGGAGGCCGGAGCATTAGGTGTAATGAGTTCATACAATGATTATGATGGGGAACCTATAACGGGAAGCTACTATTTTCTTACCGAGATCCTTCGCTGGGAATACGGATTTAAAGGATATGTGGTGTCGGACAGCGAAGCTGTAGAATTCCTTACGACCAAGCATAAAGTGCAACCAACATTGGAAGACGCTGCAGCTCAAGTTATCAATGCCGGATTAAATGTTCATACCAATTTTTCTTTACCTGAGAATTTCATTATCCCTTTACGAAAAGCAATTGCCGATGGAAAAATATCGAAAAAGACAATCGACAGCCGTGTTACCGATGTACTGAAAGTAAAATTCAGACTCGGACTTTTTGATAATCCTTACAAAGGTGATGAAAAGCAAGTAGATAAGATCGTTCACAGTGATAACCATAAGGCAGTTTCTTTGAAAGCCGCTCTTCAATCCATAGTACTCCTCAAAAATGAAAATAATCTATTACCTCTTTCCAAAGAGTTGAAAAAAGTGGCTGTGATTGGCCCAAATGCAGATGAAACAAAAAATCTGATTTGTCGTTATGGGCCTGCGAATGCACCCATAAAATCGGTATTCCAAGGAATTAAGGAATACCTTACACA
>Ga0123357_10010215_pt1 | contig 11922 bp, 11 predicted proteins | sample TergutEmb28metaG_FD_89873 | JGI IMG/M metagenome (GOLD analysis project Ga0123357, IMG submission 89873) | Embiratermes neotenicus P4 segment gut microbial communities from Petit-Saut dam, French Guiana - Emb289 P4 | ecosystem: Host-associated > Arthropoda: Insects > Digestive system > Gut ...
AATTTTGAGAGGACGCCTAAAAATGTGTACAAATTACATTACAGCTCATACGTGAAAGAAAAATGTGCGGTTATTTTAGCGTGCTGGACAACAGATGATTTGTTACACTGGAAGTATTTGGGATATTGTCCGAAGTCTAAGGTAGGGTTGCACAAATTTTACAAAAATGTAGCAGCACCCTCAAAATTGTAAGCGTTTGAAAAGCGATATGAAGCAATTCCACACTGGCGACCCATTGATATTAGACACCACTGCGGCAAATGTAGTCTTGCGCGCGACCTGGCGTCCACGATACCTGCACCCCTGGTCTAAGAATTATTTTATACACAGGGAAGCTGGAGAGTTGGCTCCCCTGCCCCTTCGATGTGGTTGCCATTACACCGATAGATCTTTATATTACATTATATTTTAGATATTAGTCACAGCGGTAGATTATTACTAATAAATTTGCATGCTAAGCTCCCGGCAATATAAGGAGAGCCGTGAGTCAGAAATTCTTAATTCTGTTAAATGAAATACATTAATTAAATATCCAGTAACTACAATCACGTAACTTCTCTACGAGATAGACCCACTTAGATGTCGCAATGATGACCACAATACGGAAAGATGCCCAACGCCTTAGAATTCAATGTTATCCTATGTGGATTCAGTGTAAAATAACAGCGATAGTTAAATGGTAAGCTTCACCCTAAAGCAGGCCATGAAGACCCAGAGAGGGAATAAAGGCATAGGCCTAGTCTTTCTTGAACCTCGGTGGTAGATAGGAATGGGTGATCGAAGCCAACCACAGGCTGATTTTACCCTGGGCAAGAGACCCGGTATCCATTTACAGGGGGCTAGGTTGGCCCCTGGACCGGTCTTGACGGGTGCAGAAAATCTCGCCCCGCATCTGGATTCGATCCTCAGACTGTCCATTCTGTACCGAGGCACAACACCGACCGCGCTATCCACTTAATACTTGTCCTTAGCAAATACAGTCCTGAAGGATGGTTATAGAATCTTCGTCTTTTGTAGTAATTTGTTCTTACAGTTTAGATGGGAGTGTTTCTAGGGAAGAAAGATCGTAATTGAGTAAAATTCAAGAATATTCGTCCCACTTACCCTGCCATTACCCCATTCTACACCACAGCTGAGGTTATTCGCCGTTCTTCTATGGCGAATTCTTCGGTTCAGTCTCAGGTCAGTTTATGTGGAATTTTCGGAGATGGTGTGACCCTACGGTAAATATCCGAGTACTTCGGTTGTCCCCTGTCTACACCATTCCATCATTGCTCCATACTTATTTACTCATATATCACCGGAATGAATAACTTTATCAGTTGATGCCGTCGTCATGACGCTTAAAATAATTTCATGCGACGTTAAACAACTATTAAAATTGACACGGCGACACATTACAATCCACAAAACAAAACAGAACAAGTGATGAATATTGGAAGTCCACCTCATGAATGGCATTCAAATGAGAAGAAAGGAATTTGCGTAAGAGATGGAACACGTCACGTGTAAACCCACAATTTTATTTTAATTAATGTAATTTCAGCATTAGAGAGCTTAGGCAGTGGAGGGTGGTTGTGTCGAACTCTGTATGGGGAAGGCACGAGGGGATTTGGGAGACCCAACCATTGAAGCACAGGCTGAACGCCTGAGATAAAGATGGTGCTTAGCAGAGCACGTCTGTACTTCAGTGGGGAGACAGAAAGCTGCTCACGAAGTTAGTGTGTTAATGAGAGATAAAGACGAATCAACGACTACCTACTCACTGCAATTCTTGTTATGGCTTTTCTGCCGCCCTCCTCTGCTTGAAGGGAGCAGAACACAGTCTTTATCACTTCAATACGAATTACGATAAAGGCGATGCTTCCGAGCTACCACGATATCTCCAATTATCTGATACTGATTCTCCCACATTCTTACATCCAGCTTCGCTCTCAAATAATTGAAAATTTTCTTTCCTTGTGGCAGGGACATTCCTGGTTGGAAATTATCTAGAGATATCTCCAAAACCCTTTAAGTTTTGTTTCCATTTCTTTCGCTTCATTAAGTTTTAAGCCTGCGCCAACAAATATGCCATTTTTTTAAATTGAATTAAACCGTCTTTACACAACACAATTGACAGTTGTAGAATAACAAATGTCAATTGTGTTGTGTAAAGACGGTTTGATTCAATAAAATTTGTCATAAGTACACAGCGGGATGGAAACAGTGCAATTCAAATATGTCATTGTTGCAACTGATTTTCGGTTTCTCATACACATCTACACTACCACATTCTAATGCGTGTTCGGTGTAACTAAAATTTAGTCATTAAATTAATCAATAAGCGAACATCTACGATTTTACACAACACTTACTGCTGAAGCATGCGTGCTGATTATCTCCATGGAACAGATTCCTACTTGACAAACAATCAGTTCCCGAAATGTTAAAAAAAAATGGCCGCTCTTTGTGGAAACCGAAAATTTATTACGTGTTCGTAACATTCTACCACGTGTCTGAACATTGAGCCAGACAAATCCTGCCCACGCCGTCCCATACCATTTCTTTAAAATTCAAATTAATATTAAGCTATGGTCTGATTTCCGGGCTTCCAAGTGGGTTCCTTCTTTCAGAGTTTACAATCAATAGCTTTCATGAATTTCTGTTCTCCCCCATACCTGGTACATGCCCCACCCATCTCATAATCTCAGATTTTCTTACTTTAATAATATTTGGTGAGAAGTACAAATATACAGTGCACAGTGAAGTTGCTCACACTGTAAGTAAAACAACAAAGTAAAACTAATGCATTTATTTCAGTTATTTCAGGGTCCAAATTATTTCAGTTATTTCAAATATCGGAGATTTTGCCCCGCAGTGAGAGTAAATGGCGTCTAAGGGCGACATATAAGATCGGTTTCAGTATTTCAGTGGCTAAGCAAAGACATGCAGTCTAAAGTTGTGGTCCTCAAACAGTGCACCGCGTGGACTGAATAAAAGCATGATTACTTACTTACTTACTCCATGGTGCTGAGCACTACTTGAGAAGCTAACTGGTTTGCAGCTAGTCAAGAAATTCCCCGCATTTCACGGAACCCGAAGGTTCATTACCGCACTCACAAGCGTCCGCCAACTGTACCTATCCCGGGCCAGTCCAATCCAGTCCATATACCCATATCCCACCTCCTGAAAATCCATCTTAATATTATCCAACCATCTACGCCTAGGTCTCCCCAGCGGTCTTTTTCCCTCCGGTTTCCCCACCAAGACCCTATACACCTCCGTCTCCTCACCCATACGCGTCACATGCTCAGCCCATCTCATTCTTCTCGATGTTATCACCCGCAGAATAATGGGTGAGGAATACAGATCATTGAATAAAAGCATGACTAAGTAACGTTAAATAAACTACTAAAAAAGCTTCAAAATTAAAACACTGTGGAAGTGTTCCTCATGCACACGAACGAGCACAACGTTCAGAAAGTGGGTGTGAGTTTATTGAATTCTGAGTTCAGGCAGGGTCTCCAACAGTTAAAAAGTGATATTTGGCTGTTCCCGGTGGTCATGCTCTTTAAGACTTTAGTCTGAAACTGTTCGATTGCTTGGATCACCAGTTCGAATCCGATGATGGCATGGATGCACGTAACTTGTGTTTGCAGTGAGTTATGTTGGTAGCTGCCTCTGCGACAAGCTGATCGCTCGCAAAGAGGAGTCCTAACTGGTGTGTGTGTGTGGGGGGGTGTCTTGAAATCCCTACAGTGAGGCGACCTAGGCCCGAATTCGGCTGGTGCACCACAAAAATTACATTTGTAATAAACTTTAATATTTTCTTTCGGATTATTTCCCGTTTCTACAAAATAAATGAAATTATTTGCAAATACTTGATGGCATGGGATGTTCTTTCTTTTAAAGAGTGGAGCGTATTCTGTCAGTAATCGGTTCCCAACGTTGTCTCTCAACGTAAAGAATCGATTATCCAGTGACGCGACGTCATGTGCCAGACGAAGGGAAATGAAACCGACACCGCTGCGAAAATGTACAACCTCGTACATGTAAGCCTAGGCTTACCACACAGTTTTAGTTCTCTATTATAATTCTAATGAGAGCCGGGTAGCTCAGTCGGTATAGCGACTGACTACGGGCTGGACGGTCTGGGATCGAATCCCTCATTCTGCGCTGAGCAGCGGTCTGGAGTGGCCGCATAGTGAGTGTTCAGTGGAATGTAGCAGTTTAGAATAGCAGAGAGTCTCGTAAGTGAATCGCGAGTTCAGAAAGCGTATTGCGCAGTTGCATCAACATGAGTGACAGGCTAACTACGCTGGTATGCATTTTTGACCCGCGTAGCCCGAGGATCTCGGCTTATAATATGCATGAATGGATCCACGATTCACTACGGTTGGTGGAAGAAGACACCCAGATGATACAAGTGGATGGACCCAGGCGTCGCGTTTTCATCAAATTCTTCAATGAAGACAGGATGAAAGAGATACTACAGGATACAAGTTGAACATGTGAGTACAAACAAGACAATGGCGAAATTTCGCAAGTAGGTGTAGAAATAGCAGGTATGGGAACCAATAGAATACGGATAGCCGGTCTACCGCCCGCAGTCAAGAAGGCTACGATAAAGGAAAGCCTGTCCAAACACGAAGAAATCGTGAACGTAAAGGACGAAATGTGGGCAGCCGTATGTAGATATAAGGTTTTCAACGGCATAAGGATAGTACAGATCAAATTAAAACGACACATGCCTTCCCTTTTAACTATAGCGAGCAACGACGCCCTGATATCATATGATGGGCAGCCACCGACTTGCTTTCACTGCAATGAGCCTGGACACCAGCAAGTCGACTGCCCTCGTCGGAAGCGTTTGGAACCCCAACATATGGCCTCACGTCAACATGGGCTGGCATTATCTCCCATGTAACCCGGGATTCCCATCAGAACTTACCAACAAGGCAGTCGGATAACGGGTTTAGAAATAGGCCGGAGAGCCCCTCCCGAACAGTGAACAAATCCCCGAATCCGGATATGCGTGCGCAGGCACAAGACATGCAAGAGCTGAGTAGAGGTTTGGGCAGACAAACACCCGATACGCTGTCCAAATCCCTGATACCAGAACATTTTACTATGGACACGCAGGAGACGATTACTAGGAGTGTCTATGCGCCAGGCCAGGGGAATGAGTGCGAACAAACAAACATTATGCCACACAACATAGATCAACAAGGCTCACCTGTAGATAGGGCAATAGGAGAGACGGTAACGATGACACATAACAATGAACTGAAGGGGGAATCGAATAAGATGGAACGGCGACATTCATACGACAACGTTACAGACGAGAACCTCCCCAAAGAGGGACACTTCATGGCGAGCCCATCGACCAACACTAGTCGCCCAAAGAAACTAAAAACAGACTGTGGTGACCCTATACTGCGCACCCGGAGCAGTAGCAAAACGAGAATCAAGAACTCCAGCAAATAAGCAAATGCTCCCATCCTTCCTCTCTGACATAAATAAGCAATGCAATATACTTACAGGATATTAACTTTTAACATAAACGGGATCGAATCTCACAATAGAATCCGCATGCTGGAAGAATTCTTTCATCGACATGATGTAGACATAGCCCTACTGCAGGAAGTAACGGACAGTGACAAACTGGTTTGTAAGGGGTACCACTCCACCATAAACATAGGAACTTTGGGCCGGGGCACAACCATTCTTCACAAGATAAACATACAGCTCCATAGAATAGAACGCATACCGTCTGGGAGATGGGCAGCTGTGTATTTTGATGACACCTTATCGTAAACATTTATGCACCCTCAGGTACTGCGAAAAGAGCCGAAAGGGAGGATTACTTTAACTCGGGTATATTAGGACTGTTACCCCTAAGTCCAACCAAATTAATCTTGGCCGGAAATTTTAATTGTCTAATTAACAACAATGACTGCACTGGCCAGCGTACCTGCAGTAGAGTAATAGAATGACTGATAACGGCTTTCGGCTTAAAGATGCCTGGGATACAGAGACGAACCCACACGTATACACCCACTATACGCCAGCCGGTGCGGCACGTATAGACAGAATATACGTGTCAGAGGACCTGCTATGTAATAAGCAGGGGGCGGAGTCTATTGCCGCAGCCTTTACGGACCATCTAGCTGTACTCATTCGGATCAAACTCGCGACACCTAGAATCCTTAGAGGGAGAGGTGGATGGTGTATGAACACATCCTTTCATAAAGATGCGCCATTTCGAAGGAAGCTGAGGGAAGCGTGGAACGAATGGACGAAGCACATTAAGCGATACCTGGATATTATACATTGGTGGGTACATTATGTGAAAGAGAAAATAAAACTACTATTTACCCGAAAAGGAAGAGAGGAATGCTAACCGATGCAGAATGGAGGATTTTTACTATACAGTAATTTATGATGTTGTGCGGGATCCGGGACAACACACCGACAAGGTGCTCAAGCTGAAGAGCCTAAAGGCAAACATCGTCCGGCTGAACAACACATATCGACAACGGGTGATGTTAAACACTGCTGAACATGATAGAACAGAAGGAGAAACCCCTTCATTACACCGCCTTATAAAAAATCGGAAAAGGCAAGAGAACCGAATGACCAGCACGATACTTGATGACAATGGAGTGACGCAGGAAACATCCCCAGCGATACTGAAGGCCTTCACGACACATTTTCGTAAAGCATTCCAATTTATTGACGTACAGGAGGACTGTATGGAAAAAGTATTACAACGCGGCATACGACCTATACCACTTGAGATGATCTCCACGCTAACTGAACGCATAACTGTGGACGAATTATGGAAAGTAATATCCCAAGGCAAACCACACAAAGCGCCAGGCGCAGACAGCATAGGCCCGGAATTTTACAGATCGGAATGGGACGTAATCAAAATAGAATTTGCACAAATAATGAACTGAATGTTTTTAAAAGATCCATTAGTTACACAAGAAGTCAAGGGACACGTTGTTTTCATACCCAAAAAGCTACACCCAGTACGTGTAGAGGACTATATACCATTGGCACTATTAAACGCACACTACAAAATACTAGAGAATATCATAGCTAACCGGTTTGAACCAATTCTACAGGAACTAAAACACCTACAGAAACATTGCGGCATTCAGGGGAGTCTGTGTTTGAAGCTGTTCCGAAAATAAAGGTCGTTATCTCACACGCGGAAACGACAAATAATCCACTATGTGTAATCTTCCTTGACTTCCATTCGGTCTTTGACAGAATATCACACCGCTACATGGAGGGAATCCTTCGAGAATATGGATTTGAGGTTTTATTCGTAAGACGAATCATGGGACTATACAGAAACGCAACATCGAGGTAAAATAAATGGTTTCAAATCAAACCCTTTTCCAATCAATTGCTCAATACGACAGGGCTGTCCCCTCAGTATGCAGCTCTATGTCATATGTATCAACTCACTGCAACACAATCTGGAGAATGCACTCACGGGCGCCAGGATAGGACGTGGGAAACTAGGAAGAGCCACTGTAGCTTATGCAGATGATGTAACCGTTTTCCTGACTGAGTCGGATGAGGTACAGACACTTCAAAAAATACTCTACACCTATGAAGAAGCAACAGGAGCGGAAATAAACATGGATAAGTCTAGGGATCTAGCGATAGGTGGATGGGACGCGACAAAGAAGATAATGAACATTTCATATCACGAGGAGATAAGAATTCTGGGCTTCGAGCTTACCAACAGAAGCAACATATCGAACAAGGAGCACTGGTGCAGAGTCATATCACAGGTACGCTCTGCAGCCCAATATGCATATTATAGGAAATTAAGTATTGACAAAAGGTTCCGGTTCGTACACGAATATCTGCTGGCAAAAATCTGGTACTCGGCACAAATATTCCCGATCCCAATCGCCGGCGTGCGACAACTCAATAGTGCCATCTCATGGTACCTCTGGCAGGGTGAAATATTTCGAGTTCCCCTATCCACACTCCAGCGCAGTAGAGATGCGGGGGGATGGAACCTAACCAACGTTTGGGCGAAGAGTAGAGCTCTTTTCATACGGCGTTTACGGGTCCAGGGGCAGCGTGTGGGAACAGTAACTACTGCTTGGATGGCGAAGTGGAACATCCTGACCGAAGTCCTGAATCCCCTTATCCTGCCCTAATACCGGCAGCTTTGGGATATATACGTCAGTATGTCTTAGATGCAGGATACATCCATAATCAACGCATCGCTGAATCTGGAAATACATACATGAAGAGAATATTTGCACCTCTGCAAACATTAAGCAATGCGGCTAGCACGATCCAGGAAATGCGTATCATAAAGCTGTAACCTCAAACAGGCTGGGAGCTAGTTTGAAGAAATTCCTGGCGACACTAGTACCTACCTCGGACTTAATGGCATGGTACAAAGTAATTCACAATATCATTCCAACGAATATACGACTCAACCGCATGTGTATGTCGAACACTGACACCTGCACAGAGTGCGGACAGAGGGACACCCTTGAACACCGACTAATTGAGTGTGGGGAAGGAACACGTACGTGGAACTGGACACAGAGTAGAATACCAAGGATTATAAGAACATCAGCTGCAAACATCCCAAAGGAATGGCTAACAGGGCCCCACTTCCAATTATGGCCTCCGCAACGACATCGCGCAGTGCTACGGATGCTTGCACTCTATGCGAATTTCCGACTGAATAACCCGCGCACCCTGTTGCCACAAGTACTAATGGACTTCATGCGGAGGTTGAAGTGGAAGATGTACATGCTGTCAAACCGACACACACTCGTTGCCAACTTCCTCACCGTCGTGGACATGCCATACTAACCAGGATATACGCTAATGACAAAGATTTACCCTTTCAAAACGCGGTCTGGACCTGGGTCTGAGTCGCGTACTCTTAGGTTTGCAGGATGCCAGGCACCTCGAGAGGCCCGCAACTGCAAATTACGCCGGTGGTCCAGGCAGAAAGCGACGTAGTAACGGTGGAGAGCCCTGAATGATAACGACACGTCTCTACTATCCCCCAACACCATGCCACTACTCATGGACAAATAATTGCTACATCCAGTAAATAACAGTCCGATCACTCACCATATAACAGAGTACAACGTATATCCTGAACTTATAAAGGCTTGGTTAACTATATGCACAGGCAGTTATACAGGCGTTCACAGTTCCGTATGAATGTTTTTGTCATGACATTTTGATTACTTTTATTTTATTTCTGGCTTATCGATACCACTCCTATTGTAATATGTCACAAACATTTGTAGGATAAAGTCAGAAGATCAATAAAAAAAATCCCGGTGGGGACGAGATTTTCCGCCCGTCCAGACCGGCCCTGGGGTCCACCCAGCCTCCTGTAAAATGGCTACCGAGTCTTTTCTGTGGGTAAAGTGCAGCCGGGGCGTGCTGCTGACCACTCACCCCCTTCTATTTTCGCGGTCATGGAAGAGTAGAGCTATACCTCTACCCACCCTCTGGGCCACACCGGGCCTGTGACGGGATCACTTTACCTTTTTTATTCTAATTCTAATATCCTGCGAAACAAAAAAGACAACTTTCCCAAGCGAGCAGGGAGCAACAAATGGCGATCGCTAGTTTATGGTACTGAAGTTTGTTCATACTTAGACCTTGGTGAAAATTTTCAATTTACCTCCCGCACAGAAAATGTACTTTACGACGAGCTTCAGTACTAACCACAGGGTGCCTAAAATATTTGCAATCGAAAATTACCTTGTAAAATAGACAAGAAAGGAAAAATTAAAACGTTTACTTTTTTGTAATATTCACATTTCGCTAACAATGGGTTCAAGTACCATGTCATTTAAGAAGAGACATCATAAAAATAAGCCCGTCAAAGGTGCTTCTTTTACAGATAATTTCATTGAAAAAAAGTTACTTTCAAGGAATATTAATGTGTAAATCTCAATGGTTAAAAGCGTTCAAAATGTTGCATTGAGTGAGGGCACACAGCACTTTCGACTACCAAATACTGCAATAGGAACACAGGCTGCTGTATACAAAGCGAAGATAATAGAATAATTTCCCTGTCTGGAGGAAACAAAAATGCAAATAAATTAAAAATTTTCGAGCAAGCACAAATGATCATTTTTTCCTTTTGGGATGTGCCTCGTAGCAACAGTCTTGGTTGAGTGTACTTCCACAATTGGCCCTGATGCCTTTTCCAAGTAATCAATCAATCAATAGTAAGCCTCAACTTTAAGCTGAGAAGTGCTAGAGAAACTCCATCCCACAAAAGCTTAAGAGAAACGAGTGTAACACTCACCCCACTCAAAACAGCTTCAGAGCAGTACAAGTCGGCTAACAGGATTCCACCTAACTGGTCCCCGCTCCCTTCCAGCCTGCGTCCATCAAGTGGATGACCACCAACAGTTACATGCTAAAGTGACACATGACACTAGGCCTGCCCGGTGCTAAGGAAACACGGCATCAACGTCCAAAGCGTGAAGATAATAAAATTTGAACTGTTGAACACATTTGTGACACAGCAATTGCTCTTCGGTTTTAGCATGCCTTTATTTGGGGGTTATAAGACTCGTGTAATTCCTACACTGTGTAGAACTATACAGAGTGATCCATGACGTGTGGACACTACAGCGAGAGATGATTTCCTAGCCCTTTGTGATAAAAAAAAAATTCATATAAACATGTGTCCGGTTTTTGACGGTGACAGGGTTATGGGTATTTTTTATTTCGCGTAAACGCCCAGCGAACCGCGCGTCGCAAGGCAGTACGCGACATTGAACCAGCTGGCGGGTGATGTAATCAACTTGGTGGCTTATCACTTGCGTTACAAGCATTTTTTTTTTTTGCCTCCTGACTCGCTCAGGCAGCTAGCCAACACATTAGTTGTCAAGATTAAAACAGTACGACAATTATATCAATATTCCATTAAAATGTTTATGAATTAGGCAAAAGATACAATAGCCACTGTTCTTTTTCCTACACTTTAAACATATGCATTCCACTCTAACGGAAAATAAAACTGGGCCAGCTATAACACGCTTTCTGATTACGTTCTATCCAGAGAAGCTTCAAGGCAGTTTCCCAAATGCTGTTCTTCGGACCCCCGGGAGATCTCCACCCTAACGATATTCAGAGTTCCTATTTTTACAGGTCTTGTGTAGTGGCCTGATCATGGTTAGATCTTACAGCCGAAACCAGTCGCCAAAAAACTTTACAAGAGCGTGGTTGTGTGTGATTTATAATTGAATAGAAACATACGTTAGTGATTTTCTACGAAGTACGCGCCGAATTTCATGTGTATATTACCTGGAGTTATTTAAGGAAATGAGGGTTAAAATTTTTTAAAAAGCCTTGGCCATCTGTGTTGTGGAGTAGATTGTGGAAGTCGCAAAATGTTCTGAAAGCACTGCGATTTGACAATCAGCAACATTTAAAAAATTCTACAGTCTCCAGTGTGTACTGCAAATACTTCACGGCTCTCTGTCCTACTAGTATACAGATCACTGTCTGGTTGCTAAAAATATTGCTAGCGCTCCGTAAGCTGTATGTTAACAAACGTAGCTGCAAGGCATACACTAGGACAGTAGGACAAGCATATAAAACAATGAACCAACAACCTATCGAACGAAAACAACTTTTATTTTTATGGTACAAACCCCAGTTACATGCGCACGTTTTGGCTTTCAGGAAGACATCATCATGTTGCGTATAGGAAAACAGATAATATGATGGACCTGCGGTTGATAGTCACTACTAGGTTCTGAATCCCATTATCAACATACATATTTTAAAAATCTTAATCAGTTAAGAATTTTTAACATTAACTATGTTCCGCTCAGTAAAGAAGATAACAATATTTATTCCCACAACTGCACAACAATAAAAAGACAATACTTTATAAATACAGCC
>Ga0123357_10010216_pt1 | contig 11921 bp, 14 predicted proteins | sample TergutEmb28metaG_FD_89873 | JGI IMG/M metagenome (GOLD analysis project Ga0123357, IMG submission 89873) | Embiratermes neotenicus P4 segment gut microbial communities from Petit-Saut dam, French Guiana - Emb289 P4 | ecosystem: Host-associated > Arthropoda: Insects > Digestive system > Gut ...
AATGAATGCAGATATCATGCCTGTCTGTCTGTCCGCTTGCTTATTTCTATCGCCGCACTGCCTAAGATGTAATGCCAAACAATTTGACAGTAAACAGCGCAGCTTCTGATTCAGTACAAACTCTGTCCTTATTACCAAGATCCTGCTTTACATCAGGCACTCTCCATGTTTCCCTCATCCAAAAATATTTCCTTCTCACGACAGTATTAGCCGATCCCAGTGGCCGCGCGGTCCAAGGCGTAGGCCTGCGGTCTCTAGCCTGCTGAGGTTGTGGGTTCGAATCCCGCCGAGGGCATGGATGTCTGTCTGTCGTGAGTGTTGTGTGTTGTCAAATAGAGGTCTCTGCGATGGGCTGATAACTCGTCCAGACGAGTCGTGCCGACTGTGGTGCGTCGTTGTGTGTGATCTAGAAACCTTGTGAATGAGGACGCCATAGCCTGCGTTGGGACGCAGCGCCACAAGAAATAAAACGTCAGTATTAACAACTGATCAGCTTCATATTTAATTCGAATGGCATGCTTTGACGTGTAACAAACTCTAAAGGTCATTGTTGAGTCCCTGACAGTCGAAATTAAATTTCTCCGTCGCAGTAAGGTTGAGATCTGCGCTCTTCTGAGATCTCACTTGGCCTCGGTTGGTAGTTGCTTACCGACGTTTCGGGAGAACATACCGGCCACGTATTTAAAGGCCAAGCGCACTGCTTGGACTGCTTGACCCTGGAATATGGGACCGACATATTTTCCCAGACGTCGTTGATCAAGTACGAAGCTACGCCGCGCAACGTCCCAGAAGACGTGATAGTCGCTGTGCTCATTCAAGATACTACGCCCTTTTTTTGAGAACGCGGCTGTTGATCACCTTATTCATAAATGCTTGCCAGTAGCCTCCATCGAGTCTCACAGCAATTCAATCAGCGCCCTCAGCAATGTTATATTTAACATCCGCTGTAAAGTTTCCCATCTGCACATTGTCCACGGTCCGTCACATATTTAAGCCACCCTGAGTGATGTTTTAGGCTGGCTGTTCCTTTCTCCTTTCCACCCCCGCCCCCGATCAACCTCGTCTCTTAAGACTAGACACCAACAATACACAATAATCGTAATGACAGGCGTATCACCTGAAGCTTTAAAGGCAAATTAATGCAATAAATCTTCCTCGAGAACTCAGACGATAAAAGATGTGGTTCCAGAAACGCTGGTTTGCTCGCCGTCCCACCATCCGACGGGTCCGCTAACCCGAAAAAGTTTTACTGATCGGTGGACTTCTTTGTCAGTTATGGCAAGTATACTTTATTCCCGCTTCCTTACTTTCTCTCTCACATTTTTCCTTTATGGTCTATGGCTAAAACTTCACATTCATTTTGCATATACACATAAGTTAACAAAATATCATTAAGTAGCTTAAGAAAGACCATAGGCTTTGAAACAGAGTACAGAAATTCAATACAAACTAAGTGCCAGACCTGTCGTTATATGACACTAACAGCTGTGCTGATGTGATGACATCAGATCTTTTAGGTGGCGCAAACAAACCATGGAAGGGTAGCAAGTTGCAGCGTATGTCCCTTGAGAGGCAGTACCATGCATGGACATGCAAAGTGGGGTACAAAGAAAGGCAGTACATTGATCCATGCGTCCAGTGCATTAACACCAATATTAACATGTACCCCTCCTACTGCTGTTCAAAATATATACTTGTTTTGTGTGTCCCCAAACTGCAAAATTAACAGAGACATTGAAGGTGATGTTGCAGGATGGAAATGTAAGTTGTGTGCTAATGAAACTGGCTGAAATGTGTGACAGCAGTTACAACTGAATGACAAGGGAAAAATAAGAAGGGTCAATCGCAAATATGTTCTAAATTGTGCTGTTTGCTGTATTGCAACATGGAGTGAAATATAGAAACAGCAGTAACTGACTGTTTCCATACTTCGAATGTCATTTTTACAGCACAGGGGATGTCCTACATAAAGAAGCAACGAAATGTTAATACGCCGCATTTTTTGGAGAGCCCAACAGTTTGTTAGGGAAGAGACGTCATAAAATAGGGTACTTTGTTGAACATTGGTTACAGCTCTCAGTAACAGTACGTGGTGCAGTCTGTTGATAAAGTATGTCTTGGGCAGACAAATACCGTGTTTCAGAAATCTAGAAGCTATTTGATATAGAATTTGAAATAAAATATCATAACAGTAAAAATGCAGATACTATTAAAGATGGTGGGCTGGGATAGCTCAGTCGGTATAGCGACTCGTTAAGTGATTGGCGCTCCGGGGATCGAATCCCGTTGGCTGCGAGATTTTCTGCACCCGCCCAGACTAAGGGAGGGCCAGTACAAACCATGAGCACAATTTAAGTAAAATAAGCCAGTTTATCTCCTGTTGGTTCCACACTCATTTCACTGATTTTATTTGGTTTTAATCAAAATACCTGCCATGGGGACTTTATAAACCTCACACATGACACAATCATATTTCTGCATTATGCTATCAATTTGGACACGAGACGCCCCAAAGAAACCTGTTATAGGTGTATATTTAACTCGGACTTATATGCTACTTGATAACAAAGTTGTAAACGGTTTATTACCAGAAACTGTAAAATGTCAAAATGTCTTCAGAGACGGTGTACACAACCAGCTAACCCCTCACACGTTCCTGTGGTCGGCCAACATGATGGCCTGAAGCAACAGACTGTACCATGACGGCGCGCAGTGGCAGCACAGCTGTCAATCTGTGGCAAGCAGAAAATATTCTCTCGTCTCTTAGTGAAGATATCAGCGTACTGTAATTCAATCTGATGCCTAATACATGAACAATAAAAACCAGCCCTCTTCTTGGACAACTGTACCCTGAAGATGGAGGTAGCGCCCTCCTCCAAAACGTCGATACAGCGTAACAACGAAGAAAACTTACTGCTTGACTAACACTGTGGTAAAGGAAAAGGTCACCCTGGAACAGGCCATGGGAGCCCAGAGGTGGTGTACAATATACGTCTACTCTTTCAATGCCACCCCTCGGCCGCTTTACTCCCGGGAAAAAGAGCCGGTACCCATTGTACAGGAGACTGGGTGGGCCCCAGGGTCCGTCTGGACAGGTGCGGAATGTGTCGACCCTACCGGGATGCGATTCGCGGACTGTCCAGCCCATAGCGAGTCGGTATACCGACTGAACTATTGCGGCCCACATTAACGCTGCTGTTAGAACGTCAAACTTCGTATCCAACACACTTTCCCCTCCCCTCCAAAGCACCATGACACGGCCCAGTAACAAATTCGAGGCGACACGCGAACTTAATACCAGGTTACATTTTTACATATGGAAACAAAAAAGCGATTCCTGAGCTGTAAGTTTTGTCATTTGCATATCGGGGTTACACTTCGTTCCAAATTTGAGTGCAGTTATCGCTATATCCTTGCAGTGTGCAGGATCCTGAAGGTCGTAGAGTCGTGTCCTTAACACCACGTAGATACAGTTCAACTTGTCACAAGGATCATAACTGCGGTTCCTAAAGCTTTTAATGCAGTATTTATATTGGAACACAAGTTCGGAAAATTTGTGTCTTAGTTTGTAGTCACACACTTCTTTGTTACAGCAGAAAAGCCTAGTTCAAAAGCCGACAGCCACTGATCTATCCGACATGCCTCGCCTGTCACGTGTTACGCAAACGAAAGTTCTTTGCTGTGTTTACCAAAGCCGCCACGGAAGCCTGTTCCGATTCAGATAAATGCCGTCCACGTGTCCCCACTGAGAAATGCAAAGAATTAATATTTCGCTGAAGTTTTTTACAAACTTTCGGGAGTTTGAAGATGTTTAGGATGACTGCGAACAATTGGATGTGTGTAGAAAAGACAAGCAGTTTAAAAGTACGTGGATAATTATATATATATATAACGAGATTTTACGATTACCAACTATAACTCTAAATAAGCAAAGACAGTACCAATATAGCTTATTTTATAATTAATCTCTTATGTCTGTGCTGAAGTTTCTGAAACACAAATTTCTTGACGACTTCGAGTACCGGACAAGAGCCAAGAAACTGCGAAGCAAAGTTCAGTACGGAAGGCATCACAAGACGACACGTACACGCCTTCGTTTAGAAACGTCCAAACAGTAATAGGATAATCAAATACAAATGTAAGTTTTGAGCTCCCCACAGCAGTGATTATGACTTTCACGGCTTTGTGGATATTTTGTCGGATGTGTAGCCAGTTTTGACGAAACCCGCTGCCCCCTACTTCAGCGTGCTATGAAGATGTAAGAACAGCAGTCGGTTCTGTGAAGAGTGAAGAGTCCTGATACATTTAGGAGACTGCACGGTGTCACATTCCGTAAGACAGTAACATTGAGAACTTCAAGATTCAGTAGGGTGATAAGGTCAGCAATTTTTGTCAACAGCAGCTGGGCTATCGTCACCAAAAAGCACACGGCAGCAGATCACACCTTTTGCGCATTAATCATGGCCAACTTGCCAGAGTCGTACACTTTTCACATTCATCACAACGCTTTATGTCAACTAAATCTTTGCTATTGAACTCCTGGGAATTGCGTTAAGGAGTCAGCGTGTTGGGAGAAGACATTCAGCGGACAGAACATTCTTGTTCCCGTAATGTCCTGCGGTACCTTTAACCCTTGAAGAACGAAACTGTATCTCTCTGATTTGAAGACCCATTTCGTACTGCGCAGTAAACACCGTCTGCTCCGGTTATAAAAACCGTTAAGTTAATTTTAGAGAAGTAAACGCTCTTTGTTCTGAGATCCACATAAAACACACAAAGGCTTTGTGAGCAGAACGCAGAATTTCTGAATGTTAAACTGATGGTACATAAAGTACGTCTTAGGCTTTCCAGCCAGACAGTGACACCAATGTGCAGGCTGCACAGTACCATTCACGCAAGCTGAAATGTCTGCAGCTTCTTCACAACAGCGGCCAGAAATAAATAAAGTCATTCTAATCGATCTCTTTCTTGAAGAAGCAGATCAGAGCGGGGCTCAAATGCCTCAGCAATTGGCTTACAAATTAAATAGTAATGAAGACCAGTTGGATGGAATTTTTAGCACACTGAAAAACGAGTGTTTTTACACACCTGCACACAATCATGCCTGAACACATATGCATGCCTACGCATTCATTACGCACGGAGACGCGCGTCGGAACACGCACGTATGTAGAGACGTACAAAGTTGCACACGGACATACTACTTGCGTGGTACATATATACAAACATACATACATACGCAGGCACATACAGGCCCTAAACATCATGCAGTGAGTGTGAAAGTGGTGAAATAATATTGTACTTATTTGCTTTTACGTCACGGCGCTTCTAATAGCTGAAAATATATTTTACAATGTCAAGGGACTTGGTGGTTATTAAATAAGGAATTGGAAAGAGGCGGCCCTGACCTAAACTGAGACACTATACCGACATTTTCTTGAACAGTCTGAGATGAACAAAAACAATCACAATAGCTACCACCGCGACCGGGTTCTGAACCAGGAACTGTCATATACGCAGCAGCTGTTGTGTTCCTGCGCTGCAACCTTCGACAATGAAATACTAACAGTGTGATTCAACATGACTGCTCTGGCCGATAGGGACAGACAACCCCCCTGAACACTTACTGAATACCGATAGCAGCTTACGGACTGTAACCCCCTTCCCTATTCACGCCTGCAATAAAAAGGAAAATATGTCTGGCCCTTAAAAATTTAGTTAGAGGAGACAAATTTTTTAATGGAGATATCAGATCAGCCTAACTGATTCCTGACGACAATGTATTGATTTTCACAGCAGCTCCACGCCACAAATAAAAGTCGAGATACGCCTCCTTTTGTTTAATATTGAAAAATGGTCGCTTGCAATAGTCCGTACCCTGTTGACTGGTTACACGCTGTACGTAAGGCACCTCGCTGTTTGTGAGTCTGTTCAAAAATGCGTCCGTAAGTGATGAATGGCGTAGCGTTGATGGGCGATAAGGCATTGCAAAAATGTTGATATTTTTTGTGGTTTCTGATGTTGCGAAGACAAAACAGCACACTGCAACTTTCTGTCCCACACCTGGAATTCTATTTCCCAGTCTGAGTCCCGAAATGATACATATATATAATTTTATATACATATTTATATATTATATATATATACAATTTCTACCAGATTGAACCACATTCTGACCGGACGACAAAAGAACGAACCTTGCAACAACGATGATGGTTAGAGACAACAATTATTACCGTCTGTGTAACATGGCAGGCGTTCATCAAGAAAATTTAACTGCTTCATAAATGTACAAAATATAGATAAGAAATGATTCATTAGAGAGTGTGACGTTAAAGCCCAAGCATTGTTCTACAGTGTGCATAACAGTTTTAACACTATAAACGATATATAATCGTGTTACTGTTCTGTAAGTACCTTAAGCAAGGTACTTCGGCCATTACATGACTTTCGTACTCCATAATTCCATTTTCTTCGATCTATGAACACATGTACATGCACATTAAAGGTAGCGTCCTGTTACAAAAACTTATTTCTACAAGATAACGATCTGGAGAGTTCAGGGTTAAAATATCCAGAAGTTGAGTTCCAAGACAGACTCAAGCTCAGAAGAATTTTCCTGTGTTACAGTTTGAAAGTATTCAGAGTATACATCAAAAGGGGCCACGGCCACTTGTTCGGAAGTACAAATGTGTGGTTACTATTGACAGCAGTTCCGTTTCGAACAGTCATTGAGGATCGGCAAACACGTGTTCCTGTCTGCAGCCCCAACTGTTACGGAAGGTTGACACTGCTGTTGAGATACAAAGGATGGGCTCACAATCACCAGTGCGATCACCGAAACGTCTCTAAGCAGTGGCACGTGGCACACAAACCACCTGTTCAAGATGCCCTGTCTACACATACCTGCCTGGTCTTCTGTGTCGTGTGACGCCCGCGATCACGTAACAATTGGAGCTCGCGACGCCTCGCGTCGTGACGTGCCAGTCGTCTCCTCACCCTCCTCCTCCCAAATGAGATCATAATCGTTGCTACTGCCGAGAGAAGATCGAGGCAATCTGCGCAGACGACACCCCCCACCCTCACCCGCCCCTACCTCTGTGCCACATTGAATTACGCGCTCGCTATATCTCCCCCTCTCTCTCTCCCCATCAACAACTTCGCTGTTGGATCACCCCGAAGGACTTTAAACGGTACGCGCGGATTGCAGTGTTGAGTGGCGGGGGGTGAGGAACGGAGGGGTAGTCGTTATTCGTTGCGGAGTGAAGTGACGGCAGAGACGCGAGGGGAGGCCAATGAAATAGGAATGGTTGGAGTGCGGGGGAGGAGGGGGGGAGTGAATCGACTCATGTGGTAGACTGACAAGTGTAGAGAAGGGTAGCAAATAAAAGGGGTGGGTTTTGGTTCAGGCAGGGAGAATTCTATCGAGGAGGGTGGGGAAGTAAGAGAAACGCGTGGTATACAATGATCGAAGAAGAGTATGCAGACATCTGTCATGTTCTAACACGCCTGAAGAATCTCCCACGCCGGAATATGCTCCTGCTGCCTAGACACAAGAAGTTCCATTCTAGTGGACCGCGGGCCGACACCGAGTACTACAAGATAAATCGCGTTGCTTCGCTTCTACGTCCTCATTCGGTCGTTTTTCTTAAACCTCTGAAAGCTTTAATTTATCCCAATTATATGATACATCACAAACATCCAGTTTCACCCAAACAGAAAACTCAATCCCTCTCCGTTACAAGGAAAATTGTTTGTATACTTTGTTTAGTGAAACAATCGGTACTAACTTCGAAAATCGTGCAGGACTAATACATTGAGCGTGGCGGGAAATTCAGTGCCTGACAAAGTTGCAGCCTACAGAATGTTCAATACGTTAGGTTCCCCGGTTCATACAATTGAATGACAGAATGTTAGAATATTAATGGCAGTTCATTTATCATGCTGAAGTATCATTATTTTTCAGTATAAATCCGGGGCGGTTTAATAAAGTCCCTCGTCTTGGTAACAGACAAAATATACAGCCGCCGTAGACATGGGGCTGCTGCATTCACGACTATTCAGGAAGAGTCAGTCCCACTTCTTCCCATCATTGTAGAATCGGGCGATCTCCCAGCTGCTGCTTCATCGGCCCAAACAAACAATCTGTTGCGAGGTGTGACCCTGTAGCACGAAGATGCAGCCCCACACGACGCACTTCGGCGTCTTCCAGAGTGGTGACAGTCACTTGGCCGGTAACTTGTGCACCAGACGGCATCTGAGGTGATACTTGGCATATCGCTGATTGCAATTAAAGAGGAGTGGAAAATTGCTATTAGTGATTGCCTGAGAGTACAGAAGCCCTATTTCTACGAAGACGGAATTTTGAAAGTTCAGCCAAAACGTGACAAATGCATGGACATGCCCGGGAATTGTGTTGAAAATTGATGATAATTCTTCGGAAAAGATAAAATGTGTTTAAGTTTTGTAATGGATACTGACTTCGTTGTTAGGATATAGAGAAAAGTACTTAACACAGAACCTTTCTAATGGGTTCGAATTGCGAAGCGGTGACATATTTGGAAGATTTTGGTTATGCAACTTTTTACGAAGGGAAACCAAAATACACTGACTTGTCTTCAACTACTCTCTCAAAATTCTTCTGCAAGTGCATATACCGAACGCGCTTATTTCATCAGCTGTTCCGGGTGTAAACTGGCGACTTGAATGTAGTCAGCTTTGCAGCATGTTCTGCACCGTTACAATAGTGTACTGGCAGTTAAATGTAAAAGACCCACAGAAACTTTATAAACATTCATCCCTCCTCATAGTGAAGGATGTAACGTAACCTAACCGAAACGCCCGCACTCTTCTACTTTACCGCAGGCTTCACATCCCACAAGACGGCAAAACCTCGCTCATTCCGCTGCTTAAGTTCCTGCCATAAAAGTAAAATGATGCAAAACAGTTATGTAGACTGCTCGTTGAACAGCGAGATATGGAGACTTGCTGAAATTCAGGAGCACATCACAATGTAATTATCATAACTACCTCTGTGACAGACATTACAGATTTAGCCAATTGAAAAACGAATTTGGGTAGCGCCATCATGCTGTCTTAATCAATGAAGGGCCTTTTCGGTAGCATTTTTTTTATAATACTTCCTGTTTCTCTACCTGATAACCGTCGAACATGTAGGAGGAAGTAATAAATTGACCTATAAAAGTTCAGGTGTTGCGGTTGAGTGTAATGTATTGTTAGCAACTGCAGCACACTGACGACTACAGTGGCCAGTCAGACCTGTGTCTCTGCTGCCCTGTGTCAGTGTCCATGTCGCAATCAGTGTAACTCCCATGCATGGAGTCGCAACAGTTGTCCGACCGACGGGAGATATTGTGTCACGTTTTCTTGTAAGCCCGTACAATGAAAGGTGTATTCTACCTAGGTACACTATCAATATCGTCCGACCTCTGCTGTTTTCTATCGAATCTCCACACCACATGTTAGACAGCGACATTCATGCAGTTTGTGTGACGCACTCCGACAACTTGCAATAAAATTTGATCTGTTTCGGGTTGCTGTAGACATGAGTCGTAATGATTTGTCAAACAGTAAATCCAAAGTTAGCATCATCTCCTGGTTGTTTAATGTCAGTTGCCAGCCCGCTACGGTACACATACAGAAAACTAAACGTGCCTACCTATTGTTAACAAACAGGATGGGCAGTTCCATAAGAACGAAGGCTCCAGTTTGTAGTAGATCTAAAGGTCAATAAATACGCCTTTTATAGAACCAGCCAGTTCTTTCAGTGTTCTCAAGTTTCAGCCACTAATCCACGTACTGATATACATGAATCAAACCCATATATTCACGCCTCTGTACTAATGTTCCAATCCCGGTGCCCGTTCGATCTAAGGCGTGGGTCTGCGGTTGCTCGTTGGCTGGTATTGACGGTTCGAATCCCACCGGGGGGATGGATGTCTGTCTGTTGTGAGTTACGTATGTTGTCAGGTAGAAGTCTCTGATAACTCGTCCAGAGGAGTCCTACCGACAGTGGTTTGTCTGAGTGTGGTCTCTGAACCTGAAGCATGAGGATGCCGTGGCCCATTAGGGCTGTCTAGCCGTGAAAAGAATGCCTTGAATGTAATATTAGTATTGCATTCGAGGTCTAAATGGCAGCTCAAGAGCTAAGAAGGCACAAATCACCAGGTATTGATCAAACATCACCAGAACTGATTAAAGTACGAAGTAGAAAATTTCGTTGGGAAATCCGCAAGTCCAATAGAGTTAATAACTCTAATGGAATAAGAAGGAATCGCCTGACCAGTGGAAGTAGTCGGTCATTATAGACTACCCATGTATAAGGAGGGTGATAAAACAGATTGTGATAATTAGTGAGATAGATGAGTTTTATCAACTAGATACAATATTTTAGCCAACATCCTGTTGTCACGGTTAAATCCATATGCACAAAAAATGATTGGGGATCATCAATATGGATTTCGACGCAACAGGTCAAGTACTGGTCATATATTCTGCATTGGTCAAATACTTGAGGAAAAATGGAAATAAAGTGAGACAAAGCAAGAGCTACTTGTAGACTTCATGAAAGGTTATTATTTTGTTAGGAGGGAGGTCTTGTGTGATATTCTTATTCAGTCTGGTATTTTAATGAAACTAGTAAGGTTAATAAAAATGTGTCTTGTAGGCAAGCATTTGTCTGATATGTTTCCTATTAAGTACAGTTCCAAACAAGGAGATGCTTTAACGCCATTGCTTTTCAACTTTGTTTTAAAAGTGCCATTAGACGGTTTCAGGCAAGCCAGTATGGTTTGAAATTAAATGGTACACATCATCTTCTGGTTTATGCTGATGATGTTAATATATTGGGCGGAAGTGTACATGCTATAAAGAAAAACACAGAAACTTTAGTAGTTGCCAGTAAGGAGATTGGACTAGACGTAATTGCTGATAAAACTAAGTACATGGTCATATCTCGAGATCAGTATGTACGATAAAATAGAAATACAAGGACAGATAATAAATCATTTGAAATGGTGGAAGAGTTAAAATATTTAACAAACCAAAATTCTATTCAGGAAGAAATTAAGAGCAGATTGAATTCAGGGAATGCTTGCTAACATTCGGTGCAGACTCTGTTGTCTTCAAGTTTGCTATCCAAAATTTAACTATTAACATATTAATAATTGTGCCTGTTGTTTTGTATGGATGTGAAACTTGGTCGCTGACATTGAGGGAGGAACGTAGGCTGAGGGTGTTTGAGAATAGGGTGCTGAGGAGAATATTTGGGTCTAAGAGGGACGAGGTAAGAGGGGAGTGGAAAAAACTACATAATGAGGAGCTTAATTATCTATACTGCTCACCAAATGTTTTTGGGGTGACCAAATCAAGAAGAATGGGCTGGGCGGGGCATGTAACACGTATGGGGGAGAAAAGAGCTGTGTACAGGGTTTTGGTGGGGAGATCTGAGGGAAATAGGCCAATTGAAGATCTAAGAGTGGATGAGAAGATAATATTAACATATAGCTTCTCGAAGTGGCTTTGGAGGCATGGACTGGATCGATGTGGATCAGGATACAGACAGGTGGCGGGCACTTGTGAATGCGGTAAAGAACTTTCGGGCTCCATAAAATGCGGGACATTTCTTCGCTAGCTGAGGACCGGTTAGCTTCTCAAAAAGAACTCTGCTCAGTGGAGCCAATGAGTGATTGATTGAGTGAGTGAGTTTGTTTGTTATTTGTTTTTATCCGTTTGTTTGTTATAATCATTATCAAAAAAATGCAAGTTCTGAAGTTCCCCGTTACGAATGTTTTCTCTCACCTGTACACCCCCCCCCCCCCCCCCCCCTTCTCTACACCATAAACCCCCCACCACCCCCCCCCCAACACAACAACACTCTCATACTAACCAACACTATCCAC